>Ga0208376_1000122_pt1 | contig 22354 bp, 10 predicted proteins | sample CryBogmetaGMA25M_FD_184548 | JGI IMG/M metagenome (GOLD analysis project Ga0208376, IMG submission 184548) | Freshwater microbial communities from Crystal Bog, Wisconsin, USA - MA2.5M (SPAdes) | ecosystem: Environmental > Aquatic > Freshwater > Lake | place: Crystal Bog, Wisconsin, USA...
CCGAAAGCACTGGCACCACCACCAGCACCAGTGGAAGCGCCAGCGTCAGCGCAAGCAGTAGCAACACAGGAGTTGCTGAAGAAGAACCAGAAGTCGAAGACCTCCCCTCTGCCGCTCTCACCCTAGGCGTGTCCAACTCGCTGAATGTCAACGATACCTCCATCAGCGTGATGGTGTATGCCAAGGCGGAAACGACCAATGTCGTCTTCAACGAGTGCAGTCTAGCCGCAGGCATCACAGTGCCAGTCACCAAACAGGACTGCTTGGCGTTTTATCAGCAATACGGCGACTCCTATATCTCCGGGTTGACCCTAGGCGGCGAATATACGGCGGTATTTGTATTCTATTGCCAGACCAAGGAAGACCAGAAAACACTTAGCCTGTCGTTGTCAGCCAACGCTGCTTTCACGACCAATAAAGGGATTCCCTATGCAAACGCAGGTGTCAGTTTTGAGGCCAGCGGAGACCTATCCACCGGGCTTACGCATACCATCTCCACCTCAAACATGCGTTGCAGCATCACCCAAACCTTGCTCGGCTCCACCGCAGCAGTACCCACCTTCAACGGCAACATAGGCGATTTTGTGCAAGGGATCATCGACTTTGCACAAAGCTTTACGGTATCGACAGTCAACCAACCCGTCGTTATCGGCTATGAGACCCAAGGCTACGAAACTTTGTTCGGGCCTACGGTCAGCCCGGGTTTCCATGCGATTGCGCAGAATCGCGACACTTATCTAGACAACGTCGGGCCAAACCTGATTAGCTTGCAGAACATCCAGAACAGCTACCAGTGGATTCAAAACGCCTACAGCACCTATGGCTATAGCGGCGACTCGGCACTCAACAGCAATTACACCCAATTGACCACCGATATTAACGGATTGACCAATTGGCTGAATACGGGCGGCTGGCAGACCCCGATGTTCCTGTGCGACAGCGCCTCCGGCGGCATCGCCCAAGTGGAATTCAACGGCCAGCTCGTGGCGGCCTTTATCGGCGAGTATCAGCAAATCACCCTCTGCACATCGACCGATAATGGGCAGACCTGGAGTTTGCCCATCGGACTTGATGGGGTCACCAGCAACTACCCCCCGGCCTTGGCGGTTTACAACAATCAACTGTGTTTGGCTTACACCGGCTTGAACAATAGCCTAAATGCCAGTACGGCAGGCGCAAGCCTTAACTTCTCCGCGCCCGTGCAATTTGGCACGAATACGGCGATGAGCGGGCCGACTTTGACCGTGGCCGGCACGACCCTGTATCTGGCTTACACCGGATGCGACAAAAACCTCTACCTTGCCTCTTCCACCAATGGCACCAGTTTCGCAAATGAAATAGCGGTGGGGGCAAGCTATGCCAGCCCCACCAATGCCACCAACCCCGCCTTGGCGGTGGCTGGCAACAAGCTATACCTGGCCTTTTCCACCACCTCGACCACGGCGGGGGTAGGCAACTGCCTAGCCTACGGTAGTGCGACAATTGGCAGCACCGGCATCGGTAGTTTCGGCTCCGTCACCTATGTCAACAGCAGCGGCGCAGTGGCCGGCTACCTCAACTTAGTCAGTATGTCGTTCAATTTGTACGGCAACGTCGATCTGCCGCCGATTTTGTATGCCAGTTGGCTGAACAATGGCGAAATTTACCTTTGGAACCAAGCCACCAACAATTGTAGCAGTGTGGCAAGCGGCGGCTTGCCGTCGCTGGTGGCATCCGATAACACGCTACTGTTAGCCTATCTGCCCAGCACCCAGGCGGGCATCCCGGCGCAGATCAACCTGCAAAGCATGGATATCCCGGTGCTCACCGACAGTTTGATCAACGGCTCGGGTGGCATTGCAATCGCGCAATTCAACGGTGTGCAAGTGATGGCCTTCATCGGTGCCTACACTCAAATCGCGGTTTGCACCTCCAGTGACGGCGGACAGACCTGGGGCAACGCTACGCTGCTACACGGCGAGATGAGCAACTGTCCGCCCAGCTTGGCAGTATACAACGGCCAGTTGTATCTCGCTTGGACTGACCCGGACAATAATCTCCATATCTGCTCGTCCAACGATGGGCAAAACTTCAGCAAACCCACCCAGATCGCCGGGGTCACCAGCGAGGCCGGGCCGAGTTTGGCGGTGGCAGGGGGCTTACTCTACTTGGCCTACACTGCCACCGGCAAATCCATCAGCCTATACTCGTCCAGCAATGGGACAGCGTTTGCCAGCGCAGTCAGCTTGCCTAGCGCCTACGTCAGCAGCTCGGCCAACTTAAGCCCCGCCTTGGTCTTGGCGGGCGGCAGTCTGTATGTGGGTTTCGCCAGCGCAAGCTCCAGCAGCAATGGCCTAGCCTATGGCTCTTCAGTGGTCAGTTCTTCCGGCTTGGGCAGTTTCAGTGCTCCAACGTCAGTGTCCAGCGGGACGATCACCGGTTGTTTGAGCCTCGCCAATTTGTTTGGCAATCTGTACGCCGCCTGGCTGAACGGCACCCAGATTGTGACGTGGAATGGGGCTTACGATTTCACCTCCGATGCCTTCACCGGCGGCCTGCCGGCGTTGAGCACGGGCAACGGCGAACTATTGCTGGCGTATGTCAACAGCACCGGCAGCACGCCTGCAATCAACCTGAGCAATATTGCGGTCAGCTATCCGTTCAACATTCCCGCCAATCCATCGGGCGGCATCAGTCAAGTGATGTTTGCCGACCAGTTGGTCATGGCCTACATCGGCAAATATCAAGAAATCACCCTGTCTACCTCCACCGATGGTGGGCAAAACTGGGGGGCACCGGTCGCGCTCAAAGGCATGACCAGCAACTACCCGCCGGCACTTGCGGTCTACAACAATCAGTTGTGCTTGGCATTCACTGGCTTGGACAGCTACCTGTACACGTCCTCGTCCACGGACGGGGAGAGCTTCTTCTTCCCGCCCTTGGTCTTTAATGAAGCCAATAGCACCACGCCCAACTCTAGCTATGCCGGGCCGTCCTTGGTGGTGGCGAATAGTGTGCTGTACTTGGCCTTCATCGGTACTGACCGGCAGATCAATGTTGCCCCGTCAAGCGATGGGATTGATTTTTCAAATCAAATCCTCACGCACATTTATAGCACCGCAACGGGCATCAACCCCAGCATGGCTGTGTTAAACGGCAACTTGTATGTCGCCTATTCCGCCAACGCATCCTCCGCCGGCGGCAACTGCCTAGGCTTGATTAGCGCAAATTTAGGCGTGTCGCCACTGGCTTTTGACACCCCGGCCTATGTGAACACGGGCGCGATCAACGGCTATTTGAGCCTCGCCAGTTTTGCCGGCAACCTCTATGCCGCATGGCAGTCTGCCAATGGCATGGTCGGCTGGAATTCGATCACTAACACCTGCACCGCCCCGCTGACCGGCGAGTTGCCGTCATTGGCCTTGGTCAATGATCAGTTGTTGCTGGCCTATGACCCCAGTGCCGCCGATGAACTCGTCCAGTCGGTCAATTTCACCACTCTGGCCAAGCCCAGCCTGGCGAACACCACGCCGAACTTTGACTTTGCCAGCATCCCCGCACTCAGCACCACCGTGAATGGCTATGCCCAAGCGGTGTTCAATAATCAACTGGTGGTCGCATTCCTCGGGTCCAACGGGCAGATATATCTGACCTCTTCGTCAAATGGCGGACAGGACTGGTCCGGCCCGACCGCGCTCAGCGGCATTGCCAGCGACTACACGCCCGCTTTGGCGGTGTACGACAATCAGTTGGTGTTGGCGTTCACCGCCAACGGCAGCGGCGGCTTGGTCAATAAGGGTTTGTACACCTGTTATTCCAGCACGGGAACCACCTTCAGCACCCCGGCGCAGTTCGGCTCTGGTGCAATCTTGGTTGGCCCAGCCTTGGCAGTGGCCGACGGGTTGCTTTATCTTGGCTTTGTTGGCACGGACTATCAGCTAAACTTGACATCGTTAAGCACTGGCATCAGTTTTGGCGCTCAACAGATGCTGAAGGTTTATGTGACCCCTGGGATAAGCCCCAGCTTGGCGGCAACGGCAACGACCCTTTACTATGGGTTCGCCGCCAATTCGTCCGCTTACACCAGCACGGCAGCAAGTTCCACCGCCAGCACGAACAGCCTGGGGCTGTTGAGTGCGCCTATCGAGGCTTCTGGCGTGGGCAACTTCGGCAGCACACCCACGTTTGTCAATGCCAGCATCACAGGCGCGATAAGCCTGGCCGGACTCGGCAATAGTCTATATGCGAGCTGGCAAAGCGGCAGTGAAATCCTGTTGTGGAATCAGTTCTTCAATACCACGACGGCCTTGGCGACGGGTGCGCAAGCGGCATTGAGTACCGTGGACGGGGCGATAGGCTTGGCCTATGCGAATGGCAGCAACCCGCCGCCGACGCTCAGTTTCAATGCGCTATCAAGCGAAGGCGGCTGGGGTGCAGCAGCCACCCTAGTCGCGGTGAGTGCGCAAGGGTCCAAGGGCGGTTACGCGTTGGCCGAGTTTAATGGCAGCTTGTACATGGCGTTCATCGGTACGGGCAACCAGATTTATCTCAGTGCTTCAGCCAACAATGGTCAAACTTGGGGTACACCGTCTGCGGTCGCGAGTGCTTACAGTAACTACCCACCGGCTTTGGTGGCGTACAATAATCAGTTGGTGTTGGCGTTCACGTCCAACGGCAGTGGCGGGCTGACTAACAATTATTTTTATAGCAGCTATTCCAGCACCGGCGCATCTTTCAGTACCCCGGCAGCATTTGGCAGCAATCGAAGCTATGTCGGCCCGGCCTTGGCGGTGGCAGGCGGGACACTTTATCTTGGCTTTGTCGGCGAGAATTATCAGCTCAACGTGGCCTCGTCCAGCACGGGTACGTGTTTTGGCAATCAACAATTGCTGAACATTTATACTACCAGTGGGGTAAGCCCTGGCTTGGCGGCAACGGCAACGACCCTGTACTTTGGGTTTGCGGCGAACTCGTCTACTTACACCGCGTCCAGTTCCACCGCCACCTGCAACAGCCTGGGGCTGTTGAGTGCGCCGATTGGGACTTCTGGAATAGGCAGCTTCGGCACGACGCCTAGCTTTGTCACCACCAGTGCCATCAACGGCAATGTGAGCTTGGCGGGTATCGGCAATACCCTGTATGCAGTTTGGAACACCGGCAGTAACATTGTCACTTGGAACACTCAGTTCAATGCCATTGCCACTGTCACCGCAGGCAACCAGCCCAGCTTGGCCATGGTCAATAGCGGGTTGCTGTTGGCTTACAGTTCGACGAGTGCGAGCGGCACGGTGTCCACCAATCTGCTGGCGATGGCGCAAACGCTCACCATGGGGGGCGGCACGGAATACGTGCCGGGGATCATCCCGGCAGCGGCGGCCAGCCAATTCGCCATCGTCGAGTTCAACGCTCAAACCATCGTCGCCTATGCGGGGGCCAACCAGCAGCTTTATGCCAGCGTTTCCGCCAACAACGGTGCGACGTGGAGCAACCCGACCGCCTTGTCCGGCCTGTCCAGTGACTACCCGCCGGCACTGGCGGTGTTTAACAACCAAGTCTATTTAGCCTATACCGGGCCGAATAGTAACCTGACTATCAGCACCTCCAGCACCGGCACGACATTCAGCGCAGCCATTCCCATAACCGGCAACGCCAGCAACGCCGGGCCTAGCTTGGCGGTGGCTGGCGGGGTGCTGTACCTGTTCTACACCGGGCAAAACCGACACATTTACCAAGTCAGTTCCACCAATGGCACGACCTACAGTGCCGCTGCGCCCTTGCCCAGCACGTACGTCAGCACCTCAAGTAGCATCAATGTGGCGACTACGGTGTCGGGCAGCACGCTTTATCTGGCCTTCTCCGCCAATTCCGGCAGTATCGGCATCGGCAGTGCCAGCATCGGGGCTTCCGGGCTAGGCAGTTTCGGTTCGCCTGGGTATTTAGCCGGGTCGGCTACCAGTGGCTTGAGCCTGGCAGCTTGGTCAGACAACCTGTATGTCGCCTGCCAAAACGGAGGCAATCTGCAAGTGTTCAATATCGATCCATACCTCGTTCCAAGCAATATTGTCTCAATACTCAGTTCCAGCCAGCCGACACTTGCCGTGGCCAATAATCAGGTCTTGCTGGCCTATGCCGCGCCTCAGCCCGTGCCTGCCCTCGCGGCCTTGGCCCCGGCAACCTGGAGCCAGCCGTGGACAGTACCTAGTTCGGACTTGTGGAATTTGACCGGTTACAACATCGCCAAGACCACATGCAGCGCCTTGATTGTGTTCAACGGGCAACCGTACATGGCTTTCACCGATGCGAACAACACCATTACTGTCTGTTCCTCGACCAATGGTGGCATGACGTGGGGCAGCCCCACCCCGCTGACGGGCTATACCAGCGACTATCCACCGGCCCTGGCGGTGTTCAACAACCAATTGTACATGGTGTATACCGCAACGAATAACAATCTCTATGCTTGCGCATCCAGCGACGGGGTAACATTCGGCACCCCCACCCAAATCGTCGCCAACACCAGTAATGTCGGGCCGGCTTTGGTCGTGGCCGGCGGGGTGATGTACCTGTTCTACACAGGGCAAAACAAAAACATTTACTATGTCACGTCCACTAGCGGCACGTCATATGGCAGTCCAACACAAATGCCCAGTGCTTATGTCAGCGCATCCTCCAACACCAACATGGCGGCGGCAGTGTCCGGCAACACTTTATATGTTGCTTTCGCCGCCAGTTCCAGCACTTTAGGCTACGGCAACGCCAGCATCGGTGCCAACGGTTCTCTGGGCAGTTTCAGCACCACCCCCACCACGGTGGCTAATTGCACCATTAGTGGTTATCTAAGCTTGGTGGAGTTGGCCGGCAGTTTGTATGCCGGATGGAATAGCAGCGGTAAGTTAATGGTTTGGAATCAATCCACCAATACCGTCAACGCCATTCAAACCTCCTCCAGCTATGTGAACTCAGCCACCAACAGTCAGCCCACACTATCGGCCTGGGGCGGCGATTTGGTGCTGACCTATGTCAGCACGGATAGTTATGGCTCCAGCCTCAATCTGCTGCCCTTGCCGGTGGTGTGGAATCCAGCGTGGAATGTGCCGAACGAACAAGTCTGGAGCGTGAGCGGCTACTATGTGAATGCCAGCACCGGCTATGCCTTGGCAGAGTTCAATGGTCAGTGGTACATGGCGTTCAACGGCACTTCCAACGGTACCTTAGGTCAAATTTACATCGCTTCCTTGTCCACCGGGGGGACGCCTTACCCAGTCCCCAAGGTATATAGCAACTACCCGCCTGCCTTGGCCGCCTTCAGTGGTCAACTCGTCTTGGCCTTTACGTCCAACGGTAGTGGCAGTCTGGGCAATAATGATCTTGGTAGCTGCTATTCCAACACCGGCACATCTTTCAGCACCCCGGCGCAGTTCGGCAGCAATTCCAGCTATGTTGGCCCGACCTTGGCGGTGGCCGGCGGGAAGCTCTATCTTGGCTTTGTTGGCGAGGATTACCAGCTAAACCTGGCCTCATCCAGCACAGGCACCAGTTTTGGCAGTCAACAGACATTGGGGGTTTATGCACCCAAAGGGGTAAATGCCAGCTTGGCGGCAACGGCAACGACCCTGTACTATGGCTTTGCGGCGAACTCGTCTTCTTACACCTCGTCCAGTTCCACCGCAGTGTGCAACAGCCTGGGGCTGTTAAGTGCAGCAATAGAGAGTTCCGGGATAGGCAGCTTTGGCAGCAAACCCGCATTGACCTCTCTTTCTGGCAGTAACCCCATTAGCGGCAACCTTAGCCTTGCCGCCGCCGGGGACAACGAATTGTTCATCGTTTGGGCCAATGGCAGCAATATTGTCCAGACTTACCAAGACATCACCACCGGCTATCAAAGTAGTTTCAACATCGCTACCGGGTCAATGCCGACTGTGGCAATGCTCGGGGATGTGTTTACCCTGGTGTACACCGCCAACAACACCCCCAACTTGCTGTTGTCGCAAGGCCAGTCTTGGAGCGCACCGTGGAGCCTGCCCTCTTACCCGGTTTGGGATAATGACAGCTTTAACATCGGCAGCAAAAGCGGCTTTGCCGTCGCGGAATTGGGTAGCCAATTGATTCTGGCCTTCACCGATGCAAGCAATAACCTCCACGTTTGCTCCTCCTACAATGGGGGGGCAACCTGGGGCAACCCGATTGCCTTGGGCCTAAGCAGCAGCTACCCGCCCGCGCTGGCGGCGTTCAACGGTTTGTTGTATCTGGCTTACACCGGCACTGGCGGCAGCTTGTTTGTATGCACTTCCAGCAACGGCTCAAGCTTTGGCACACCCACTCAATTTGCCAGCAACACCAGTGACGCCGGGCCATCCTTGGCGACCGGCGGCGGGCTGCTGTTCATCGGTTTTACGGGCATTAACGCCCAAATCAATGTGGCCTCGTTAAACAGCGGCACGAGCTTTGGCAATCAGGTCATTACCTCTTACTACAGCACAGCGAACAGCATCAATCCGGGCTTGGCGGTCGCCTATGGCAACCTCTATGTCGGTTACTCGGGCAATTCGTCCACGGCGGGCGGGAACTGCCTGGCCATCATCAACGCGCCCATCAGTTCCAGCGGTTTGGGGAGTTTCACTAGCCCGAGCTTTTACAACACTGGGGCCATCGGCGGTTGCCTAGGCTTGGTTGCCAACCCATATGGTCTCAATGCCGCATGGCAGAACAGTGGCAACATCGACTCGTGGAGTTGCCCCTGGGGTCAAACCACGGGCACCACGACCCAGGTCGGGACCGGCGGGCAGCCCGCGTTGGCGCCTTGGGCCGGTTGCGAAGTGGCCTTGGTCTATTACTCGATCGACTGGGCCTCTACGGCAGGTTCCACCACGGCAATGGGTGCCAGCCTTCAGGTGTCTTATGGCTCGATTGTCTCCAACCCGACGCAATCGCTCGATTTGCCCCTTTCCCTCAACCCGCCGGTAAGCCTGCTGAACGGTACGCCCGTGTTCAACTACCAAACGCCGAGCCAGCCGATTTGGGGCGGCAACGGGGGCGTCGCCTTCCAAGACATCAATGTCGGCACTGCCAACACCGCCACCGGCACGGTGACCTCCACTTCAACAGCGTTGACGGCTTCGGCTTCGGGTTCGGCCTCGGCTTCTGCCAGTGCCTCATCCTCCTTCGGGTCTGCGAATGCCTCTGCGAATGCCGAGGCCGAAGGCTCCGCATCCAGCAGCACCGCCTTATCCAATACGGTCACGACCAGTGGCTTGCCGATTGCGATCTCGAATTTGCCGGTCATCACTTCGCTGACCTTGTGGGGTGGGAGCTGGATGAATCAAATCCAAGTCAATGTCAACTCGCTGGCCGGTCCGGCGCAGTTTACCCATGGTGCGGCTGGCGGAAGCGAAAGTTCAGTGTTCAGTTTGGCAACCGGCGAGTTCATCAGCAACATCAATGGCATCAGCGGGTCTTATGTCAATCAACTGACCATTGATCTCAATACCGCGCCCGCGCAAAGCATCACCTGGCCGGGCAAACCGAAAAACGCGGGTTCGTTCCAATGGGCGACACCCAGCGGGGCGGTCGTGGTCGGTTTCCAAGGTCGCAGTGGAAGCTATTTGAATCAATTGCAACCGATTGTCGTCGAACTCGAACCAGCCCGCTGGGATGCGCCATCCATCCAACCCTCGCCTTACAACACCGTTCTACCCGTCGGTGAAATCGGCGTGGGTTACGACACCTTCACGGGCAGTGCCTTGCCCAACAGTGCCTTAGCCTCCACCAGCACCGTCGGTAGCCAAGTGGGGCAAACCATGAGTTATGTCAAAGTCTGCGAGTCGGTAGAAAGCCTGTCGCAGACCATGAGCAAATCCTGGGGCTTCAAGGTCGGCATCGGCAAGTTTTCGATGGGCTACAAACAATCCAAGACGCAAAGCCTCAACGTCACCGATACCTCGGTCACGGTGGTGGTCGTCACCCAGGTGGAGACCGGTGGCTCGATTTACACCGAGTGTGCGTTGAACAGTGCGCTGAACGATATGCCGCCCTCTGCGTTCCTGACCGAATACGGCGACTCCTTTGTGTCGTCCACGGTCAACGGCGGCGAGTATGTGGCGATCTTTGTCTATGAATGCCAGACCGTGTCCGAACAGCAGTCGGTGTCCAGAAGCCTGAGTGCCGGTGTGCAAAAGAATAACTTCACCGTTGGGGCAAGCCTGGGCAACGCCATGTCCAGTACGCAATCTTCCACCAACATCACCTGCACTTGCCATCAGAGCCTGACCGGCAGCACGAATGCAATGCCGGTGTTGACTTACAACCCACAAACCGACATCAACGCATTGGTCAACTATGCGATAGCGTTTGACGCGCCCGATGTCAACGCACCGGCGGTGCTGTCGTATACCACCACTGGCTATGAAACCTTATTGCCCACGAGTTCGTCACTTGCATCCTCGATCCAAGCCGTGGTGACCAACCGCGACACCTACCTCAACAGCGTTGCACCGACTTTGGACCAACTCTATTCGATTTGGTCGCAAGTCGAAACCTTGCAGACGTTCTACAACACCTATGGCTACACGGGCGACCCCAACATCAGCTATCCCCTGCAACCCACCGGCAAGGGTGGGCAGCTTGCCGCCGCGATTAACGGGCTAAACCAGTGGACCAGCAATGTTGTCACCAACCCCCTGCGAGTGCTGCCGTTGGCAACCGCGCTAAACCCGCCGGCCTGCCTAGCCAATGGCACGCCTGCGCTGACTTACCTGACCCCCACCAACGCGTTGTGGGGGAGCGATCCCAAGACCCCCTTCCAAGACATTGACGTGGGCGTGGCCATCACCCCCACTAACGCGGCATTCACTACCAGTGCGTCCGGCCCGGCGGCGATTGCGTTGACCAGCCTCCCGGTTGTGTCGTCCATTTCGTTGTGGGGCGGGAGTTGGGTGAACCAAATTGCGCTCACCTACAATCAGCAGCAGAATGGCCCGACGACCCTTACGCATGGGCAAGTGGGTGGCAGCGCAGATTATGCATTGAACCTACAGCCCGACGAATACATCACCATGATCCGGGGAACGTATGGTGATTACATTAACCAGCTCAACTTCAGCACGAACCTGGGCCAAACCTATAGCTATCCGCCCAGCCCGAAAAGTGCGCCGAGTTCGTTCTGCTGGCAGGCCGCACCCGGTGAGGTTCTGGTCGGTTTCCAAGGCAGTAGCAGCTCTTACCTAAACCAGTTGCAACCGATTTCCATCCGCTTGCAACCGGCGGTGTGGGCGGCTGCGCCCGTCACCAACCCGGTTAGCGCGACGGCCGTCCCGGTGACCGGGCTAGGCTTGGGTTATAACAGCTTCACGGGCAGCGCGATGCCGAACAGTGCGGCGGTTCCCCCGGTTGCCTCTGCCATCGGCAGTCAAACGGTGGCAAGCCAGAACTTCGTCCAAATCTGCAATTCGCTGCAAAGTCTGGGCAAAACGAATAAGGGACTTAACTTTGCTATCCAAATTGGACCTGAATCGGTTGCGCACAAAAAATCGAGTTCCATGAAGGTCACCAACACGTCGGTCACCGTGGTGGTGTATGCCAATGCGGTGACGAGCAGCCCCATCTACACCAGCACCAACCCGCCCACGCTCGCAACGGCGGCAGCCAACGTGTTCCCCGCCGAACTGTTCGCGGCCTATGGCGACTCCTATGTCTCGTCGGCGGTCCTCGGGGCGGAATATGTGGCGCTGTTCGTCTATGATTGTGAGACGGTGGATCAACAAAACTCGGTCATGAATGGCTTCTCGGCGGTGGGCATTGTCCCGGTCGATCCGCCGGTGACCATTGGGGTGGACTTCTCCAAAAGCATGAGCACGGCGAACTCATCGACCAATGTCAACATGCGGATTTACCAATGGTTAAACGGCAGCACCTCGGCACTGCCGACGCTAGGTGCATCGTCAACGAATGAGGATATTACCAACATCGTCAATTTCGCCTCTAACTTTGGTGCTGCCAATGTGGCCGGAAACGGCGCGGTGCTGTCCTTCTGCACCACGGGTTACGAAACCTTGCTGCCGACCACGGCGAAAACTGCCTTCCAGCCGGTGGTGAATAACCGCACGGCCTTCTCCAACAACGTAAGCACCAGCCTAGCCAGCCTTGGCAGCATCCGCAAGCAAATGCAGAGTATCGCCGAAATCTACCAGAAGTTCGGTTACAGCGGCGATAGCACCTTTGTCCAACATTGCCAGCAACTGAACGAGGACACCCAAGCACTGCAAACCTGGATTGCCCAAGTCAACGCCAACCCGACGGGTACTTACAGCTACCCCAACCCGCCGCAAAGCGTGAACAACGGCATGCCGGCGATGAACTACACGCTGGACACCGGGCCGGTCTGGGGAAGCAACGTGAGCGGCGAATGGTATGACCTTGCCACCAGTGCGAGTGCCAATACGACCAATCTGAACAATAATGCATCGAACCCGGCAAGCCCGATCCCGCTAACCGAGCAGCCAGTGCTGGCCTCCATCACCCTATGGGGCCAGAACGGAGTCTATGTGAACCAGATCGGCACCAGCTACGAGACAAGCTCAGGCACGGTGCAGTTCGTCCACGGGGGAACCTCACAGCAAGGCGGTAAGAAAGCCAATTCGGTATGTGCCAGTTCGCCATTGAATCTGAAGTCCGGGGAGTTCATCACCGGCATCAGTGGGGTTGATGGCGATTATGTCAACCAACTGACCTTTACCACCAGCTTGGGTCAGTCCCTGACGTGGCCTACGAGTTGCCAGAGCAGCGGTGCTTTCAACTGGTCTGTTCCACAAGGGGCAACCCTGGTGGGCTTCCAGGGCAGTTGCGGTTCGGTATTGAACCAGTTGCAGCCGGCCTACGTCCAGTTTGCGGCGGCTAGTTGGTCAGCCATTGCGTGATTGCAGCTTTAGATATAAAGTGTGTTTGTTAAACCGAAGGCTTTAAGTTGAAAATTATCCGTTCACCTTGGTTTATTCAGGGTGAACGGAAACAACTAAGCCTTTTTCAATGAAAACGGAAGCCAAAAAGCGGGAAACGTTCAGCTTGAACGAAGGGGGCTATTTCGACAGCCTAGTGTTGGGGTAATGGGCAATCGAATGTAGCTTTACTTCCGCAGTGTCCTCTATGTGTCTTGGCTGCGGCATTTCACCCATTATCATGCAAAAACGGTTTTCGTCCAGCTTGCATCTTTTTGATTTATAGTGGACTATGGTACTGGCATTGATCCTGCTCTAACTCAAATGTCCATCCAACCACATAAAAGGAACTGCCAAAATGCTTGTGAAGAACATTGTCCCGATCCATTCCCCGGAGTTTGTTGGCCTGTCTACACTATTCCACAACTTGGAACGCCCCTACAGGCTAGGTGACATTCTCAAATTCAATCGCACCTACCAGCCAATTTATGGGCTATTGGGAAAGGAAGAAAAACGCCGTGCGGAGGAATTTGTCGATAACTTGGTTGCCGGGGTCGAGAGCCGGGATTTAGTGTCCAAGATTTTTGGGGTGGTTTAGAGTATTTTCGGTTTCGCTTTACAACTTACGCCGTTTGCGGAGCTGGGCCTAACTATCTAGCTATTTCCTTCGCTCGACTCGAAAATGCTCTAGATACGATAGTAACCGTTTGGATCGAGTTGGAACTAGTGAAACGTGTCTGTGGGAGCGGTTTTTAACCGCGATTGGCCTATTTCGCGGTTAAAAACCGCTCCCACGGATGTAGGACGGCAAACCTTTGCCCATCTTACCAATTAACCATTTTTCGAGTGAAATGGAAATAGGATTTTTAGTATCGTTCCCACGGTCTCCGTCACTGCCATTAAGTTAAGAAAAAACTTGTCGTTCCGGCAGGGTTCGCCGGAACCTAGGCTCCATGGATGGCATAGATTGTTGGCATCCCTGCAATCTGGATTCCGGCGGTCCATGCCGGAATGACGGCTTAACTTAATGGCATTGACGCGGAGCGTGGGAACGATGCAAACGTCGGGCTTAACGCAAAGAGACGCACCCGACCTTTACGGCTTCATGCTGCCCTCAGTTCTTCACGGAGAATACGGCGCAATGCATCGACCGTGACCGGAGCACATTCAGGCCGGATGGCTGATCGAAGCGCGTCGTTGATAAGCGTCTGGTATCCATGACCATCGGCCTCGGCGCGTTCGCGGAACGCTTCCAATACATCATCATCAAGATATAGGGTAATGCGGGTTTTTCCCTTTGCTGCTTCGGCTTGCAATCGTACTAGGTGCGGCATCTCGCTGGCGCGTTTTGCATCGGGAAAATCATATTCTTCACGCATAGCTTTTAGTCTCTTTGACGGTTGACGGGCGGGCTGAAATCAGGCGTATCGAATCTTCTCCGCGTAGCGTATAAACCACAGTCAGCAGCCGCCCTAGGTTTGACAAGCCTACCAGCACAAAACGGGCTTCGCCCTCGGCATCTTGGTCTTCGCGAACCAAGGCTAAGGGGTCGAGCAGGCAGGTTTCCGCCTCGCTGAAGGCCACGCAATGATTGCGCAGGTTGGCAGAGGCTTTCCTAGGGTCGAATTCAATATCCATGCATCAATAATACATACCACCTATGTATTCCGCAAGCGGGACTCGATGGTTAGTAAGCGCTCACTCCCCCCTGCCTTTTTCTGGGAGCGCGGGCATCCCGCCCGCTGAAATGGCGGCCAAGATGGCGCGCTCCCAAGGGGGTGAACGGTTACGATGGTTGAGACCAAACCCAGCCAAGGTCGGGCAACAACATCACCGTTGCCCGACACTATCGAATGTCGGGCGCAACGCAAAGAGACGAGTCCGACCTACACGGCTAGTCCCCAAGCTCCAAAACTCTCGCCGTTATGCACAATGTCGAAACCCCGTCATTTCGGCATGGATGCCGAAATCCAGGCCATGGAGGGTAAGCTGGAATTTGCTAAGAACATCCCATTAAGCACGAACCAAATCTCCCCACAAATCCCGCCATTCAGGATTATTTTTTCAATCAAAGTGATCTTGGCATGGTGCTGCCATTTTTTGACCTCCTTTTCGCGAAGAATGGCACTTTCCATGTTTTCGTGTGGCTCATACCATACCAAGGTATGAGTCATAACGCTGTGTGAATCCTTTCACAAGATCGTTTCGATGTTGCCATATCCGTTGAGTCAGATTGGAAGTGACTCCAACATAAAGGGTTCCGAAGCGGTGGCTTGCGAGGATGTAGACGCAGGGGTGTTTCTCCATTGGTGTTTTTTTAGTGCGGTTGATTTGTATGGATTTTGTATCTGGGGAGAGTTACCATCCATGGCCTGGATTTCGGCATCCATGCCGAAAAGACGGGCCTCCAACATTTGCGTATGACGATGAGAACTCCAGCTTCCCGAGAATGGGTCAACGAACAAGCTGGGGCTTGCAATACATGGGTTCTCAAGCAGGAGCTTGGGAACTAGCCAAAAATACCAAGCCTTATTCTTTTACGTTGCGTCGTTGCGCCGTTGCGTGAGAAAAAATCGTTGCCCAACTCAACAGCCAAACAGTAAGGCGAGTACGCAAAAAGAAAGTCTCACGCAACGGCGCAACGACGCAACGCTAAGAGCAAAGCATGATGGTAGTTCGGTCGTGCAACATCTTCGAGGTTGCCAGACAATCGAATGTCGGGCTTAACGCAAAAAGACGAGTCCGACACGGATCTTAGGCTCTTTCCAAAACTTGGATAATGGGATGCCAGTTGTTTTTTCTTGAATGGTCGTTTTCGTTGAAGGATACTTCATCGAACCAACGAAAACCTACTTCTTTTCTCGGTGTTCCGTCACGCTTGGGTTTGTTTATAAATTCTTCGTATACTTGAGAAACACGCTCTGATAATACCCGATATTCATAGATATAAAATTCAGGCAAGCCATTTTCTTTAAGATTGACGAGTACAACAAACAAGCCAGAAGGCGCAAACCCCTTTGATATATCTGTGCCAAGCTTCCAGCCTTGAGCATTTTGAATCGACCTTGTTTTAACCTGAATAGATACTGATCGGCTCCCATCAATTGAAGTAGCAACAACGTCAAATAATGGATTGTTTTTCGGAGTTAGTAGGGCCAAATAGCCACGCTTGCAAAGTTCCGCGCAGACGTAATATTCGCCCGTTGTACCCACTAAATTATTTGGTAAGCGTTCACCCCCCCCCCGCTTTTTCCCGGCAGCGCGGCCATCTTGGCCTCCATTTCAGCGGGCGAGACGCCCACGCTCCCAGGGGGGGGTGAACGCTTACATTATTTGTGCAACGTATCTTCGGTGTATTCATAGTGAAAAATATTGTAAGGGCGGGTTTGGAACCCGCCCCTACTAAGGGTAAGGAAACCCCTTCGCCAACTGGTCAATGAGTATCTGGTCATGCCCGTAAATGTCGTTATAGAACATGGCTTTGCCCGTGGCATCGGCCCAGACGGTGGAATAGAGAATATAGACTGGGATAGGCGTTTTTAGGGTGACAATTTTCGGTTTGTCTTTCTGCATGGCCGCTTCGATTCTTTCATGCGTCCATTCTTCTTGGTCTTTCAAAACAAATTCAGCCATTTTGACCGGGTATTCAACGCGAATACAGCCGTGGCTGAAATCACGCCGGGTTCTTTTGAACAAGCCTTGGCTGGGGGTGCTATGCAGGTAAACATTATTGGTGTTGGGGAAGGCAAATTTGACCAGTCCCAAGGCGTTCTTTGGCCCTGGCCTTTGCCGCAGCTTCAATGCCCCGGAGGCAAGTGCTTGGATATTCCCGGCACTGGCCGAGTAAACAGTGGCATTAGGGGAAAAGTTGTTGACGATCTCCATGCCGTGGCTACCGAGATAACCAGGGTTGCGCCTGAGGATGGGCACATATTCTTTCAACGTGATGGCATAAGGAACGTTCCAGTAGGGGCGGAAATTCACATAGGTCATATCCGAATGGAAAACCGGTGTATTGCGACCGTCAATAGCCTCGCCGACGATGACGTTCATTTCCAAGTCGGGTTGGTCGGCGCCGGAACCGTTATGGTAGCCGTATACTTGGAAAGACGGGATGTTGACTAGGATGTAACGGCCGTCGATTTGCTCAGGGAGCCAGCGCAGGCGTTCAAGTCCGAGTTGAATTTGTTTGACTCTGTCGGCTAGCGGAACATTGAACTGTACCAGCGTGGTTTTGCCAATGACACCGTCCGGTGTCAGGCCATGCCTTGATTGGAAGCGTTTGACGGCCTCGGCGAGCGTCTTGTCATAGACTTGCGAAGCATCATTCGCATTACCTTCAGTCAGGTCTCCCAACAAAGACAGCAATTTCCGCACCTTGGGTACGTCGGCATGATGGTCGCCTGGTTTAAATTTGTTGGGTAGCTGGATTGGGGCGACAGGTGCCTCCTTGGCCAGTTGCCGATAGTGTGCCAAGGCATCTTTCAAATAATCATAGAGCTTAAGCTTGGGTTCCATGCTGGCAAGTAGTTTGTCGGGGTTGCTGCTGGTGGAAATCTTGCGCAACAGCGCGGGCAAATCTTCACTTTTCGGTTGGATATCAAGAGCGAAGTTGACTTGCTTGGGGTTGATCCGACCATTGTTGAGATTGTAGGCATACCTCATCAGTGAGATGCTCAAGGCCGAGTCGAAAGAAGCGAGTTCTTGCGGACTGGTGTTGGTCGAGGCATTGATCGCGCCCAGCCATTTTTTTAATGACTCGGCATCATAATCGGAAGCGTCCAAACCCTTGTCATCTGCCGAACCCAGACTGGTGACGGCCAACCGTGCTTGGTTTGTCGGTTTGTCGTCGTGAATCCACAATGGATCGTAACCAGAAGCTTGGTAAAGGGCTTCCAACGGTGTTTGAAAATCCGAAAAACGCTTCCACCGCAGCTTAGGGTGTACGCCATCTTTCAGCAGTGCCTGAATAGCCAGGGCAACGGGTGTTGACGGTTGCGGAGGCGGTGTTACGGTTGGTGGCGATGGGACTGCCGGTTGGGCCGCAGGTTGCTTGGCTGTTGCGGTGGGCGGATTGGTCGTTGGTGGCCCTTCTTGCGCATCAACGAGTGAGACAACAAAAAATAACAGCGAAAACGCTAAAATCAGCCGGCCAGCCTTGCCAGCATCAGAAAAAAATCCAGTGACCATTTCTACCTACGCTTGAATGTTTGATTCGATCTTTCTATTTAACCCGGTTTTGCGTTTAGATCAAGCATGCAATAGCTTTTTCACAATTAACGTTGTCACTTTCAGCAATTCTCATTTTAAGCCAGAGCGGTGAAATATAGCCCGTCATTCCGGCAGGGATGCCGGAATCCAGCGTCCAGGGATGGCAAACCTCAAGCTACGGCAAGCCTCGTCGTAAGGTTGAAGTTTCACGTCCCTGTGACTGGATTCCTGCATCCCTGCTGGAATGACGGCGTTCTAGCCAAAATGAGAATTGCTGCTTTACATGGTAATTAAAGTGGACTAAACTAGTCCTATATTAAAGGCTTTCCCAACACGATGCTCAAAATTAGCAAATTGACTGATTATGCCATTATCATCCTTGGGGAAATGGCGAATGACTTGGACCGTACCCATACCGCCGCCGGTTTGGCCGGGGCGACTGGTGTGGCTGCGCCGACAGTCAGCAAGCTATTGAAAATACTTGGCAAGGCAGGGGTCGTGAAATCCACCCGAGGCGCTCATGGCGGTTATGTGCTGGCCCACTCACCACAGCAAACCAGCGTGGCAGCCGTCATCAAAGCGCTAGAGGGGCCGATTGCCCTGACCGAGTGCGAAGGCGAACGGGGCGGGTGTGATCAGTCCTCTTCATGCAATGCGCGTGGCAGTTGGGATGTCATCAACCGGGCAGTCCGTGCCGCTTTGGAGTCGGTCAGTCTTGCCGACATGGCAAAACCAATACCAAAACATGGGGAAGAAGTGTTCATTCCCCTAAGCAGCCTTTTTCCCATTAAAAATTCTTATAGGGCGGAGTAAACCATGTCAGCAACGGCGCAAACGATAGAAAGGCTCATCAGCCAGGAATACAAACAGGGTTTTGTCACCGATTTGGATGCAGACACAATCCCGCCCGGCTTGAGCGAAGACGTGATCCGTATCATCTCGGCCAAAAAGGGCGAGCCGGATTGGATGTTGCAATGGCGCTTGGAAGCTTACCGCCATTGGCTGACTATGGTTGAGCCACGTTGGGCCTATGTTGATTATGCACGAATCGACTATCATTCCATCAGTTATTATTCCGCGCCTAAACAGAAGGAAGGGCCGAAAAACCTCAATGAGGTCGATCCTAAACTGTTGGAAACCTACAACAAACTGGGTATCCCCATTTACGAGCAGGAACGTTTGGCCGGGGTGGCAGTGGACGCGGTGTTCGACTCTGTTTCCGTGGCGACAACCTTCAAAGACAAGCTGGCCGAAGCCGGGGTGATATTCTGCTCCATGTCCGAGGCCATCCGCGAGCACCCCGACTTGGTTAAACAATACCTAGGTAGCGTCGTACCCACGGGCGACAATTTTTTTGCCGCGCTGAATGCCGCTGTGTTCTCCGACGGTTCCTTTGTGTTCATTCCCAAAGGGGTGCGCTGCCCGATGGAATTATCCACCTATTTCCGGATTAACGCCGCCAATACCGGTCAGTTCGAGCGCACCTTGATTATTGCCGAGGAAGGTAGTCATGTGTCTTATTTGGAGGGCTGCACTGCCCCGATGCGCGACGAAAACCAACTTCACGCCGCCGTCGTTGAACTAATCGCTTTGGACAATGCGCAAATCAAATATTCGACGGTGCAGAACTGGTATCCGGGCGACGAAGAGGGTAAGGGGGGTATTTACAATTTTGTCACCAAACGCGGCGAGTGCCGGGGTGTCAATTCTAAAATTTCTTGGACGCAGGTGGAAACCGGCTCGGCCATCACATGGAAATATCCTAGTTGTGTGTTGAAAGGCGACAATTCCATCGGCGAGTTTTATTCGGTTGCGCTGACCAATCATTGCCAGCAAGCCGACACCGGCACCAAGATGATCCATATCGGCAAGAATACCCGCAGCACGATAATATCCAAGGGCATTTCCGCCGGTCGCGCCCAGAACAGCTATCGCGGCTTGGTGAAAGTATTAAAGTCCGCCGAGAATGCCCGCAACCACACTCAGTGCGACTCACTGTTGATAGGCGACCGCTGCGGGGCGCATACCTTCCCCTATATCGAGGTAAAGCAACCTAGCGCGGTTGTCGAGCATGAAGCCACCACGTCGAAAATCAGCGAGGACCAGTTGTTTTTTTGCCAGCAGCGCGGGCTATCCGCCGAAGATGCCGTGTCGATGATCGTCAACGGTTTCTGCAAGGAAGTGTTTAAGGAATTGCCGATGGAGTTTGCGGTGGAGGCACAGGCGTTGTTGGGGATTAGTTTGGAGGGGAGCGTCGGATAATTTCTCGCGTCCAAGCAAAGCTTGGCCGCGAGAAATTAGAAAAAAGCGGTAGGTGTCTCGTTGGCTCGTTCCCAAGCTCCATCTCTCGCCGTTATACACACAAGTCCGGGCAAGCCGGAAAAGCCGTCATTTCGGCAGGGATGCCGAAATCCAGGCCAGGACGGTAACAAGTCGGTTGTGCAAATGTTTGATTCAGGTAACATGCCAACCTGTAGTTTCATGTTCGCGGTTGCAGGGACATCTGTCGAGGCCCCCAGTTTGCCATCCTTGGACGCTGGATTTCGGCATCCCTGCCGAAATGACGGGCCTCCAATATTTATCTATAACGTCGGACGCTCCGGCGTGGCAACAAGAGAAAGCGAACACCGAAGACGTTCAAGCCCACGCTGGGGGTTGAGCGAAGCGACACCCCCGGATTGTGTAAGAGTGAAAGATCGACCTTGGAAGGGTCACAGTCTTTTATCCAAAACCCAATATATAACCAACAACCAAGAGCATTTTTATATTGTAATTTAGAGGATGGAAAATGAGAGAAAAAATATATATTGTTCAAGCTCTCAAAGATATGTCGGAAGATGAAGAGTTTTGCAAGAGACTAGAATATTTTAGTAAATCAAAAGACGTGTATAAATCTCTCTCTCGTTGGGAAAATTGGTTTCAATTGGAGTTGTTGTTTCATTTTAATAAAATTGGGGTGACAGGTCTATATCCTGAAGTATCATATGTTTATGATAAACGCAAAAATCTTCCGTATCCTAAATCTGGTAAATTTTCCGCACATATTGATATTGTTTAGAGGAGGAAACTGACCTTATCTCATTTATATACAGGTATAGAGTTAAAAGTTAACGATGACCCTAATCTTAGTATATATGGATCGCTTGTTGATTTAGCTAGATTTGGTGCATTACTTAATAGTCAATGGGAATTTCGTGGTATATTTGCGATTTCTATTTTTCAGAATTATAAAAAATCAAAATACATTGAACTTGTCGAGAGCGAAAGTATAAAAGAGAGTGTCGATATTATTGATCTTGGACCCTATAAAGCAATTGTTATTGGTTGGGAACCGAGACATCTCTCTGATGCAACTCTAGCGAATTATAAAGAGTGGCTAGATAAACTAAGATTTTCATGCAATTATGAATTCAATATTTATCGTTTTTAAATGGGTTAACAATGCTAGCAGTTATGGTCACACCCAAACGTGAATTGTCTCTACCGCTTGTAGTTTGCGATTTTATTGAAGTTTTATGAGGTATAAAGAATGTCCAATCGATTAACCATGATCTACTGGAAATCTGAAAAATTCTGGCTAGGAAAAATAAAAGAATATCCAGAAATAATGACCCAAGGCGAAACCTTGGAAGAGTTGGAAGAAAATCTACGCGATGCTTACCATGAAATGATTTTAGAAGATGTACCCAGTAACTACCAAAGTAAGCTCATCGCAGTATGAAGCGAAACGAGTTCCTGCGCTGGTTAATACAAAACGGTTGCGTCTTGCATCGTCATGGCGGTCGCCACGATATTTATCTTAATCCGGCAAATGGCAAGAAACAACCTGTTCCAAGACATTCTGAAATCGACGACGACTTAGTAAAACATATTTCCAAGTTCCTGGGTTTGCCAGGGAAAACACATTAGGTGAATCCATGCTAAAAATCGAAAACCTCCACGTCCGCGTAGAAGACAAACCCATCCTGAAAGGCATCAGCCTGCACATCAAACCCGGTGAGGTCCATGCCATCATGGGGCCGAACGGGTCGGGCAAAAGCACCTTGTCGCATGTGCTGGCGGGCCGCGAAGGCTATGAAGTCACTGCCGGAACCGTCACTTATCAAGGCAAAAACCTACTGGACATGCCGCCGGAAGAGAGAGCTAGAGAAGGCGTGTTTCTGGCGTTTCAATACCCGGTGGAAATCCCCGGTGTAAGCAATGTGTATTTACTCAAAGCAGCTTTGAATGCCGTG
>Ga0208376_1000124_pt1 | contig 22318 bp, 17 predicted proteins | sample CryBogmetaGMA25M_FD_184548 | JGI IMG/M metagenome (GOLD analysis project Ga0208376, IMG submission 184548) | Freshwater microbial communities from Crystal Bog, Wisconsin, USA - MA2.5M (SPAdes) | ecosystem: Environmental > Aquatic > Freshwater > Lake | place: Crystal Bog, Wisconsin, USA...
GCCTGGGAGCACAGTCTCTTCACGCTGGCGGTCGCGTGGCAGAACCATTGTCGCACCTTCGATCAGCCGATGCCCATCTTCTGGTTTGTGTACTTATGACACCACGAAAAAGTGACACCTGGTGAGGGGTCTGTCCCTCCTGGATATATTGGTTATTACCTTCAGCACAGGTGACGATTTTCCACCAACCGGTCGCAGGGTTGGTGATCACATCGCCATTGCCACGACTCAGGGTAGCCACGCCATTCCACGCCGATGAATCAGAACTGACACCGACGGTTCCGCCTATTAGCCCTGTCGGATCATAAGCATCGGCGGGTGCATAGTAGCGTATATGACTAAGGGGGTACAAACTGATATCTATATCGAAGTTCTGGAAGGCAACCGATGTTTGTCCAGGCGCAACATACTCGTAGAGGGTGAGGCAATCAACAGCTCCGGCAGCGGCGTTGTTCTGGTAGGAGCCAGTCCGTACACCGATCAGAATCTCGTCATCGGTGCCCACCACGCCGTCGGGGTTATCGTAGTTTGTCGGCGGGGTGTTAGTTGGATCGTTGTCATTATCCGTACCAACCTGTACGCGCCAGGCGTTCTCATCATCGCCCTGAGTCTCGGCGCGCAAAACGTAAGTGCCAGGGGTGACGGGGGCGGGCAGGGTGGCGAAGCGGCGCCACGTCTCCGCATTACCCGTAGCCACCGGATTATAGGTGAACGCCTTGATCGTGCCAGTCGCACCGGGTCCTGGCAGGTTGGGTAGGGTGATAGCCGTTCCTGGGCCATACAGTTCAAAAGTGGTTTTATTGGCATTCGCAAGCACATTCGGAGGGCCGGGACGAATCTCATCACTGACAGAGTCTACTACCATTTCAGGGCTAAACAGATCGACATACACCGGGGCAGTGGTTGGCCAGTTACGAGGGATGGTGATCTCGTAGTAGTGGTAGCCGACAACTGCACCATTGCCGTTACTCGTATACCAGTCGCCCTGTCCAATCGGGCTTGTCGGGCCATTTGTCTGGAGGTAGGTTCCAATCGTAGCGGGAGGAACCTCAATCGCAGCAGCACCACCCGGCGTGAGGGCGATCAGCAACACGACAAGCGTAAAAAAAGAGCAGACTCGGCCTAGAACTGGGGTGTACGTACGCATACGATATCGTCTCCATGTGACGAGAACTCGAAGCTGGCACCCAGGCCGAGGCCACCTGGTATGTATGCATGCGATGATGGGATACCAACAGAACTAATACGGTTCGACAACAATAACATACTATTTGTAGTACGCAAGCCTGAAAACGATAAGAGTACATAGACAAGGTTTCAGGCTCAGCGGGCTAGGCGTGAGCCGGGGACAAGGTCGAAATGAAAGTGTTCAGCGGGATTGACACTCCATCCGTGTCGGTGGTAACTGCCGGTCGCCGGATCAATCCCATAGGCACCATCAAATGCGCCGCGTGCTGTGGCCAGCAGGGCATCGGCCAGCACGTCAACCTCGGAGGTTGTGTTATAGATGCCAAATGAGGCTCGCACCAGTCCGGCTGTGCCATGAGTACAGCCGACATGTGGGGTATTAAGCAGGCGTCGGAGGTATGGCTGGGCACAGAAGCTGCCGCTGCGCACCGCAATGCCGTACTCGCAGCTAAGGATGGCCGCCACAAGATGCGGGGAGTGGGTGCTGAGGCTAAAGGGTAGCACGCCTAGTCGCGTATGGGCCAACTCGGGGCGGTCGTCGCCGTAGAGGCGTAGCCCAGGGACAGCGCACAGACGATTGATGGCGTAAGCCGTAATCTCGGCTTCGTGGGCGGCAATGGTAGGCACGCCAATCTCATCAATGACCGCAAGGGCAGCGGCTAGGGCCACAGCCCCGACCACATTGGGTGTACCGGCCTCATCGCGAGCCGGACCGTCGGCCCAATCAACAATCCGTGGCGTGACCCGGCGCACACTTCCGCCGCCGACGAGCATCGGCGCGCCGAGAGCAAATGTGTCAGCCCGACCAATCAGGGCGCCGCTGCCGTAGGGTGCGTAGAGCTTGTGCCCTGAGATCGCCACATAATCGAGGTGCGCCGGGTCGTCTAGGTTTCCCATATCAATTACGCGGTGCGCAGCGAGCTGTGCGGCGTCCACCACAATCTCGGCTCCGGCGGCGTGGGCCAACTCGGCCAGATGATGGATGTTCGGGATGTAGCCGGTGACGTTGCTTCCCCCGCTGACGGCCACCACGCGCACGCGCCCAGCGTGCTGACGCAGCAGCATGGACAGATGATCCTCGTCTAGCGTACCCGAAGCGTTGGCGCAGGCGTAAAATACGGGGGCCACGCCACGCCAGGGTAAGTCGTTGGAATGGTGTTCGATCTCGGTGCTGATGATGACTTGGCCGGGTCGTAGGTTGATCCGCCGAGCCAAGAGGTTCAGCGCCTCGGTCGTGTTGCGGGTGAAGATCACCTGATGCTGATCGGGACGGGCACCCACAAAGCGTCCCACAATCGCACGGGCATCCTCGTAGGCGGCAGTAGACACCTGCGACTTCATGCCTGCGCCACGATGGATGCTGCTGTACCAGTTAAGGAAGCGATCAACAACCGCCTGGGCCGGGCGCAGGGCCGGCGTGCTGGCAGCATTATCGAGATTCACGGCCCACCCACTGCCGATACTATGGCGGATGATCGGTGTGTCAATCCCGATAATGTGCTGGCGGACATCAGACAGGGGGTAGCGAGTAGTCTGCATGACGGGCGCTCCTTCTCTGGGCACTCATTCTGCCCTGCGCCGAGTGATGCGGTGCTTGACAGTTCGTAAAGATAGTGTATAATAGACATTAATCAAGGGCGCACCGCCCTTCTTCTCTCGACTACAATATAGTGTCTAACTGACACTGAAAGGCTAAATACGATGGAACTGCTTATCATCATCGTCATTGCCGTCCTCTTCGGCACCGTGGCCCTGAGCAGCGCTGCCCAAGGCACGCCCCAGCCACCGCAGGTTGTCTACATCCGCGTTGAGCAACTCGACGCCTTGCGCTCCCCACATGGCGAGGGCGGTGCGGCAATCATCCTGCTCTGCATTGTGGTCGTTGCGGCAATCTACCTGCTCTAGCAAGGGTGAGAGGGTACGCTATCTCTCGGCGCTGCCACGACCTGTAGAGTGTATGCGGGTGAAAAGGCACTGATGTACCCCTCGTTGTTGAAAACCAATACTTGACAAATTGCGTTATTATATCTATACTTTTCTTAGCAATTATCAGCCTCGTTGGCTGCGCGTGAGGCGTTCGCACTTTCGCGCCCATCATGCGTCCCATTCCTGCTTCTTGAGTGCAACCGAAGACCTGCTCTGAGGGCGTAGCTCCTCCTCTTTGGGGAGGGGCCGTCTTGTGTCTCTTACAGCTAAGCTAGGAGCACAGAACCGATGCTCAAGCGAACGAAAACACTCTGGGGAGTATCCGATTCGCCGGAACTGGATCGTGAGTCGGATATCGAGCGGCTGGTTGAAAGTGATGATAGTACCAGCGACACGATTGAGAATACGCGGCATGCCGAGCCTACACCGGATGCTGTGCAGCACTATCTTCAGGAGATCGGGAGGGTCTCCCTGCTCACCGCGAGCGAGGAAGTTCGTCTCTCTGAGCGGATCGAGTGTGGCGACGCCGCTGAAGAACGGCTGCTGTCATCTGAGGTATTGAACGTATCGCTGCGCCGAGCCCTTGAGCGCGATGTGGATAGCGGTAATGATGCACGTCGGCACTTAATTCAGGCAAACCTGCGCTTGGTAGTGAGTATCGCCAAAAAGTATGTTGGTCGTGGGCTCTCCCTGCTGGATCTGATCCAGGAGGGCAACATTGGCCTGATGCGCGCCGTTGAGAAGTTTGATCACCGCAAGGGCAACCGCTTTAGTACCTACGCCACGTGGTGGATCCGACAGGCTGTCACGCGCTCCATCGCTGAGCAGGGCCGGACGATCCGTCTGCCCGTGCATATGAGCGAGTCGGTCAGCCAGGTGAAGCGCACATCCGAAAGGCTCTCGCAGTCGCTGGAGCGCCAGCCAACCGCCGAAGAAATCTCCATTGCTCTCGGCCAACCTGTTGATCGTATCGAACGTGTGCTTGAGGCGGCCCGCCGCCCGGTCTCGCTTGAGACGCCGGTGGGGGATGAGGGCGAACATACGCTGGGCGACTTCCTGCCCGACGACGACCTGCCGACGCCCGGCGACTTTGCCTCGGCCCAGTTGCTTCGCCGCGACCTTTCTGCGGCACTGGATCATCTCAGTGAGCGCGAGCGTCGCATCATAGACTTGCGCTACGGCTTGGTGGACGGTCGGCGGCGTACCTTGGAGGAGGTTGGTCGCGCTCTTGGGATGACTCGTGAGCGTGCCCGTCAGATCGAGGCCGAGGCTCTGCGCCGCTTGCGTAGCCCCGATGTCGGCCAGCACCTGCGCGACTACCTGGAATGACCAGATGACGGGCACTGCTTGTCCATCAGAGAGAGCAAAAGGGGAGAGGCGCTGTAGCGCCTCTCCCCTTTTTTGTTCTCTCACTGTTTAGTAGCGTGGGCGCGAGCCAGAGCCACCGCCACGCATCTGGTCGAAGCAGTCACTACAATAGACAGGCTTGGTGCCGCGAGGGACAAAAGGCACCGTCGTCTCCTGGCCACAATTGGCGCAGGTGACCTTGTACGACACACGCTCACGTGGGGCTGCTGAGGCCCCTGCCCCGTAGGACGAGGAGGACGAAGATCGCGGCGGGCGATCCTCACGGGAGCCGCCACCCGAGCTCATCTGCGACTTGCGGTTCTGTCGGCACGACGGGCAGCGCGTCGGTTCATTCACAAAGCCCTTCGATGCATAGAACTCTTGCTCACCGGCGGTAAATACAAAGTCCATCCCACAATCCCGACAGGTTAGGGTCTTGTCCGCGAAGCTCATGGCTCGCCACTCCTTGAAATGGGTCTAACACCGAGGTTGGTCCGCGCCTGGGTAGCGAGCAGGTTCGCCGATCCCGTCCCGACAGGGGATCGTAGGAGCCGAGTGTGCCGTTTCGCGTATGCCAAAGCCGTCCCAGATATTCCCATATTATACTCCTTTTTTACTTATCTGCAATAGGAATTTCTTGGCATTCCCACGCCTATTATGATGAATCACCGATATCATAGGCGAGAGGTGAGCGAAGAACCGAGAGATGCTATAATGCTTGCGTCTCCCCTAGGTACTACCTCAAGGCGTTATACATCACATATAAGCCGGTAGACCGCCCTATGTCGCCTTCAGGAGCGTTGCCGTGTCTGCTCCGTCACAGCCCCTGACCGAGAAACTCAATCTGTGTCTAAGCGCACTGTGTGCCCAACCCACCGGAACCGGCCTCCCTTCCGACCTCCGGTCGGGTGCGGAGGCCGTTGCCGCACAGTTGCGCGGAATCGGGATGCATGTGCGGATTCTTCCGACTGCTGGAGCGCCCGTGGTGCTGGGTCACATTGCTGGGCGGGTGGATCGCACGTTGTTGCTCTACCATCACTACGACACCGCATCGCCCGGCCCCTGGCGCGAGTGGTCGCATGAGCCGCTCCAGCTTGCTGAGCGATCAGGCATTCTCTATGCCCGTGGCGTTGTGTCTGGTAAAGGCCCCTTGGCCGCGCATATTCAGGCGATCCGTAGCATTCTTCAGGCGGAAGGCACTCTCCCGTGCGGCGTGACGATCATTGCCGAGGGACATGGCATGAGTGGGAGTCCGCACTTGGCCGATGCGCTGTCCGCCTACGCCGATATTATTCGTGCAGATGCGTGCCTAGCCAGTCAGGGCGAGCGTGATATTCACGGGAGGCCATTGTGCTACAGCGGTACTAAGGGCCACCTTCAGGTACGGCTGCACGCCCGCAACGGCACGTACCCTCTGCCCGCCAGCCTGGCCCCAAGCTTGCGCAACCCGCTCTGGAGGCTTACCTGGGCGCTTACCTGTATCAAGGGCGACGATGAGGATATTAAGATCGAGGGCTTTTACGATAGTGTGGAAGGGCCGACCCGTGCCGAGAACGACCTGCTGCGTCAAATTGAGATTGACGAGGCTGCACGCCTACGAGCCTGGCAGCGCAAGGATTTTCTCTTCGGTATGAGCGGCCACGCCCTGGTGCGTGCCGAGGGCACGCTGCCCACCTGCAATTTGAGTATGATCACCTGCGATCCCGCCGGCGACGCCGCACGCATCCCAGCATCGGCGGAGGCTACCCTCGATTTCCAGTTGGTACCCAATCAGCAGCCCGATGCGACTCTTGCACAGCTTCAGGCGCATCTTGCCGAGCGCGGATTTGCCGACATCGCGGTCGAACGCCTGCCCGGCGGCTATCCGCCGGCCTATACGGCCCACGACGCGCCGTTTATTAGTCTGGTTGCTGCAGCCGGCACAGCGGTTTACGGTGTTCCCCTGAGTACGGTTCCTGCTGGCCCAATTGCCCTGCCCCTCCAGATGTTTATCGAGCGCCTTGGCTTGAGTGCTGCCACGGTTGGGCTTACCCGGCCCGACAGCGCCATCCACGGTCCCGATGAACGCATCCCTATTGGAGATCTCTCCCATCACGCCCAGTTTCTCGGCGAGATTCTTACCGCGTTTGCTAGCTGATTTGACGCACCCCAATGCACATGGTACTATGTCGTGGTTAGCCGGGGTAGCTCAGCGGTAGAGCAAACGGCTCATAATCGTTAGGTCGCGGGTTCGAATCCCGCCTTCGGCACCATCGAACAACTGATGCGTGACACGTGATGCGAAACGCCTCATGTGTCACGCATCACGTCATGTTATGGACGATTCTCTGCTCACTCGCGTCCATCGCTTTCTGACAACCCAGGGGCTGTTTCGCCCCGATGCACTCCTTGTCGTTGCCGTCTCTGGTGGCCCCGACTCGCTCTGCCTCCTGCACATCCTGGCGGCACTCACTCGATCCGGCGGCCCGCAACTTCACGTGGCCCACCTCGATCACGGCTTCCGTGGCGCGCAGTCGGCTGCCGAGGCCCGCGCTGTGGCCGATACCGCCGCTGCATGGGCTATCCCCGCTACCCTCTCGTATGCCGATGTCCCCGCCTTAGCCCGCGCCTCCGGCGGGGGAAGTCAGGCCGCCGCTCGTCGCGCCCGCTACGCCTTTTTTTCAGAAGTTGCCCGCGCCGTAGCCGCCCACGCTGTGGCCGTGGCTCACACTGCCGATGATCAGGCCGAGACGGTGCTGCTCCACGCTCTGCGCGGGGCCGGCCCCGCTGGGCTGCGTGGCATGCGCCCGGTTGTGGCCTGGGATGAGTGGGCTTTTCAGGAGGTAGGAGGCAGGAGGCAGGAGGCAGGAGGCGGGGGGCGGGGGGAGCGTCTCCTGTCTCCTGCCTCCTGCCTCCTGCCTCCTCTGATCCGCCCTTTGCTGGAGACCACCCGCGCCGAGATTATGGCCTACTGTGCGCAGAATCATCTGGCTCCCGCAGAAGATCCCAGCAATAGTTCGCCGCGCTATGCCCGCAGTCGGGTGCGTCACCAGTTGCTCCCGGCCTTGGCCGCGCATAATCCACAGGTGGTGGCGGCTCTTGGGCGCACTGCCCAGATCTGCGCCGATGATTATGCCTTTATGCAGGCGGCCCTCGACGCCGCTTGGCCAGCCCTGGTTGTCGAGGTGTCCGGTGGGCTGGAGTTGGGCCTGGAGGCATGGCAGAATCTGCACCCCGCCCTGCGCCGCTACGCCCTGCGCCGCGCCGCCGCGCATCTCGGCACCGCTGAATTGAGCTTCGCCCAGGTTGAGGCGGGCCGCGCTGCGATTGACTCTCGGCGCAAAGGTCGGGGCTCCCTCGCCCACGGGCTGCTGCTTGATGTCGGTTCTACACACGCTTCCATCAGAACCCTCGGTGCGCCTGAGTCAACCGAGTCTCCCCAACTCGCTACCGACACGCTGCTTATCACCACGCCGGGGCGAACCCCCCTCGGCGGTGGCTGGGTCTGCATTGCCCAGCGCGAGCCGCCTGCCAAAACCTCGCCCTGGTGGGTTGCCATCCCCGCCGAACTGGCGAGGGGTCTGGCCCTGCGCGTCCGCCGCCCCGGCGACCGCTTTCGACCCGCTGGCGGGCGTGGCGGACGGCGGCTCCAAGATTTTTTTGTCGATCGAAAAGTCCCTCAACGCCTGCGCGACGCCTGGCCTATTCTGGTTGCCGACGGGGAAATCCTCTGGGTGGCGGGCCTGCGCGCCGCTGAGCGGGCATGTATATCGGGGACGGAAGATGTATTTTGGATTGGGATTGGCAGAGAAGAGGAACAGCAAGACCATGCACACTGATATTGACAAAGTGCTGATCGCCGAGGAGCAGATCCAGACGCGGGTGCGCGAACTGGGCGCACAAATCTCCGCTGACTATAGGGACGAGTGTAACCTGCTGCTGGTAGGCGTGCTGAAGGGCTGCACGATGTTTATGATGGATCTGGTACGGGAGATTAATGTCCCTGTCACCTTCGATTTTATCGCTGTGGCCAGCTACGGCCAGAGTACCGAGTCCAGCGGTGCGGTACGTATGCTCAAAGATCTCGACGCCGACCTCGCCGGGCGCAATGTGCTGATTGTCGAGGATATTATTGACAGCGGGTTGACCCTAGCCTACCTGCGTGGCCAGTTGTTAGGCCGTGGCCCGGCCAGCCTGCGTATCTGTACGCTGCTCAACAAGCCCGAGCGCCGTGCCACCGATGTGCCGGTAGATTACCTAGGCTTCGATATTCCTAACGAGTTTGTAGTGGGCTACGGTCTCGATTATGCCGAGCGTTACCGCAACCTGCCCTATATTGGTGTGCTTAAGCCCGCGATCTACGCCAGGTAGACCGGCCCAAAAATGGTATAAGTCGCAAAAAGTGCCAGCTTTGCTGGCACTTTTTGCGACTTATACCAGAATCCCCAGGGCGGTAGCCCTAGCCTTTCTCGGCGGGCGCGAGTGACTCGAGTACGATCTCGGCGATGTCGCGCCGCTTCAGAGTCTCGTCACGACCCGAGTTCTTGGCTGCGTCGTCGAACATCACCATGCAGAACGGGCAGGAGAGAGCCAGGGTGGTCGGCTCGTTCTTGGTCAGTTGATCCAGCCGGATCGCGTTAATATCCCGCTCACCCTCACCTTCCAACCAAACGTTCCCGCCGCCGCCACCGCAGCACATGGCCCGCTCACGGTTGCGCTCAGGAGCCTCCACCAGCGTCAGGCCGGGGATGGATTGCAGGGTTGTGCGGGGAGTCTCGTAGATGTCGTTGTAGCGCCCAATGTAGCAGGGGTCGTGGTAGGCCACTGTCTCGTTCAGTGGTCGCACTGGTTTAATCGTGCCCGCGCTGATCAGGCTCGCAATAAAGTCGGTGTGGTGAACCATCTCGAAATCAACGCCAGCCCCGCCGCCGAGCTGCGGGTACTCGTTCTTGATCGTGTTGAAGCAGTGCGGGCAGGTGGTGACGATCTGCTTGAACTTATACTGCTTCATGGTCTCGATGTTTTGCTGGGCCTGGGCCTGGAAGAGCATCTCCTCACCCATGCGCCGGGCCGCATCACCGGTACACGTCTCTTCCTCGCCGAGGATGGCAAAATCTACGCCCGCCGCCCGGAAGATCTGCACCATGGCACGGGCCACTTTCTTCGAGCGCTCGTCGTAGCTGGGCGCGCAGCCGACCCAGTAGAGGACGTCCACCTGCTCCTTCTCGGCCATGGTCGGCACATCAAGGCCGTCCGCCCAGGCGCTGCGCTCGCGGACGGGCAGTCTCCAGGGGTTGCCCTGGCGCTCGATGCCCTCAAGGACGCGCTTGACGCCCTGGGGCACATCGCTGGCGATCATCGCCAGATTGCGGCGCATGTCCACAATGTCGTCTACATGTTCGATCATCGCTGGGCACTCGTGGACACAGGCGTTACATGTGGTGCAAGCCCACAGCTCATGATCGCTGAACAGATTGCCGTAGAGCGGCAGGGTCTCGATGTCGCGCACGGCATCCCCGACCAGTGTCAGTTCAGCCAACGGCTTCAGCAAGCCATCCTTGAAGTGGATCGGCTCAGATCGCTGGAGATCGGCCAGCTTCGAGATAATGTATTTCGGCGAGAGCGGCGCACCGCTGGCGTGGGCTGGGCAGACGCTCTGGCAACGCCCGCAGCGCATGCAGGCGTCTAGATCCATACGCCGCTTCCACGTTAGGTCGCCCAGGGTGGCCACGCCCAGGCGCGGCTCGTCCTTCTCGATCTCGGCTTCCATGTCGGGGATGGTATCGAGGGCGCCCACGGGCGTCAGGTCGCGGAAGAAAATGTTCAGCGGCGTGTAGAAAATGTGGCGGAATTTGCTAAAGGGCAGGGTGCCGATGAAGGCGAAGGTTGCCGTGGCGTGGGTGAACCAGAGCAGCGGGTGGATCACCAGCGCGGCGGAGCTGCCGTTGCCCAGGCCAATCGCCCGGAAAATGGTGGCTAGACCAAATCCGACATAGGCCATGCGCGCCCAGCTCTGCCCATAGACGGCCACGCCGCCGATCTCCTGGTTGGCGATGCGCAGACCCTCGATCAGGAATCCGCCACAGCCCAAGAAGAGCAGCACGCCCAGCACCCAGCCGTCGGTGCGCCGGTTATCGAGCCGGTCGGGGCGAGTGCGGTAGCGCCGCCATGTCGCCCAGATCAAGCCCACCACAAAAAACAAACCGAGGGTGTCGAGGATCAGTTCGTAGCTCTGGTAGAAGGTGCCGACAAGAATCTTGCCAAGATGTTCGCCCATCATCGGCACGGTGAAATCTTCCTCAACGGCGATCACGTCGGTGCCGATGAAGAGAGTCACGAAGCCGAAGAAGATCAGGGCGTGCATCGAGCCGGGCCGCCGGTCGCGCAGCACCTTCTTCTGACCGAAGAGCTGGACGAGGAACTCGGTGATGCGGGCCGGAATCTGGTTAATCCGCGCCTCAGGGCGACCCTTCCGCCAGCGGGCGATGTCGCGCAGGAATCCCCAGGTCGTCACGATGCTGGTGAGAATCACGAGTCCGTAGAGGAAAATTGGGCCAACGGCGGGGTTGATGTTCCAGTAAATCTCGCGGAAGGCGATAACCTGTTCTTGATCCATGACGCAGTCCTGCCCTTTTTTAGACATAGAAGGGGTGGCTGCGCGGCATCATAGCATCCGTAACACAGACCGTCAAACTATGCCGCATGCTCCCTGTTCACTCATACCGCAGTGCCACGAGCGGGTCGAGCCGTGCGGCCCGCGCTGCGGGGTAAAGCCCCGCCACCACGCCCACCAGGGCCGCGAATCCCAGGGCCGCCAGGGCCAGCCACCACGGCGTGACGAAGAAGGTTGCCTGAATGGGCAGTTTCTCTTGCTGGATATACCAGGAGATCACCTGGTTCAACAGGATGCCAAGCAGCCAGCCACCGATAATCCCGACTACCCCACCGAGGGTGCCGATCAGTCCGGCCTCGATCATGAACATGTTGCGAATATCGCCCCGTGAGGCTCCAATCGCCTTCAGGGTGCCGATCTCCCGCGTGCGCTCGTAGATCGCCATAATCATGGTGTTGACGATCCCCAGGCTGGCCACAAACAGGGCCAGACCGCCGATTGACGAGAGCATCACGTTGATCAGCACGAAGACCCGGTTTGCCGCATCGAGGATCAACTCAAGCGACTGTACCCGAAAACCGGCATCGCGGAACGTGCCTAGCAATTGCGCCGCACTGCTTACGTCACGTGCCCGCACCACCGCCGTATCGTAGCCCTGCGCGTCCAGGTAGTTTGGCGTGTTGAACCACCAGGATTTCATGTCGGCCATGTCTGCGGGCAACACTTGGGCCTCCGAGTCGCTGCTGTCGCTCACGCCCACCACCGTCAAGGGAAACGGCTGGCTCTCGCCACGTGGGCTGCGCAGGACAATGTTCATCCGCTTGCCAACCACGTCCTCTGGTGTTACGCCCTTCGGCAGTGCCCCTTTGCCCAGTACCATGTCGCCGCGCCCATCAACCGAAAGCGTGATCGTGCCCGCTACCGCCGTCGCCGCCCGCTGGAACGGGTTCGGCGTGAAGATCCGTGGGCCAACGATATGGATCAATGTAAGCGTGCCACCCGGTAGTTCCAGCGAACTCGCCACCCCGGTCAGTTCGATCACTGGCGTTACGTCCATCACATCCGGCAACTGTCGCCAGCCCGCGATTATCGCTGGAGTGATTGGGTGATCACGCTGCGGACTGGCGTAGCGGGTGAAGAAACTCTGTTCGCCCTGCTCGCCCGGTCGTACAAACAGGTTTTCCAGCCCCAGAGCCGCAAACTGCGCCCGTATCTCCGTCTGTACCCCCACGCCCAGCGACACCATCGTCACAATTGTGAGGATGCCGACGATCACGCCGGTGGATGTTAGTACGGTACGCACCTTGCGCCGACCAAGATTTTCTAGGGCCGTTCCCAGCATATCGCGGAAGGTCATTGCTACCTCACGAATCTCGCATGCTATGGTTTCTTCACCGTCACATCAACGTAGTCATAGCTGTAGTTCCCGGCGATGTCGCGCACCAGGAAGCCCATCACATAGTCACCACTCACGGTTGGCCCATAGCTCGCAGTCAGCGGTGTCGTGCCAAATGTGATCGTCTGGCCCTTCACGCGGGCCGGTTTCAGGCTGCCGCCATTATCGGTATAGCTGCGTGTGTTGGCGGTGAAGGTGTCGCCCGGCGCGGGGTTTAGCTCGTAGGGCTGCGCATCCTGCGTGCCCGCAGATTTTGGGAAGCCCCAAATTCGGGCCAGCGTGCCATGATCGCCGCTCACGCTGAAGATCAGTCCGGCGTCAATTTGCTCGCCGGTGGCCCGCGAGGTGTAGACGCCCTCCACACCGTAGAAACTGCTACCGTACTTCACCGGCCCCAGCAGCGCCTCGATCTGATCCTGGCCGTTGCTCAGGTACCAGTTGGTTGCGTCCCAGTTAAGGCCCAGATCAAATTTTCCGTTGGGCCATGTGGGTGCGTCGCTGCCCGGCCCCGCCCCCGGCGGGTAGATGAAGTCCACATAAATCAGATCTACCGTGTCGCGGCTAGCATTGGGGATGCCGATGAAGGAAAAGACGTAGGCAATATCGCTGCCGCTGAGCGATCCGCTCAATTTTACCGGCGCACTGGTACTCACGCTGGCGCGGTCAATCCGTAGGTCGCTGATCGTCGGCTTCGTTATCGCCGTATTCCCCGCCCCGTGGTAGCCCTTCAGAAAGTCGGCCCATTTGGTGGCACGCGGCAAGGGCGACCCGCGCTCGTAGGCGTCTACGTACAACTCGGCCAGTTGCGGAAAGTAGATCGAGAGTCCGCTCACCTTTGCGTGATAGCTCCCGGTGCCATTGGCAATGCGGGCCTGCGTCAGCGCACTGTCGAGATCCACCGCCGCCGCCGCCACCTCGCCCTTTGCCCCCTGCTCGGGCAGCAACTCGGCGAACTGTCCCAGGTCTACGGCGTTAAACTCCTCAGAGTACGAGGGCGCGTAAACATCCACATATGAGCGGGCCTGCCCGATTGCGGTGTACGATCCGCTCATATCCGCAAGCATCGCTTTGGCCAGCCGGTCAACCTGCTGGGTCAGCGCAGGCAGTTTGCCCAGATTGAAGGCCGAAAGCGTCACGTCATTTTCATCAACAAACTGGTACGACTCGATGTAGGTTTTTACGATCTCTGGCGCGATTGTCAGCGCGTCCTGAGACGGATTTGTGGCCAGGGCACCCAGCCACTTATCCCAGGCCCAGCCCTGGCTTGGCTCCAGTTCTGCCGAGGCCACCGCCACTTGCCCATAGGGTTCAATCGCCATCAGTACGTCCAACTGCGCCATCATGCATGCGTCGAAGCCGATCAGATCGAGGGTGCCGAATCCCGTCTTCTGGCGGGCTGTCTCCAGTGCCGAGCTTAGCTCCGGCAGGTTGAGCTGATCGTCATTGGTGTCATCACTGGCAAGCCCTAGCCACGAACCGCCGTGATCCCAGATAATCAGGGCGTAACGCTGGGCGGGATAGTTCGTCACTCCCCACTCAACAAAATTGGCCAGCACAGTCGGGTCGCCCATATTCTGCTCGCCAAGATCGTCCAGCGCATTCTCTGGTGTGGGTCGCATGTTCTTCCCCACCAGGAAACGCTTTGTGGTCTCCCAGTCTCCTGCCGACGTATCATCCCACGACTCTCGCGACATCACCCGGTCGAGCTGGACAACAATCTTGATGGTGTCGCTCGACCCGACCTTGGCCATCTCGGCGAAGTCAGTCAGGGCGTCGGCCTCCAGATTATTGTCGCCATCCAGGTAGACCATCACCGTCCAGGCGGCGTCCTGGCCCGTAGCGGGGACGCGAGTGGGTACCAGGGCGGTTACTCCCTGGCCCCCGGCGGTGCTGGGTGCGATCAGAGGCAGACCACCGCCAGACATGCGGGTGATCAGCAGTGCGCCACCACCCAGGCCGGCAACCACCGCACAGGCCAGCAGCAGGCCAACGACGATCATAACCGGCTTGCGCGAGGTGGGGCGGGATGAGGCGGACATGGCGGGATGTGGCAATCCGTAGCCGGGAGCAGAAACAACGGGCGGCAGCGGAGTTTGAACACCAAAGGCTGGTGGCGGGGGGGTACCGCTCGCCAGTAATGTCTTGTCCATCGCCGGTGCGTCAAAGCGGAACGACTCATCGCCAATTGTGATCACGTCGCCGGGGTTCAGACGCGCCGTTTGCACCCGCTGGCCATTTACCGAGGTGCCATTGGAACTGCCCAAATCATACAGGACGTAGCCATTGCCCTCGTAGCGCAGCTCGGCGTGGCGGCGCGAAGCCAGGGCGCTGGCAATCACAACCGTATTGTCGGGCGTCCGCCCCAAACTGAGGGGCGTGTTGCTCAGGGGAAATGTACGGCCCGTCAGCGGGCCGCTGATCGCGACGATCTGCAACGACACGTCAAACCTCCTGATCTGCGGTGGAATGAATGCGGGGGGACGTATCGTTATTGTAGCAGACCGCTGCTTCTAGAAGCCCACCTCCACAATTGTTCGTGCGCTGCGATCCTGAAAGAAGCCGACCCCGTCCTGGATCAGGCCAACATAAAAGCCCATTTTCGTCTCGCGCTGGAGGATCTGCACCTGCCCGGTGATCTCAACCTCTTCGTCGGGCATCAGCCAATCCTCCACGCCGGGGATCTTCCACTGCTCAGGCGGCTTCTGCGAGAGCGCCCAGCGGAAGGGGTAACGTTTAGGTCCGCCGCCGCTGTTGGCATCCCAATCAAGCCCAATTCGCCAGAATCCGCCGGCCTGAGCCGCATAGCGCCCGTCGGCCACCGACGAGAAAACCTGATCGGTGCTGTACTGAAAACCGCTGGCCGGACCGTAGGTACGAATAGGCACCGTGCCCGTATTGCGCACCCGAACCGTCACCGTGATCACCCCGCCCAGCATCACCTGCTGCGGCGCAATGCTGGCATAAACAATCCGCGCCTCGGGCTGCCCAACATCCTCCAGCGTAATCTGGCCCTGACGCCGCACGAGGTTGCCATAATTATCTTCGGCTTGCACCGTATAGGTATACACGCCCGACGGCAGCAGCGAGCCGTTTGGCCGCTTGCCGTTCCAAACGTGGTGCTGCTCGTACGGCCCCTCTTCGTCACGTGTCACCACCGGAATCGTCTCGCCGCCGGGCGCACTAATGTCAATGTTCACCGTGGCGCTCACCGGCAAACGGTAGGTAATCTCGGTGACATCGTTCACCGCATCTGCATTAGGCGAGATCGTCGGTGGGGAGACCAGCAGGTTCTGGACATCGGGAATAGGCAACTCGTTCCCCGTGATCGTCAGTGGCACCCGACGATCTTCGGGAGTACCCCCATTCACCTGAGCGGCCACCACCAGCGTATAGTCGCCAGGGGGCAGCAGCCGGCGCAGCAGCACCAGGTCGTTCGTGGGCACTGTGCCGTCAAAGCGCAGCACATACGGATTGGTGCTGGCGCTGCGCGGCTGGCCGATTCGCAGGTTGTAGCGCGTGTTAGACGCATCGAGCAGATAGACATCTACTGTGGCGTCGCGCCCGACCACATAGCTAATCGTCAGAGGCTGATCCGTCTCAGACGGGGCGAAGCTGCGGGAACTCGCAGTGACCGCATCAAGGGCGGGGCTGCCGGTGCAGGCCGCAAGCATCAGCGCAGATACCAGTAGGGTCAGGCCGATCAGCAGGGCACGGGCAATCATGGTCACAGGATGTATCGTATCGTGCATAGCGGCGGCATGCTACCAGCAGATCGGCGTAGGCGCAAGCGTAGGGGCGGCGCGAGCCGCCCTGTAGGGGCGGCTCGCGAGCCGCCCTACAAGGCGGCTCGCGAGCCGCCCCTACACCTAATCGGCTGTGGGGCGAACTGACACCGCACGTCGTCGGCTAGTGGCCCGCCCGCCCGCCAGTGAGGGCAGGATGGCCAGGATGGTTAGCATCGCCGCCACACGCATGGCCATATCGAAGCCGCCAGCCAGGATCTCCGGAGAGGCAGCGGTGATCGGCTCGATTGGCCCGCCGTTCAGGGCAATCACCTGTGATGTCCACACCGCCCCCGCAATTGCGATCCCCGCCGTCTGCCCGAGGTTCCGCATCACGGCGAGCAGCCCGCCGGCCACGCCGAGGACCTCGGGCGGGGCACTCCCGAACACGGTACTGTTGTTCGGGCTCTGGAACAGGCCGATACCCGCCCCAACCACCAACAGAAAGATGATCATCTGGATCACCGGCGTATCAGCACTGGTCATACTCAGACCGCCTAAGCCGATGGCCACGCATATTAGGCCGCCAATCGTCAGCACCCGGGCACCAACCCTATCCGAAAGTCGCCCGCTGATTGGCGATGTGAGCGAGAGGGTCAACGGCAGGGCCATCAAGAGCAACCCAGCCTGCTGAAGCTCGTACTTATAGACAAGCTGAAAGAAAAGCGGAGTAAGCAGCAGGTTGAAGGCCATCCCGATGAACATGATAAAACCAGCCAGCAGGTTCAGTGAGAAGGCAGCATTGCGAAAGATGCGCAGATTGATCATCGGCTGCGGGAAACGCAGCTCCCAGGCAATAAATCCCGCCCCAGCTACGACAAACAGACCAACCAGCATCAGCACCCGACTATCGCCCCAGCCCCAGTTCGGCCCCTCAGTAAGCGCCAGCAATAGCCCGAAGATCGAGGCCATCAGCAGCAGCGCCCCACCCACATCAAAGACCTGCCCGTGCGCCGACTTTGCGTCCGAGGCCAGATAGCGCAGGGAGAGCCAGATACCCAGGATGCCCACCGGCACATTCACGTAAAAAATCGACTCCCAGCCTACATAGCGCAGTAGCACACCGCCGAGGGCTGGCCCAAGCAAAATTCCCAGGGCCACAAACGAGCCGGAGGCACCCAGGGCGGTGCCGCGCTCACTCGGTGGAAATGCTGTTACTAGTAGCGCCGACCCCGTTGACTGGATCATCGCCGCACCGACCGCCTGCACCACCCGGAATCCAATCAGCGTGCCGATGTTGGGCGAGATACCGCAGAGCGCCGAGGCTAGGGTGAAAATGACAAAGCCGGCCACATAGACCCGCCGTTTGCCGAACATGTCCCCGAGACGACCCATCAGCAGCAGCATGCAGGTGATGGTGAGCAAGTAGGAGAGGACCACCCACTCGACGACGTTGAGATTACTGTCAAAGGCGGCGACAAGGGTATTGAGGGAGATATTGACAATCGAGCCATCAATTGTCGAGAGCAGGGTTCCGCTGCCCACAGCAGTCAGCGCCCACCACTTCCGCGAATAGTCAACCACGGGGGCTCCTTCTTGTAGATAATCGCCCCCATTGTAGCACCGCCCGTTGTGGCAACACAAAAAAAGACGCGCCCCGCAAATAAGCGGAACGCGCCGGAAACCCAATGTAATGATAGCGGGAACTAGACCTTCAGACCACTGTTAATGCTGCTGAAAACCTGGCTGACCTTACCGCCCAAAAGCGTCAGGATGCCGATGACCACGATGGCGATGAGTACCAGAATGAGCGCGTACTCCACGAGGCCCTGGCCCTCTTCCTTAGCGAAAAAGCTGCGAAGCATATCAGTCACCTCCCTTCCTTCGTAGACGTGTGGTTGTGTAGATGTTCTCTACAAAAGGCAGTATACCCCTAATTTCTATTATTCTCAATAGCCTCAAAGTACCAATGGCAGCAAGTACCAAGCGTGTGGGAGATCAGGGCATAGGGATAGTGGCTGCGATACGGGTACCACGACCAATCGCGCTTTCGATGCCAAACTCACCGCGCAGCAGGGCCTCAACTTGCTGGCGCATGCCAGCGATGCCCATATTCTTACGGGCATTGGCGTTGGTCAGCACATCATTCACGTGGAATCCGCTGCCATCATCCTCAATGAGGAGCTGGAGGGTATTGTCAGTCACATCGAGGAGCAAGCGCACCTGCTTGGCATTCGCGTGGCGGATGACGTTGTTGAGGGCTTCCTGGATAAAGCGGAAGATCGTCACTTCGTAGTGACTAGGCAGGCGCTGATCCAGGTTCTGGATCATCAGGTTGATCTCCAGGCTGTTCTTCTCCCCCAGCTGCGTTGTGTAGCGGCGCAAGGTCGGCACCAGTCCAAGATCATCCAATGTCATCGGTCGCAGGTCGAAGATAAAGCGACGGGTATCCTGGAGCGTCGTATTGATCGCAGTCTTCAGTCCGATCAGCTCTGAGCGAGCCTGGTCAAGATCGCGATCAATCAGGCGCTGGCAGATCTCGGCGCGCAGCACCAGATTGCTCATTGACTGGGCCGGGCCATCGTGCATCTGGAGGGATATACGTAGGCGCTCATTCTCCTGAGACTGGATGATATTGGCGATCATCGTCGCGGTATCGGGGCCTTCGCTGTCGTCGTTGTTACGACTCGTGCCGCCACCGCTGCTCATAGATTTGGCGACATCATCGAGCAGTTCCACGATCTCACCGAGCTGGTTTTGACGAGTCTTGAGCGTGTCGCGGCGAGCCTGCACCTGCTCCAACTGGGCACGCATAATCTGGAGGCGCATCTGCACCTCTTGGGCGGCGGCAAAGAAGTTCTTAATCTCTTCTTTGCTGTACTTATCGAGGTTGACCTCCAGGTCGCGCACACGGTTCGAGACCGAGAGCTCGCGCTGGCCGAGTTTCTCCACCTCGCCGCTCCCCTGGCGCACCAGAACCTCCACCTCGCTGATCTCGCGGCGGGTACGATCCTGATCCTCGCGGTAGGAATCGCGAGCCCGCTCGATTTTCTGTATGAGGTCGTCGCCTGCCACGTTACACCCCTCTAATAGCCTAACCTACGGGCCGGTATCAATCACTGACGCCATTATATGATCGGCACGGCTACGCCGCAACAGGCAGGCGAGCTAGATCAGCCCAAACCTCAGCCGCCAGACATTCACAAGCGCCTCAAGCACAATCCGGCGCGACATCTTCGACTTGCCGACGCGCCGGTCGGGGAAAATAATCGGCACCTCGCCGATGCGGGCACCGGCAGCACGTGCGCGGTAGACCATCTCGACCTGGAAGGCGTACCCGTTGGAGCGCACGGCTCCTAGGTTGATTGTCTCAAGCAGGCTACGCCGGTAGCAGCGAAACCCGCCGGTACTGTCGGCCACGGGCAATCCCAGGATCAGCCCGGCGTAGAGGTTGCCGCCACGGCTGATCAGCTTGCGACTGAATCCCCAATCGGTGGTGCCGCCGCCGCGCACGTAGCGTGAACCTAGGACGAGGTCGTAGGTGCTGGTAGCAGCGATCAGTGCCGGGAGGTAGCGCGGGTCGTGAGAGAAATCGGCGTCCATCTCGACAATGAGCTGGGCACCCTCGTCCAGCGCACGGCGGAAGCCAGCGATGTACGCGGTACCAAGGCCCAGCTTGCCAGGTCGAGCGAGCAACCCAATGCGCGGTTCCTCGCGGGACATGCGCTCCACCAGAGTGCCAGTTCCATCAGGTGAGCCATCATCCACCACAAGGACGCGACAGCGCGGGAAGGCGAGGATCTGCGGGATGAGCTGTCCAATGTTGTCGGCCTCATTGTAGGTGGGGACGATCACGGTGCAGTCAGGACCATTAACCGGCACCCCTCCAAGGCGTGGATACATATCCTGCTGCGCTGGGGTGGTCATTGAGCGTCTCCTTGCCGACGATAGCGGGCCGCGCACCTACGCGCCCAAGGGAGCGACTGTCACGTCGCCATGTTATTATAGCCGGGTACGGCGATCCGCACGCTGTCGCGGATTCGTCTTGGACAGTCTGGGAAGAAGGGAGTCTATGACCAACTCCCGTCCGCCGCGTGCCGGGCTCCGCCTCGACCACCTCTGGGCCATCTTTGCGCTAAGCGTGATTGGCGGATTCATCAGCTTGGCACCCACCGCGCCAAATGATTTCTGGTGGCACATGAAGGCCGGTGAGATCATCGCTACCAGCGGAATCCCCACCACAAACCTCTTCGCATGGACGCTCCCCGCCGATCACCCGTATACGTATCAGAGCTGGCTAGGCGAGTGGCTCTTCTACGCCCTCTTCCGTATCGGTGGGCTGCCGATGACGATCTTCGCCCGCAACATGCTCGGTGCGGCGGCCTTTGCGCTGGTTGCCTGGGAGTCCCGTCTGCGCAGCGACTCGTGGCGACTAGGCGCACTGGCAGCCATGCTCGCCGCCGCGATGACGATCAACAACCTGAATGCCCGTACTCAGAACTGGTCGTGGCTGCCCTTTATGGCTACGCTGATGATCCTGAGTGGCTACGCGGCAGGCCGACTCCGACCGCGCTGGCTGACTGCCCTGCCACTGCTGATGGTATTTTGGGTTAATGCCCACGGTGCCTTTGTGTTGGGGCTGCTGGTTGCGGGAGCCTATGCAGTTGGCGAAACGCTGCGGCGTCTGTTACACCAACCGCGTGCCCTGGGCTGGGCGCAGCTACGGTGGCTCTATGTGGCTGTCGTGGGCATAGTTGTGGCGACACTGGTGAACCCGCTCGGCGTCGGAGTCTTTGGCTATGTAGCCAATCTCCTGGGTGATCAGGCCATCCAGGGTTTGATCAACGAGTGGCAGCCGCCCGACCCGAGTACGTTGGCTGGGGGTATGTTCTTCATCGGCGTGTTGGTTCTGCTGGCATCCTTCGCCCTGGCCCGTCGCCGCCCAACGATCACCGATGTGCTTCTCGTCTGCGGTCTTGCCTGGCAAGCGTTTACCGGCGCACGCTCGGTAGTCTGGTTTGGCATGGCGGCCATGCCGCTGGTGGCCCAGTCCCTTGCCTCGCCGAGGGTTGTCTTCAGCACTACTGGCCCGCTGTCGCCGCGTAAAGGGAGCGGCAGCGCAGCGAACCTGTTACCGGCGCTGCTGTTGATCTCCGTTGTTGTCGTCCTCCAGCCCTGGCTGAAGCCGTTGCTGCCCTTGCCCGTACCCTACCAGGCGATCTTCGCCGATGTGCCGGGAGCGCCACAACTCTTCAGCGCCGCGACGCCCGTGGCCGCTGTAGACGAACTGCGAGTCAGGCCGTGTGCGGGGCCGATCTTTAATGAAATGGGCTACGGTTCATACATGGCCTGGGCGCTGTACCCGGCGGCGCAGGGTTTTATTGACCCGCGAATCGAGCTCTTCTCACTGGATCTCTGGCACGATTATGCGGCGATCAGTCGGGGACAGGATGCACTGCCGCGTCTTGATCGCTACGGGGTGGCATGCGTATTGCTGGATCGGGGAATCCAGGGTGGGCTGGCCACCACCCTGGACGACTCAGCCCTTTGGGTGCGCAGCTTCCGCGCCGGGACGAGCGAGATTTGGCGGAGACGGTAGAGACGCCCCGCTGGGGCGTCTCTACGGAGAAACGCCCCGCCGGGGCGTCTTTACGGAGCAATCAGTGAATCTCCCAGCAAAACGCAGCGCGGGCCTGACCCTCAACCACGTCTGGATCTTCGCGGCGCTGGCCTTCATCGCCCTACGCTCCCTGCTGACATCGATCCCGCCGAACGATTTTTGGTGGCATATGGCCACGGGTCGGCTGATTGTGGCGAATGGGCAGATCCCGACGGTGGACAGTTTTTCATATACGCGGGCGGGCGAACCATTCTACAACCAGAGCTGGCTGGGCCAACTGCTGATGTACGAACTCTACCAGTTCGGCGGCGTGGCCCTGGTGATCGTGGCCCAGGCCGTGTTGCTGGCAGGCACCTACGGCCTACTGCTGCGGCTCTGCCTGCGCCGCACGGGTCGGCTACGCCTGAGTGTGGCTTTCCTGCTGATGGCAACGATGCCGGCCTCGTTCGATAACTGGATCGTCCGCCCGCAGACCTACGCACTGTCGCTGTTTGTGGTCTACCTGTACGTGTTGGATGGGTGGCTGG
>Ga0208376_1000126_pt1 | contig 22255 bp, 20 predicted proteins | sample CryBogmetaGMA25M_FD_184548 | JGI IMG/M metagenome (GOLD analysis project Ga0208376, IMG submission 184548) | Freshwater microbial communities from Crystal Bog, Wisconsin, USA - MA2.5M (SPAdes) | ecosystem: Environmental > Aquatic > Freshwater > Lake | place: Crystal Bog, Wisconsin, USA...
TTGCCAATCTCTCTTACAACAAGTTGTTCTGACCAATCTAAATTAAGAGCGCCTTGCGCACTTTTTCCAATTCTTTCCCAAATTGCTCTCCACTGCGCATCTGTTGTAACCGGAGCCAGAGCAGGCAGAGAAAGTAAAATTTGGGTGGCTTGACGATTTGTATCAACCACATCAATACGAGGATCAATCACGACGACGTTTTCCGTTTGTGCAATATAAGCGTTAATACTTCGAGATAGCGTCGTCCTACCGATAACAAGAATTTGATCTGCTTTAAGACTCTTTCTAATTTCCTCATCAGCAAGGAATAGAGCCGCATGTGGCACAGAGCTTTCAAATGAAAGAGGATCCTCGGCAATTACGGGAAGCCCCGAATTCATCACAACTTCTTGAAGCAACTGCTTTGGAAGACCAGCACAATCGTGTCCAATTACAATTATTGTGCGAGGCGCGAGCTCCAATTTTCCATGCACCCTGATGGTCTTGCGTGATTCTTTGACCGATATTCCCGCTAACCAGTCTGAATCTTTTTCTACGTCCAAAAGCGGTTCATCAAATTGCAAATTAAGATGAGCTGGACCAGTTTGCAGAACTGTTGCACAATCAAGAATTTCGGCGGTATCTACCGTGATAAGTGGCGAGAGAATTCCAGATTGAATGGTGGTCTGATTTGCCCCTGTGTTTCTTAAGCGAGATGGCCGATCGGCTGTAATAAAGAGAACTTTACTTTGAGAGTGATAAGCCTCGAGAGCGGCAGGGTGATAATTAGCCGCAGCCGTGCCACTTGTACAAATCAGCGCGACATATTTGTCAGTGGCTTTAGAGAGACCAAGGGCAAAATAAGCAGCACCGCGTTCATCAATTCGAACGTGCAAGTCAATCAAACCTTTTTGAGATGCTTCATAAAGTGCAAGTGAAAGTGGAGCGTTTCTTGATCCGGGAGACAAAATAAAATCGCTCACACCTAATTCAATAAGTTGGCGAATTGTGGAACGAGCCAGATGAGATGCAATCACTATTTCCACTCCTTCCAAATCTGCATCACGCGATTCTTCCACCAATTTTCTCTTTCTTCACTCGCTTTATATTTTTCCATCAACGCAAAATTTGGCTCCCGTTGCTCAACGCTCATGAATCCACCGCGCGGAAGAAGGGCTGGGTTGCAGATATCGGATTCCAAAAGGGCAACGGTCCCAAGCCCGCAGGCAAAATCCAATTTTTCAAATGATGCGGCGAGGGCAAGTGAGTGCGATATCCCGATCCCAGTATCCAACGCACTTGAGATAACCACCGGTAATCCAGCTTGGCGAGCAATTTCATGTGAAGCAGCAAACCCACCAGTCGGTGCCCATTTAATAATCACCACGTCTGCTGATTTTTTTAGCTGTGAAAAATCGCTCCCTAAATTTTTACGAATCGACTCATCTACAGCAATCTTCATGGGAATTTCAGATTTTAGCGCCGCTAGATCTTCAATATCTCTACAAGGCTGCTCAATGTATTCAAAAACATTACCGAATCGGAGATTGAAATCGTAAAGGTAAAGAAGGGCTTCTTCTAGCGACCATGAGCCATTTACATCTAGGCGAATTTTTGCGTTTGGTATGACATTGAGCGTCTCTTCAACTAGCTCTGCACCGCTGAGAAAATCATTCACTTTGATCTTCACTGTGGTGCAACCTTCGAAATTATGTAGAACTCCAGCAACCTTTTCTACAGGTACGTTAGGAAGCGTTGCATTGACCGCAACTGAGCGTCTAAAGAGATGTGGCCATGGCGTATTTGCGCCCTCAAGTGCTGCGCGCAACCAAGTGGATGCTTCGAGTTTTTCGTACTCCAAGAATGGTGAAAATTCACTCCAACCTTCTGAGCCGCGAAATATAGCGGCTTCACGCATTTTGATCCCACGAAAGCTGGTCGTTGTTGGAATGGCAACAACTTTGAAGTCCTCGAATACTTCAGAAGGGAAAGAGTTCATTCTAATTATGGACGCTTTGGAAACTTTCCAAAATCAGGTTCGCGCTTTTCTTTGAAAGCGTTGCGCCCTTCCTGTCCTTCTTCTGTTAAATAGAAAAGAAGTGTGGCATCACCTGCAAGTTGTTGCACTCCTGCAAGTCCGTCATCTGCTGCGTTTAACCCTGCTTTCAATAATCGAAGAGCCATTGGCGAGTGTTTCAAAATTTCTCGGGACCATGAAACAGTTTCCGCTTCTAACTCTGAAAGTGGAACAACCGTGTTAACAAGACCCATATCCAGAGCTTCTTGCGCATCGTACTGTCGTGCAAGGAACCAAATTTCGCGAGCCTTCTTCTGTCCAATGTGGGCTGCTAGCAAGCCGGCACCGTAGCCTCCATCGAAAGATCCAACCATTGGACCCGTCTGCCCAAATTTTGCATTTTCAGCAGCAATTGTTAAATCGCAGACAACATGGAGAACGTGACCTCCACCTATCGCCCAACCGGCAACCATTGCGATAACAGGTTTTGGTGTTCTGCGAATTTGTACTTGAAGATCTAGAACATTTAAACGTCCGATCCCTTTTTTACCAAGTGCATCAGAACCTATGTAGCCGTCATCACCACGAACATTTATGTCTCCGCCAGAACAGAAGGCTTCATCTCCCGCTCCGGTTAAAATAATTACACCGACTTGATCATCATCACGGGCCAAATCAAAAGCAATTCGTAATTCCGAGAGAGTCTCGGGACGAAACGCATTTCGAACTTCTGGGCGATTAATCGTAATTTTTGCCATGCCTTCAGCAACTAAGTAAGTAATATCCTTGAAACCTTCGCCACCAGCACCTATTTCCCATGAAGGAATGGTGCGGCTACCAAATTCTCGTTTTATTGGCTTGCTCATAGAGGTAGCCTACGGGGGTCATGGATAACTTTTCACAATTCGAACCATCGCACTCTTCAAGAGAGCTGCTCCACATAACGCCTGAGTGGGAAATACCACAGGTACTGGAGGCACTAAAGGCCGCCCTCAAGGGAACAGGGCCGGCGATAACGGTCGGTCAGACCACACGGGAATCAGTTCCCTCTCATTGCGCTGTAGTCATTCCTACAAGTGGATCATCTGGTCAACCAAAAGATGTTGCGCTCTCCGCCGAAGCACTCATTTCAAGTGCGCGAGCTTCACATAAATTTCTTGGTGCAACGAGTGGCCAACGTTGGTCACTGCTCCTTCCTATTACGCATATCGCAGGTATTAACGTTTTGGTTCGAGCAATTGAGTTAGGCACCGACCCGGTTGACATGAATGTTGATGCAGAATTTACGGCAATAGTCCCAACCCAACTTCATAGAGCACTCCACGGAGAAGAGAAATTACTTAAACATTTACAAGCAGCAAAAGCTGTTCTTGTTGGTGGAGCTGCGTCAAGTAGTGCACTTCTTGAGCAAGCTCGAAAAGCTGGAATTAATCCAGTTACCACATATGGAATGTCTGAAATGAGCGGTGGATGTATCTATAACGATATTGCCCTTGAAGGTGTGCAAGTTCAAATTAATAGCGAAGGGGCCATCGAACTATCCGGCCCAATGCAAGCAATTGGATATTTGAATGCTCCAGAACTTTGGAATGAAGTAACGGTTGGTGAATGGTTTGTGACAAGTGATAGTGGAGAAATAAGGGATGGAAAGTTAATAATCTCAGGTCGACTTGATGATCAAATTAATTCCGGAGGAAAAAAGATTTCTCTATCCGTCATCGACAATTTCCTCCATGAAAAATTTCCACGTCAACGATTTGCAAGCCTTTCTCTGCCGGATAAAGAATGGGGAGAAAAATTAGTACTTGTGGTGGACGGATCGATGGATGCAAATTTGATTAAGGACTCCCTCCGGATTGAGTTCGGTGGGCACGCTGTTCCAAAAGAACTTCTCTTCAATAAAGATATCCCACTTATTTCAATCGGTAAGCCAGATAGGAAGAAACTTCGAGAATTATTTGAGAAGATTGTTTAATGAATTCAGCTTCTAAATGGATTGCTGGCGCACGCCCTCGCACTCTTCCCGCCGCCATCTCCCCTGTTCTCGTCGGAACGGCTTTGGCATATCGAATCGGGGATAACGTAAGTTATCTCAACGCTTTTCTAGCTTTAGTCGTGAGTCTTGCTCTTCAAATAGCCGTCAACTACGCAAATGATTATTCAGATGGAGTTAAGGGGACCGACCAGCAACGTGTTGGCCCTATCCGTTTAGTTGGAAGTGGTCTGGCATCTGCTTCGGCAGTAAAGAACGCAGCATTTATTTCCTTTGGTGTGGCTGCATTAGTCGGTTCAATTCTTTCAACAAGGACCTCCTATCTCCTGATCCTTGTAGGAATTATTTCTATCATCGCAGCTTGGACGTATACAGGAAGCTCCAAACCTTACGGGTATAGAGGATTTGGTGAAATTTCTGTCTTTTTATTCTTTGGAATTGTTGCGACGGTCGGTACCTTCTATGTTTCAACAGAAAGTTTCTCCTGGAAAGCCCTTCTATTCTCTATTCCTGTAGGTTCCCTTTCCTGCGCAATTCTTGCAATTAACAATTTACGCGATCTTCCAAAGGATGAAATTGCAGGGAAGAGAACGCTCGCTGTTCGAATGGGAGATGAGCGTGCCCGCTTCTTCTTTAATTCACTTCTTGGGGCCGCTCACCTCTCAAGTTTGCTGGGGGCTGTAGTAACTCCATGGGCAGTGGCTTCCCTTGCTCTGCTTCCGATAACTCTTCAAATATCCCGCGCTATTAACAAGGGTGCACGGGGAGTGGAATTGATTCCACTCTTAGGCAAGACTGGACGCCTGCAACTTCTTCTATCCACAACACTTGCAATCGCTCTGGTCATATAAAGGATTAAAGTAGCCCCATGATAAAAGTTGACGCATTCATACTCATCATTTCAATCATTCTTCAGCTTTACTCATTGTTTGATTGCGCACGAACTGATCAAGAACAAGTTCGAAAACTTCCAAAATGGGCTTGGCTCGTCCTCATTTTGCTCTTCGGTGGCTTCGGTGCAGTCATGTGGATTTTTATCGGTCGTCCAAGAACTCCTGGAAAGGGCCGCGGATACGGGCAAAAGCCAAGGATTATTCCTCCGGACGATGACCCAGATTTCTTACGTAAACTTTAATTTGTGGCTGTTAAAGCCCCGAGTAAGTGTGGCGGCCTGTGCCCCAGATATTTACATATACATAATTAAATAAGAATGTAGACCCAGCAAATAAACAGAGCCATGCTGCTCGGCGCCCACGCCATCCAACTGTTACTCGCGCATGTAAATATGCAGCATAAGCGATCCAGGTTATGAATGCCCAGGTCTCTTTTGGATCCCATCCCCAATATCGACCCCAGGCCGATTCAGCCCAAATTGCTCCTGCGATGACGGCAAAAGTCCAAAGGGGAAATACAAAAGCAACGAGTCGATAAGAAAGTTGATCAAGATATTCAAGACTTGGGAGTTTCTTCGCCCAAGCGTTTCGCTCACCACGCGACTCGATGCGATCGAGTATTAAATAAGTAGCAGCAATTGTGTTTGCAAGAAGGAAGACTCCGCCAGAAACAATCGCCGAAGATACGTGAATTATTAGCCATGTAGATTTTAGCGCTGGAACAAGAGGTGCACTCGGTCGGTAGAGAACAGCAACTGCCGTGCCAAGAGTCAAAAGCACCGCGGTCGAGACTGGTAGCCCAAGCCAACGCAATTTATATTTAATTAAAGAAAAGAGATAAGCACCCGAAAATGCCATTGCGCCAGTAATTGAGAACTCGTACATATTTCCCCATGGAGCTCGATGGGCAGAGAGTCCGCGGAAAAGTACACCTGAGGTTAAAAATATTTGCCCAAGAATCATCATTGCTGTGCCAATACGACCAGCCTTATCGGTCTTAGCAAATTCAAATTTTGTTGAATCTTCTGCATGGCGAACTGAGAAAGCAACTTCTACTGAATGAGAAAAGAAAGCGATTGTGTAAACAAACATCGCAGAATAGATCGCGTAGTTCGATAGGTAAGCAAACTGTCTAGAGTTCATCTTCCATCCACTTCTTAAGTTCAGTAAGTTCGCCGCTTAATCCTGGAGCACTGTTCTTTGCTAGGCCTGCTATTTCTACCCGATTACCGCTCTTCACCCAAATTCTGCGCTGTCTGGTAAATAGTGAAAGCAATAGGCCGAAGATAGCCAAAATTGCTCCCGTCAGTGCATAAAGCTTGCCTGGATCATCAACGATTTGAAGATTTACCCACGCACGCCACCCATCAAATGTGATGGAACCCTCACCAAAATTCAAAGTCTCACCAATCGCTAATTGCTTGAGTGCGATTCGCTCCATCTTGGAAGTATCTAATCTGTAAACCGATTGTGGGATTCCTGTATCAAGGCCTAGGTTTCCCTTCCATGCCGACAATAGGAGTCGCGGATCCAAAACTTCTGGGAATGCAGAGAAAGCACCCCGTTTAGAATTTCTATCGTAAGTAGGAATAAATGATCCGACAAAACCAATTTGTGGATTCATATCCGGGACTTTAATTGCGCCAATCGAGGTTAAGTTTGCATCTTGAGGCAAGAAAGTCACGGCTCCGTGAAATGAAACAGCACCTGACTTATCTCGGACAGTGACGACTGGTGAGTACCCATTTGCTTGCAAATAAATTTTTGTATTTCCATAAGTGAGTGGGCTATTCACTTTGATAATAATGTTCTTCTGGGCGCTACCAATTGGATGTGAAGCCGCAACAGTCAGCGTGTAATCCTGTGGTGCATTTGTTGCCGGATCATATTTCGCTGAAAAATCGGTAACTCTCAGAGAGAAAGACTGCATTGATTGATCAGATTGAAATTTTCCAAAAGCAAGACTGTCATACGATGTTGGCGTATTGATGAATCTTTCGCCAACATTAACAATCGCCTCCCCTTTTGATCCAAGAAGGGAGCCAACGCCTACGGCTACTAATATAAGGATTAGGGAAAGATGGAAAAGTAAATTTCCAGTTTCGCGCGAATACCCTTTCTCCGCAGAAATGGAGAATTCATCTCTTCGAATACGAAAACGTTTCTTTCCGAGCCATGCTTCGGCTTTATCGAGATCTCCGCCAGTCAAAAATACGTGGCCTTCCATGCGATCAAGATTTCGTGGCGTGAGTGGAGGTGTCTTACCTATCGCACGAAGATGTTCAAGTGTTCGAGGAAGAACGCAGCCGATTAATGAAATAAATAGAAGTAAATAGATAGCGCTAAACCAAGGCGAGCTGTACACATCAAAGAACTTGAAACGATCAAGCCAAGTGCCAACTGAGCCGTGCGAAGCCAAATATTCCCGCACTTTCATCGGATTCTGTGTTCGCTGCGGAAATAATGAACCAGGGATAGAGCCAATCCCTAACAACATCAATAAAAAGAGCGCTGTTCGCATGCTTGTTAATTGACGCCAAACCCATCGAAAAAGTGCGATTCCGCCTAAAGGCAGTTCGTTTGTTTTTTCTCGCATCAGACCACCGGAATAAATCCCGAAACAAGGCTACGCAAGGAATTCATAATCGAATCCCACTCCCCTGTAACTTGCAGGATTCCAATCAATATTAGAAAAGCACCGCCAACCTTTGTAATCAAGTTTCCACGGCTTGATAGGAATCTTCGCAATTTTGCTGATTGATCGAAAAAGATTCCTACAAAAATAAATGGCAGGCCAAGCCCGATGCAATATGCGACAGAGAGAATTGCTCCGCGAAGAGCGCTCGAGCTTTGAAACGAAAGTGCCTGAACAGCCCCAAGCGTTGGTCCAATACATGGCGTCCAACCAACTCCAAAAAGGAATCCAAGGAGTGGGGCTCCTGCCAGTCCTGCTTTAGATTTCCACGTGGGTTTAAATGTGCGATAAAAACGCTGACTAAATAGAAAAACAACTCCCATAAGTATTGTGAGTAAACCTAAGACAATCGAGATTGTTCTTGAATTTGCGGAAATATGCGATCCAAGTGATCCAAATAGTGCACCGTATGAAATAAAAAGAAATGAGAATCCGAGCACAAATAAAATTGCGCCTAATGCAACCCGGCTTCGATTCTTAACATCAGTCATTCCAGCTGCATACGAAAGATAACCAGGTACAAGTGGAAGAACACATGGAGAAAAGAAAGAAATAAGTCCAGCAATAAAGGAAATCACGATAGCAATCAAGACATTGCCACTAAATACTTGGTTTACAAAAAAATCATGCATTTTGCACAACCTTATTGATCATATTGTCCAGCAGTGCATAAGTAACTTGCCCGCTGATTCGCACTGCAACTTTGCCATTTTTATCAATAATAATTGTTGTTGGAATTGCATTTGGTATCAACGAACTTCGAAATCCTGCCAGAATCGCATCATCGGTCAGAATTGGATACGTAATCTTGAAGCGATTCACAAAACTTTGAGCTGCCGATGTGTTGTCTCGAGTCAATATTCCAACAAACTGAATATCAGTTCGTTTAGTAGCAAAATCCTCCAAGAGGGGAGCTTCTGCGCGACAAGGTGAACACCAGGATGCCCAAACATTCACAACAGTCACTTTTGAATCTGACATAAATTGCTGACCAGAGAGCGTCGCGCCATTTAATGACGGAGCTAGTTTTCGATCTGCGGGTTGTACATATATTGCGACTCCATCGCCGGAAACAAAAGCGCTCTCACTTGGTGCGGAGGTGCCTCCACCCGCGCACGAGGTTAAGAGGGCTATGGGAAGGAGTATGAGGATGGCTTTTAAATACTTCATTTGTTGGGGAGAAGAGCTTTCGCTGGTTCAGAGTATGTAACTCCACTAATCATCGCATCATCATCAAAATGAAAACTTGTAACTGAAGCCAGGGTGCATTCACGCTTTCGTGGGTCGTGTAGCAAACGCCGACCTTCGACCGCTGAGCGCAATATCCAAATTGGAAGTTGATGTGAAACACAGATTGCATCTTTTCCAGGGCCAGCAGATTCATGCGCTGCAAATACTGCTGCAAGCATTCGAGAAATTTGTTTTTCGTAAGGTTCACCCCATGATGGAATCCAGGGACGCGTTAAATGTTTCCACGCACTCGGGTGCTTTAAGACTCCACTTCCCAATTCAAACTTCTTTCCTTCAAAAATATTTGTTGCTTCGATCAGACGTTCTTCTGTTGTAATTTGCAATCCATGAATGTGAGCAACTGGAGTCGCGGTTTCTTGAGCCCGTTGAAGAGGCGAGGCAAATACAACTCCGATATCAAATTGCTTCGACCATTCAGCTACTACTCCTGCCATTTGATGGCCGCGTTCGGAAAGATGCCAGCCAGGCTGTAATCCATACAAGATTTTTTCGGGGTTAAATACCTCACCGTGACGCATTACATGAACGGTTGACCCCATAAGAGAAGCATAAAGGAGTGGAATGACCTGGGTTTTCCACCCGCAATCGCTAGGCTTGCCAACATGGCTCTCCAACCCAAGCGAGCGGCCTTTTTTGATATAGACAACACTTTGATTAGAGGCTCTTCGCTCTATTTTCTAAGCAAAGGCATGTATCAGAGAGGCTTCTTCAATAAGCGCGATATCGCCGCTTTTGTTCTCGCAAATTTACGCTATCAACTTGTTGGCGAGCGCAACCAGGAAGAGGTCGATCGAATTCAAAGCGCAGCTCTTCGAGTGGTGGCAGGACATAATGTCCAAGAACTCCTTGAGATGGGTAATGATGTTTATGATCGTTATGTATCCCCCGCCCTCTGGCAAGGAACTCTTGAAATAGCTCAGGAGCATTTGCAGCGTGATGAAGAGGTTTGGCTAGTGAGCGCTACTCCGGTAGAAATCGCCAATCTCATCGCAAAACGACTTGGATTCACGGGAGCCTTAGGAACTTGCGCAGAAGAAATTAACGGCGAATACACCGGAAAAATTAATGGCAAGTTGCTCCATGGAAGTGAAAAAGCTCGCGCCATAAAGGCTCTTGCGCTCGCCAACAATATCGATTTAACAAATTCTTATGGTTATTCAGATAGTCATAACGACATTCCATTACTTGAGGCCGTGGGTAAGCCTTGCGTTATCAATCCGGATGCCTTGTTAAGAATTCGCGCCGCTAAAGACACTTGGCCAATTTATGACTTCCGTCGTGGACGCTGGTTTAAGACGATTGTTGCGCCCGTGATCAACCGAGCGGCGGCTATTGCTGGCGGTCTCCATCCTGCTTTTAGGCGTCGCAAGCCACATTAAGGAGAGGGTATTGTTGGCAGGTTATGTCGAGCCCATCCTTTGCAGAAGAACTTCGCAGCCGCGACGATAAATCGCTGGCTGAACTTTTTTCCGCACGCCCGGATCTACTTTCCCCGGTGCCATCGGATCTCGCTGCGCTAGCCGCTAGAGCCAACTCCACTCCAAGCTTGCTCAGGGCTAGGGATGTACTCACTCAATGGCAATTCGATGTACTTACTGCGATGGCAGTTCTTTCTGAACCATTTAGCCAAATTGAAGTACTTCAACTTGTTGGAAAAGAAGCTATAAAGACAGTCGAACTTCTTTGGACCCGAGGCTTTCTTTATCAAGATGGCGAAAAGTATCGAATCCCAACAAACGTGCGTGCCATCCTTGGAGAATTTCCTGCAGGTTTGGGACCAATTTCTGATATAAAAATAAACCTTAAAGAACTCAAGAGCGCACCAGAAGGTGCTCTTCAAATTCTCGAAAAAATGGCGTGGGGTCCCCCTCGTGGCCAAGTTGCAGATATAAAGAAGGCCAACGCAAACATTAAGTGGCTTCTTGAAAATAGATTACTTCTCGCAATTGACTCGCAAAATGTCTTGCTGCCTCGAGAAGTTGGGTTATACCTTCGTGGAGGAAAAGTCTTCAAAGAACTTAAGCCAACTCAACCTAAGCTAACTGGTACAAAACGAAATCAAAAGAATATTGATTCGGCCGCCATCGCAAATATTTCAACACTTATTCGATGGGTCGAAGAGCTCGCACATTATTGGTCAGATGAACCTCCTACGGCGCTACGTTCAGGTGGGTTAGGTGTTCGCGATTTGAAAGCTGCGGCAGAGCATCTTGGAGTAACTGAGGAGTGTGCTGGGTTTGTTGCTGAAATACTTTATTTAGCAGGGCTTATCGTCATAGACACAGATGATCAGATACTTCCGACAATTGCTTTTGACGCTTGGCTAAGTCGGGAACCAGAAGAGCGATGGCACAATCTGGTGATTCTCTGGTTACAAACATCGCGAGTTGCTGGTTTGATCGGAAAAGGCGATGGAAAAAACGTTGCGGCGCTTGGTCCTGAGTTAGATCGTTCAACGATTGCGGCGCTAAAGAAATTGACACTGGGAATTCTCGCTGAAAACTCTGAAATTGATCCTGATCTTGATTCGCTTGCTGATTTAATGAAGTGGTTAACTCCAACAAGAGCAAATAGTGAATATATGCAGTGGGTTCTGCGCGAAGCTGAATGGCTAGGAATCACAGGCCAAGGCGCACTTTCCACATTTGGCAAAGCACTTCTTTCTGGCGAAGACCTCGGAGTTAAAATGGCTTTGCCATCTCCAGTTGACCACATCCTGATTCAAAGCGACAACAGTGCTATTGCTCCAGGTCCGCTGACTGTTGAATTGGCAAACTCAATTGGAACAATCGCCGATATCGAGAGCCGAGGCGGAGCTACTGTTTATAGATTTAGTGAAGGATCGATACGTAGAGGGCTGGATCATGGCCAAACGGGTGAACAAATAAAGGATTTTCTGAAGAAAGTCTCGCGAACTCCAGTTCCACAACCTCTTGAATATTTAATAAACGACGTTTCAAAAAGACATGGCAGGCTACGCGTAGGAGTAGGTAGCTCTTATATTCGTTGCGAAGATGAAGGTTTAATTCAACAGATCATTCACGATAAGAAATTAGAAGACATACATATCCGCAAACTTGCGCCACAAGTTCTAATTTCAGAAACTGATTTACATGATCTTGTAAATGCCCTTCGCGATGCGGGTTACTTACCTGCACTTGAAAATGAAACAGGAATTTTGGTTTCTGCTCCTGCAATTCGCCGCTCAAAGTCCCGGCCAAAACCTCCTCGAATTATTGGAGATCCCTCCACGCCATCACCAGCGCTCATCACCTCTGCAGTTAAAGCACTCCGTGCGGGAGATAAAGCAACTTCTAACAAACCAAAAATTGTCCCTCGAACAACCGCAAATGAGACACTCGATATTCTTAATCAATATATTGAAGAACAAGCGAGTGTCACTATCGGATATGCCGACAACAATGGTGGGGTGACCCAGAAGCTGATTGACCCAATCTCTATATCCTTGGGAACGCTCGTCGCGAGGGACCATGGCACTGGCGAAGTGGCCTACTTTAGAATTCCTCGAATAACTGGCGTCGCGCCAGCGGAAAAATAGGGCAGACTTACGCCATGACATTTCTTGCTGAGTTAAAAGAGCTCGTTGAATGCCAATCCCCTACGGAAGACCTTGAAGCCTGCACAAATGTAATTGAGCTCGCGAGAGAAATTATGGGTCGAAATCTTTCGATTCCAGCAAGAACTTTTATCGAAGAAGGCCGCCCAGTTTTGTGGTGGGGAAGTGAGAACCCAAGAGTCGTCCTACTCACTCATTTAGATACGGTTTGGCCAATTGATTCATACTTACCTTTGTGGCGAGTCGATGGAGACAAAATCTTTGGACCTGGAACCTTCGATATGAAGGCAGGATTCTTGCAAGCAGTTCATGCTCTCAGGGGAATTGAAGGAGCAGAACGTTTCGTTGCTCTCATTGCCACAACCGATGAAGAAGTTGGAAGCCAAACCTCACGAGCTCTCATTGAAAAAGTCTCAAAGAGCGCTGCGGCTGTCTTAGTTTTTGAAGCTTCTCTTGACGGAAAAGTTAAGGTTGGACGCAAGGGAACTTCGATGTATCAAATAAAAGTACACGGGCGCGCTTCTCATGCAGGACTTGATCCAGAAAAAGGAATTAACGCCTCGGTTGAAATTGCACATATTGTTCTAAAGATGACAGCTCTTGAAAACAAAGAGTTTGGGACAACCGTTGTGCCAACAACCCTTCACTCTGGAACTGTTACAAATACAGTTCCAGCACTAGCTGTTTTGGATATTGATTCACGCTCCTTCACAATGGCTGAGTTGCAAAGAATTGATACAGCAATCAAATCTCTAACACCGAACCACCCAGAGGCCCGCATTGAGGTAACTGGCGGAATAAATCGTCCTCCACTTGAGTTGTCATCGACAGAAGCTCTTTATGAGAGGCTGGAACAAGTCGCGAATGAGATCGGTATGCCCCCTATAGGGTCTGCGTCAGTGGGTGGTGCGAGTGATGGCAACCTTGCAGCTGCTACAGGCGTTGAGGTACTCGACGGACTTGGCGCAATTGGCTCTGGTGCACACGCGCCTCATGAACACATCCTTGCATCCACAATTCCAGGCAGAGTTCAATTAACCGAGAGCTTTATTAAGGAACTTATCCGTGACTGATGGACCTCTGATTGTTCAGAGCGATAAGACACTTCTTCTTGATGTAGATCATTTACTTTCTGATGAGTGTCGTCGCGAAATTGCCCCATTCGCCGAATTAGAAAAATCTCCAGAACATATTCATACCTACCGCCTTACTTCTCTCGGTTTGTGGAATGCGCGTGCAGCAGGGCACGATGCCGAGGCAGTCATTAACACCTTGTTGAAGTACTCGCGCTTTGCCGTCCCTCATGCCCTTTTAGTAGATGTCGCCGAAACCATGTCTCGCTACGGAAGATTGCGCTTAGAGGCTCACCCTGTTCACGGCTTGGTTCTAGTTTCAAATGATCCTGCAGTCTTAAAGGAAGTTACTCGCGGCAAGAAGATTGCTCCGATGTTAGGGCTCCCCCTTGATGATGAAACAATTATTGTTCATCCTGGGCAACGTGGATTCCTTAAGCAAGCACTTCTTAAACTCGGATGGCCTGCTGAAGATTTCGCAGGGTATGTTGATGGTGAAGCTCACGAAATCTCACTCAATCAAGATGGTTGGAAAATTCGCAGGTATCAGGAATTGGCCGCGGAGGGCTTTTGGCACGGTGGTTCTGGTGTCGTTGTGCTTCCTTGTGGGGCAGGAAAAACTATTGTTGGCGCTGCTGCAATGGCCCACGCTAAAGCGACAACGCTTATTCTTGTAACAAACACCGTCGCTGCGCGGCAGTGGCGCGATGAACTTCTCAAACGTACTTCTCTTCATGAAGATGAAATCGGCGAATATTCTGGGGCTAAAAAAGAGATTCGTCCTGTAACCATTGCTACTTATCAAGTTATGACGACTCGTAAACAAGGGGTTTATGCGCACCTAGATCTCTTCGATGCAATTGACTGGGGTCTAATTATTTATGACGAAGTCCACTTACTTCCTGCTCCTATTTTTCGCTTTACTGCCGATATTCAATCTCGTCGACGCCTTGGATTAACCGCGACCCTTGTACGTGAAGACGGCATGGAAGGTGAAGTATTTTCACTAATCGGACCAAAGAGATATGACGTTCCATGGAAAGAAATCGAATCTCAGGGCTATATCGCTCCAGCAGACTGCGTCGAAGTAAGAATCAATTTAACTGAAGCAGAGCGCATGAGCTATGCGACTTCAGAGCAAGAAGATCGATACAGATTCTGTTCAACTACAAAAACAAAGCATGATGTAGCGGTGGCTCTTGCCAAAAAACATGCTGACGATCAAGTTTTAGTGATTGGTCAATATCTTGATCAACTTGACGCTCTTGGAGAGAGTTTGGGAGCTCCAGTGATTAAGGGTGAAACACCAGTAAAAGAGCGCGAAAGACTTTTTGATCTTTACCGCAAAGGTGAAATCAAGTGCCTTGTCGTTTCCAAAGTTGCTAACTTTTCAATTGACCTGCCTGACGCAACTATCGCGATTCAAGTTTCTGGAACATTTGGATCTAGACAAGAAGAAGCACAGCGACTCGGACGAATACTTAGGCCAAAGTCTGATGGGCGAGGAGCTCGTTTTTATTCATTGGTTGCTCGCGATACTGTCGATCAAGACTTTGCTCAAAATCGTCAGCGTTTCCTTGCTGAACAAGGATATGCGTACAGAATTATCGACGCTGAAGAAGTGCTTTCTTAAATCTATCTGGCTCCACTCTCCAGAAATCATGGGGCGAACCATCGATATACGTCACGGGAACCTGCTCGCCAAAACGCTTTTCTAGATCTGGATTCCCGTCTATGAGGAGGACTTCAATCTCGAAAGGTGCCTCCTGGCTTAACTCACTCTGCAGCTTTTCTAAGGTTTCTAGGGCAATATCGCACAGGTGGCAACCAGAGCGAGAATAGAGGACGACTTTGGTCATGCTGAAAGCCTATAAGATTTTGACCATGCGCTTCTCGGCTAAATCGGTGACACCACTCGGGATTGTTGGTGTGCTTATTGTGTCGATGGCTACATCGATTACCCCTGTTCACGCGCTGGGTTTTGATTCAATTCCAGCAGGTTGGGCATATACATATGCCACTCCAAATCATTCTTCTACATCACCAGCAATCACGAAGCACCCAATACTCAACGAAAAATATGCGACTGCAAAAAGTACTTTCGTGGTTAAGTACACAGGCGTTCCTGAAATAGAAATGCCCGCGGTGCAAGCTGCACTTGATGCGTGGTCTGTGGAATACACCTCCGCTGTTCCAATCCATGTAGAAGCTACATTTACACGTCAAGGTTCTGGTGGAATTCTTGCTTCTGCCACACCTGCAAAATATTTTCATGGGTTCAAGGCTGCACCGGACCCCGACCTTTGGTATCCATCGGCAATGGCGAACGCTTTAGCCGGAAAAGATTTAGATCCTGCAAACCCAGAAATTATTATTCATATCAATTCAACAATGGCGAGCCAGTTTTATATTGGAACAGATGGCGGATGCCCACCATCTCAATATGATTTAGAGTCAATATTGTTGCACGAAGTTGGGCATGGATTAGGTTTTCTTTCAAATGATTCATATGACTCGACATATGGACGTGGGGCGATTGATCAACCAACACCTTTTGACGCATATGCACAATTGCCCGATGGGCGACGGCTTATGGATTTGCCATCACCATCAGTTGAACTTGGAAGCGCACTTACAAATACCCTCGTGTGGTCTGGCAAGAATGGCATTTCCGCCAATAATGGCGTAAAGCCAAAGCTGTACACGCCAACTCCGTACCAACAAGGATCTTCAGTAAGTCACTTGGATGAAAGCACATTCTCTTCCAGCGGTGTTGACTCGGTGATGACTCCAAATCTCGGTGCCGGTGAGGTTTTTCATGAACCTGGCCCACTTGCCTTGGCAATGATGGCTGATATGTTTTTAAAGCCACCCGCCGGTGTCCCGACTGGAATTCCAACAGTTGTGCGAAATGTGAAAGCGCTCATTGGTGATAAAGGAGCAATCATCGCTTTTGATCCACCTATTAATTATCGTGCTTCCCAGGTTACTTCATACTCAGTGAAGGTGAACCAAACAGGGGCAATAATCAAATCTTCATCCAGTCCAATCGCTGTAAATGGTTTAAAGAATGGAAGCAATTATTCATTCACTGTAACAGCATCGAATGCCTTAGGAACGTCAGATCCCGCAACTACAAATGCTGTGATGCCGCAACCTGCATGGGCTTCCACTGTTATAGATAACGTAGATGCCCGCCACATCCAATCGGGGGCATTTCTTGGAAAGCAGTTCATCGCTTACAGCGATTCAAAGGCTGGGGATTTAAAATTTGCAACGTTGAATGGCACGACTTGGAGTAAGTCAACTATCGATGGAAATCTTTCCACAGGTGGAAGAACAAAAGATAACGTCTCGGGATTTCTGTCATCGTGCATACAGAAGAGTGGCAAAAATGAAATCTTGCACCTTTTCTATGGTGACGTAACATCCAAAGATCTCCGACATGCTTCCTACAATGGAAAGACGTGGAACTTTGAAACTGTCGATGGAAACGGGGACGTACTCAATGACTACAAAGACCCTGTACGGGTTCGCACTTCAAGTGATGTAAGTGTTTCAAGTGCCTGTTCTTACACCCCGTCTGGTTTGCAGGTTTTCTATCGTGATGAGACACAGGGAATTCTCTTAGGCGCATCGCTCATCGACAATAAGTGGAACTATGAATTAGTTGATGGAGATAAAGACACTTCTGGACGAACTACTGGCGACGTGGGTTTCCACGTATCTGCAACAAGTATCGGAGCGGCAGTATTTGTAACCTATGACTCGGTTCTCTCAATGAATCAGGATCGGTCAGCAATTCTTGGAGAAGTTCGACAAGCAACTCGTTCCACTATCTATCCTGAAGACTGGAATTACTCCACTGTACAGGCAAGTGCGAATGGTGTTGCCGTTGCTGGTTTTGACGTTGCCTCATCAATTGTTTCAGGAAAAGTTTCGAACGCATGGATGGCGGCAAGCGCTGTCGCTATTCCAAACGCTGATCAGATTCAGTGGGATTCAACTTCTGGTGAAACCAAAAGTGTGACGCCAGATGCGTTTGGAACTCCTTCAATTCCATTTGCATTCAATGGGAATTCGATTCTTTTCGGATGTAATTCACGACTCTGCTCCTTGAATACTTCCGACCAGACCATATCTCTGGTTTCAGGTGGAGACTTTTCTACATCCTCTCAAGTTGCCTGGATAACAATGAGTGGCAAGAAGTACGCGATTGCTGGTGTGGCAGGAAAACTCACTTTATTTAAGAATAAGTAATTACTTTACAATTGAAATTGCGTAGCCCGAGGTAGAAGAAAGCAGAAGAACGATTCCAAGGCTTTTCTCCCAAGCTAGATCAAGAATTTCTTCAGAAGTTAAATAGGCAGCTTTAACTGCCTTAGTTTTTCCGTCGTAACGAACCAATACTTGCGAATTCGCCTTAGGTTTCCACGTTGGCAAACCTTTTATCGGGGTTGAGGTAATAAAGGACTTCCACGTTGAAAGCGTGGTTTTCACTTCCTTTGTACTATTTAACGCAGAATTTTTGATTGATGAAAATTTTGGTGCGGAAAATAAACCGGAAACGTCCATCGAAATGGAAAATCGAGTATGTATTCGCGCTGCGATCTCTCCTCCAACCGTCACTTTGCCGCCAATGACGGAAATTGAATCTGGAAAAACTACATTCCCCATCGAAAGCTTGAAGCTCCCTAGAAGTAGCCCTCGTGAACTCACTTTCCAAATATCTAATTCCGTTAGGGATGCAATCGCTGTTGTTGTTTCTGGCATAACATCTGAAGGATTTAACACGGTGGATGGAATCGGAGTGGGCGTGGACTGCGCAGGCACAATGGCGCTAGCACCAGCTACCCATAAAGTGCCTGATGGTTCGCGGTAAACAGCGTTCGCCATACTGTCAGTTGAATTTTCGGAAACCAGGTGAAGATCCCACAACTGAGTTTGGCCTGTTCGATCCAGCGCTTTCATATATCCCGCACCCGCACTTGTACCCGTCACAATGATGGAAGTCGGTGAAACTTGAAGTGAGGAAATTTGATCGGAAGGATCGCCAGAGAGTTGAATCTGCGCTGTGGGTTTTAACGTTGTCATTTTTACTGGAGTTACAGCAAAAGCTGTCGAACTAATTGTTGAGAGGAGTGCGATATGAGCGATAAAAACAAGTACGCGCTTCACGCTAATTCCTGAGAGCGCTTCGCAGAAGCTGCCATTGCAGCCTCGACCATTTGCGTAAGTCCCATCTCGTTAAACTTCGAAAGTGCAGCAAATGTTGTTCCGTTTGGACTTGTAACATTTTCACGTAGCTCTCTTGCTGATTTTCCTGAGCTTTCGAGCATGCCCGCCGCCCCAACGATTGTTTGAATCGTGAGTTTGGTCGCAACTTCTTCTGTGAGTCCTAGTTTCTTACCGCCCTCAACCATCGCTTCCACAAAAGCAAAAAAGTAAGCCGGGCCAGAACCGCTTGTTGCTGTGATAGCCGATTGAAGGTTTTCTGGGACTTCAACAACAATTCCGCTAGCTTCTAAGAATTTCTTAACAAATGAGAGTTGCGTTTCACTTACGCCTTCGCCTATTGAAATGCCAGCAGCGCCTTTACCAATTGAGGTGGGGGTGTTTGGCATTACGCGGATAACGGCGATTTCCGGGCCCACGATGGATTGAATACCTTCAATAGTTTTGCCAGCAGCAACAGATACTAATGCCGATCCAGCCCTCAGATGGCCTTTAATCTCTCCGCACATCGCCGCAACATCCTTTGGCTTTACCGCCAAGATGACAACATCTGCAGCTGCAACGCTTGGAAGTGGTTTGAGTGAAATTCCATAACGTTCTGAAATGTAAGCAGCTCTTTCATCCGACCTTTGAGCAAATACGACATCAGTCTTTGGAGTTCCAGCTAGCAGCAAACCAGAAAGCAGAGCCTCGCCCATATTTCCTACTCCGATAATGCCCACTGTTGTCATGGGTGCACTCTACCGAATGTGCTTTATTTTCGATTTAGCCCTACCCTTTCACTCTATGTCTGAGGTTAATCCACACTTTTCGCGCGATTGGGTTGAGTTTTCCAACCCCGAACAGCCAGAAGATTTATTCCGCTGTGACCTCACTTGGCTCACTTCCTACTGGAACTGTATTTACGGAAATGGTTGCTGCGGCATCGATGCGGATAAACCTGACGCTGGATGTTGCTCAGATGGGGCCTACTACTCTGACAGCGATGATGAGGCACGAACTTTAAAAGTTGCAGAACGCTTAACTCCAGAGATGTGGCAATTCTACGATGAAGCTCGCCCAAAGAAAAAAGGCGGGGCGCTGAGAGTTTCAGAAGTTGGTCTCGATAAAGATCGCAAGACTCGAATGGTCGAAGCATCATGTATTTTCTTAAATCGTAAAGGGTATGAGTCACCGGGCTTTACTGGAGATTTCGGATGTGTACTTCACCATCTTGCTCAAAAAGAAGATATTCACTTTGTTGAAACAAAACCAGATGTTTGTTGGCAGTTGCCGATTCGCAGAAGTTTTGAAACTCGCGAATTTGGTGAACGTGAAATTCATATAACCGTAATTGGCGAATACGAGCGACTCGCATGGGGCGATGGTGGCGCGGACTTCAATTGGTATTGCACTGGTAACACAGAAGCCCACAATGGCGCCGAGCCCGTCTATCTTTCTAACAAGACAGAGCTGATAGCCATGATGGGTGAAGAGGGCTATGCGATTTTGGCAAAACACTGCGATAACCGAATGGAGATTCTCCGCTCATTTAAAGAAAAATCCCTTCCACTTCTTGCAATTCACCCAGCAACAATCGCCGGAAAGCGCTAAGTCACCGCTTTCTATTAAGGTTCTCTCATGGCAAAAGGTGCTCCCGCGAAAGATCCATACAGATGTGTTGAATGTGGTTGGACTGCCACGAAATGGGTTGGCCGTTGTGGTGAATGCCAAGCCTGGGGCAGCGTCGAAGAAGTTGCGGCGCCAAAGAAACTTTCACTCGTTGCAGGAACAGTTACATCTCCAGCTCGTCCGATTGGCGAAGTTAGTTTAGAAAAAGCCAGCGCACGCTCATCAGGTGTTAGCGAACTTGACCGTGTTTTAGGTGGGGGGCTTGTTCCAGGAGCAGCCATTTTGCTTGCAGGTGAGCCAGGCGTAGGTAAATCCACACTTCTTCTCTCCGTTGCATCTGAAAGCGCAAGAGCGGGAATTACATCCCTTTACATCTCCGGAGAAGAATCTGCCTCACAAGTGAGGTTACGAGCCGAACGCCTCAATGCAATCGATCCAAATCTTTGGTTAGCTGCTGAAAATGAACTTAGTTCGGTAATCGCACAAGTAGATCAAGTTCAACCTGAACTTCTTATTATCGACTCAATCCAGACCATTGTTAGTTCGGCAGTTGATGGAGCGCCAGGTGGCGTGACGCAAGTTCGAGAAATTGCAGCAGCGCTTATACGAATTGCAAAAGATAGAAATATCACCGTAGTTCTTGTCGGCCATGTAACAAAAGATGGATCAATCGCTGGTCCACGTATTCTTGAACATCTTGTTGACGTTGTTCTCAATTTCGAAGGCGAACGTCACTCACGTCTACGTCTTATCCGTGCAATCAAGAACCGTTTCGGGGCATCTGATGAAGTTGGTTGCTTTGATATGAACGAGCAGGGAATCACAAGTCTTACCGATCCCACGGGATTATTTACGACCAGGCATACTGAACCTGTTCCAGGAACATGCGTAACGGTTGCCTTAGAAGGAAGACGCCCACTTCTTGCGGAAATTCAAGCGCTCGTTGGCGTGCCTGCATCAGAGTTTGGAAATGCTCGTCGAGTTACTTCAGGTCTTGATAATGCAAGAACAGCAATGACTCTTGCTGTCTTGGAGCTTAGGGCCGGAGTAAAACTCTCCGGCCGCGAAATTTATGTCGCAACAGTTGGCGGAATGAAAATGAATGAGCCATCTGCAGATTTAGCCGTTGCACTTGCCGTTGCCTCTGCAGCGAAAGGACTTGCTCTCCCATCAGATTTAGTAGCAATTGGCGAAGTAGGCCTTGCTGGTGAAATAAGAAAAGTGAATGGGGCACTTCAACGTATTCAAGAAGCTGCTCGCCTCGGATTTAAACGCGCTCTAGTTCCAGTTGGCTCAGATATTAAAATTCCAGGAATTGAGATAATGGAAGTTGGGCGATTAGAACAAGCAATTAGCCGCGTGCGAATTGGCTAATAAGTGAAGCAATCTGTAATTCTGAACTGGTTTGATGAGAATAAACGTGACCTGCCATGGCGTAAGAGCAATCCATGGGGTGTCATGGTTAGCGAATATATGCTGCAACAAACCCCTGTAAACCGCGTGCTTCCTAAATGGATTGAGTGGATGGAGAGATGGCCAGATCCGGCATCACTTTCTGCGGCAAAGAAATCAGATGTGATTTCGGCTTGGGGACGTTTGGGTTATCCACGTCGTGCCCTTCGACTCTATGAAGCAGCAAGAATTATTTCCTCAGAACATAATAATAAAGTTCCAAGAGCGCCTGAAGTTCTTCGCTCACTTCCTGGTATTGGCGATTACACCGCGGCCGCGATTGCGGCCTTTGCCTATGGAGATTCAACTCTGGTGCTTGACATCAATATCAGACGCTTCTTCTCTCGTATTTATGATGGGGTTGAGGTTCCAACAGCTTCACCCTCCCAATATGAACGTAAGATTCGCCAAGAGTTAATCCCAGATGACGGAGCTAAATGGGCCGCTGCGACGATGGAATTTGGTGCGCTCATTTGCAT
>Ga0208376_1000131_pt1 | contig 21941 bp, 19 predicted proteins | sample CryBogmetaGMA25M_FD_184548 | JGI IMG/M metagenome (GOLD analysis project Ga0208376, IMG submission 184548) | Freshwater microbial communities from Crystal Bog, Wisconsin, USA - MA2.5M (SPAdes) | ecosystem: Environmental > Aquatic > Freshwater > Lake | place: Crystal Bog, Wisconsin, USA...
CGGAGAGACCGCCTGCGGAGAAATCGCCGACGGAGAGACCGCCGACGGAGAGACCGCCGACGGAGAGACCGCCGACGGAGAGACCGCCGACGGATACGCGACCCACAGGTGATACCCCTGCGACACCTACAGGCAATGGTGAGCATGGCGGCGCAACGCCGGAGTCAACACCACATAACCCTGACAATAAACCACCACCCGAGACGAGGATGCCGGAACCGGGGCAAACGGAGTCGCCTGCTCCTCATGAGAACAACACGCCCGAGCCGAGAAACACCGATGTCCCGGAACCAACGGATGCGGCAACATCTCGACCAGAAAATCCTACTGATGTACCGCAACATCACGAGACACATACCCCGCTGCCCAGCAACCCTGAGACACCGGAGCCCAGCCACCCGAAGACGCCCGAGCCAAGTCACCCTGAGACACCCGAACCTAGCCTCCCGAAGACGCCCGAGCCAAATCGTCCTGAAACCCCCGAACCTAGCCACCCGAAGACGCCCGAGCCCAGTCACCCTGAGACACCCAAACCAAAGCCATAGCTGGGCTGAAAAATGAGCTATAGTGAAGTGGCGAGAAGAAATTTCTCGCCACTCTTCTTACGTTTCTGCTAAACCAGCCATAACTATTAGCGGGGTATGCCGTTTGTAGAATAGCTGCAGCCCACGCTCTATCGCGGATCGCAACCAAAAGACCTCTATCTCAACGTAAGGAGAACAAGGCAATGAGTCCAAAACTGGATTTGCAACGACTACTTCGAAGAACGCTGCCCATCCTCGCAATCGCCATCCTGACCATCGTGCCGACACTGATCCACGTCCAAGCAGCGTCAACGGTTCAGGGCGAATCCAAGGAACTCAAGGGTATTGTTGAAATTCGACCGATTGGCACGCTTTATGGGGATTGGACGATCAAAGGGGTGAAACTGTCAGTGACAGAGACTCCCGCCAAAACAATCTTCTACGGATTTGGTGCTGAAGGGCCACGGGTTGGTGCGTGTGTTGATGTCGCCTACTACGATGCCAACGCGACAACCCGGATTGCGATGAAAATTAGCCCCGACAACGACTGCGTAGCGACAGGTGCGCCCGTCCCCCAGGAGCTGAAAGGCAAGATTAAATCACGGACGGAACTGGGAGCCAACGGCACATGGATAATCGGAACCCTACCGTTCGAGATCAGCGATGCCACCTTCTTTGATGGCTTCGGCGGCACCCGACCGCTCGCAACTGCGTGCGTGAGTGTGATCTACATCGTGAAGGACGGCAAGAACATTGCTCAGCGGATTCGCCCCGATGACACGTGCGGAAGCACAACCAGCGACCGCTCGTTCCGTGGCCCCGTTGATGCTCGGCCCGTTGACAAGATTGGCGACTGGGTGATCGGCGGGCAGACATTTACGGTCACGACCACCACCACCTTCGACACCAGCTTTGGTACCCCGCCTGTCGTCGGCGACTGCGTGGGCCTGACCTACAGCGTAACCAGCACCACCCGTACCGTGGTGACGATCTTCCCGGCGAACTGCGGTCAAGAGTCCCGCTCCGGTGTCTTTGAGGCTCACGGAGTCGTGCAGGGAGTGCCGAGCAGCGACAACCTCGTATGGAGGATCAGTGGCGTTGACTACGGGGTCACTGCTGAGACGACTCGCCCGTCAGAAGATTATGGCAGGATTCGGGTTGGTACATGTGTCCAGGTTCACTACAAGAAGGACGTCTACTACAGCAACATACGGATACTCGTCAGCATCGAGAGCGAGTCGAACTACCGTTGCAAGCCCAGCGCCGAAGAGCACGAGTTCTACGGCCAGATCACAAAGCTGCCGGGCACCACGGGAGAGCTTGGCTCATGGACAGTTGGCAACCTCGTGTTGGTCGTGACGGCGAACACCAATCTTGTGGGTGCTCCGTTTACCGTAGGCCAGCTCGTTGCCGGGAAGTTCCAGCGGGCAGTTGACAACTCACTCATCGCGACCGAGATCAAGGTCAAGCGAAGCGCGAACGATGAGAACGATCATCGCGGCATTGGCAAGGCGCTTGGTCTGATCGAATCACTCGGGTCGTCTGATGCGCCCAGTGTATGGGTTGTCAGCAGCACGAGCTATTCGGTTACGGCAAAGACTCGTCTGGAAGGCTTCAAGTCCACTGGCCCCGCTGTTGGTGATTGCGTAGAGGTCTACTTCCAGGCTAATGCTGCGGGCGCTCGCACGGCGAAGAAGATCAGCCGGGAAGACACGAACACCTGCACGGGCAACCAGAGGGTCTATGGCAGTGTTACTGCGATGCCAGTTGCGACGACCACGACGATTACACCGACCTATCAGGGTGACTGGACGATTGGCGGTATCGTCTACCACACCGATCTGAATACCGAATTCGTCGAAGATCACGGCCCGCTGTCCGTAGGTGCCTTCGTTGTGGTGGTCTACGACCCGAGCCGGTTGATCAAGAAGATCAGCACCGTTGTTCCCCCCGGCGCGGGCGACAACAATCACTCCGGTCGGCTGAGGATGTCCGGTCCGGCACCGAAGTCCCTGGCGGCGACCACGACTGCCACCTCTGTCACGTGGACGATTAACGGCGTAGACTACCAGGTGACTGCCGACACGCTGCTTGACGATACCGCAGCTCCAATCCAGGACGGGGCGACGGTGAATGTGAACGGATTCACCAACGCACAGGGTCAATTGGTTGCCACCCAGGTGACATCAGCGGTAACGGTGACGGCGAACTTCGCGGTATACCTCCCCCTAGTCGTGAAATAAGGGCGGGCACTGCTGCAGCTACGCAACGCTCTCTGCGAGGCGGGTGATGACACCCGCCTCGCCCTTTATGGGGGTTTCGTCCGGAATACGTTCTCGCCACTCGCCCTCTGTCTCCCCCCAGAGGACGGAAGCAAACACAACATCCGGGCCAGACCAGACACGCGCCCGCACCTCCCCCCAGGTGCGGGCGTTGCCGTGTTCTGCGCTATGATTGGCATACCGCCGTTTGCAAAGGAGATTCTATGCTGAGTACACAAGAGATCATGGCGATCATCCCGCACCGCTACCCATTTCTGCTGGTAGACCGCATCCTAGAGCTGGAGCCGGGGCTGCGAGCGGTGGGCGAGAAGTTGGTAAGCGTCAATGAGCCGCAGTTCACCGGCCACTTTCCGGGCAACCCGATTATGCCCGGCGTGCTGATCATCGAGGCTCTGGCACAGACAGGGGCAGTGGTGGCCCTGAGCCTGCCCGAGCATGTTGGCAAGCTGGTTCTGTTCGCCGGAATTGACGGAGCGCGTTTCAAGCGAGTGGTGCGACCGGGCGACGTGCTGCGCCTAGAGGTAACGATGGAAAAATTCCGCCGTGGGGTAGGTAAGGCCGCCGCGAGAGCGACTGTGGAAGGGCAGGTGGCTTGCGAGGCTGAGTTGCTCTTTGCGATCACTAAGGGGTAGGGCGGGTTCGACGTTGCCCGCACATGGAGATAGCGTGGACGAAAAATGCCAGATTCGCTGGCATTTTTCGTCCACGCTATACGATTCTTAGGGCCATATATCGAACCTTGTCTCAGCCCCCAACACTGCGACCGCGCAGCATCACACCGTCATCCCTACGTGATTGCCGCATGATTTGGCTCGTGCGAGGGCCAAGATCGATGATTTGGATGCATAGATCCCGGCCACCGCTTGCAAGTTCTGCAGTAAACTCCAACTCATTGCGTAGCACATGGACAATATCGTTGAGAGGGAGTGCGCTTGCGCGGGCTTGAGCCACCAGATCGCTCAGCCGCGTTCCGAGCGCATCGAGGGTGATCACCGGGGTGGGGAGCAAGGCGTTTGGCGAGTTGAAGAACTGACAGGTCAGGCAGGTGACACCGGACGTATCCATGCCGAACGGTGTGAGCGGTGTACCGCAGTTGGCGCAGCAGAGAGACGATGAATCCAGCACTGTACACCTCCAAAGAGCGAGAAGCGATTCTTTAACGGCGCGAGCCATTTCGCTACGGGAATATAGACAATACGAATAAGCGTAGTTCTCAGTATAGCGATAAGAACATAGAGTCGGTAGCATGCAAACTCCGCATATGTTGTCCGCACTATGCCTGACAGTGTGAGGGTTGTCCGCGTCCGATTCGAGATCGCCTGACATGTCAGGTATTCCCCGGTACAGATGTCAATCATTACCCGCTAGTACGCGACGCCGAGGATTGCTACACTGATGCGGACAGTCATTTTGCGATGCGCAGCAACAATCTAGGAAAATTCCACCAGATGTGGTTGTGGCATTGCTTAAAAAGGAGTTCCATATGAAATCAACGGTGGTACGCTGGTTCGGGGCGGTATTGACCGCCGGGGCGCTTGGCTTTGCAGGCGTTGTACCAAGCTACGCACAGACAACGACAACAACGGTGATCGAGGGTGTGCCCGGTGTAGAGTTTACCTTCCAGGCTGCGGGCTTCCGGGCAAACGAGGATATCTCGTTTTGGATCAACACGCCTGACGGCAAGGTCATTTCTACGGAGCCGCTCGATCAGACCAATAATTTTGGCAATAGCACCAAGCCGATGACGACCTGGGCCGATGCCAACGGGAGTGTGACGATTAACTGGACAGCACCGATGAACGCGCTCACTGGTGACTACTCGTTGGTCATTCGCGGGATTCAGAGTAAGTATCAGCAGGTCATTTCCTTCAGGCTTAACAAACAGGGCAGCCAGACAGTCACGCAGTACGACGTGGTGCCCGCCTCCGGTCAGACCGGCACGGTCTTCGTCTTTCATGCCACCGGATTTCGCGGCTCGGCCAACATTGATGGCGAGCAAGTCTCATTTTGGATCAACACACCTGACGGCAAGATTATTTCTACAGAGCCACTGATCGAGACCAGCCCTACTGGCAACACCACCAAGCCACTCGTGGCGCAGGCCAACAGTGACGGGATTGTCAAGATGTTCTGGTCTGCGCCTGCCGACGCGCTGCCGGGCAACTACTCGTTGGTCGCTCACGGAATCGTGAGTCAGCGCGAGGTTGTCATCGCCTTCCGCGTCCAGTAATCTTACTGCACGTAGAAACGGGCCACAGGAGCGCGATGCTCCTATGGCCCATTTGTGTCATGATACAGTGGAGTGTGCTGCCAACTCTGAGATCTTTGGTAATAACAGGGTGAAGGTGCTGCCATCCCCAGCCGTGCTTTCAACGTCAATACTCCCTGCGTGAAGTTCCATAATTGTTTTACAAATATACAATCCTAGTCCCATCCCTGACGTTGTCGTACTATCTCCCGACCGTGTGCGGACGAATCGCCGGAAGAGAGCAGGTCGGAGGTTTGGCGCAATCCCGCAGCCATAATCACGGACAGAGACCTGCGCCTGATCTCCATGGGACGTAACCACGACCTCAATCTCGCTGCCCGCAGGGCTGTATAACACGGCGTTCTGAAGTAAATTCTGGAGTACCTGTTCCAGCCGCATGGAGTCACCTGCAACCCAGAGTGAGGATACATCGGTACTCAGATGCAGTATGTGTGTGGGGAGGGTTGGCTGGAGCAACTCAACAATCTGTCGCACCAACGCAGCGAGGTCAAGCGGAGCGACGCTGATCTGGAGTTGGCCGTGGTCAACTTCAGCCGTATTCAGCAATGCATGGATGAGACGTGACAATCGAAGCGACTGTTCAACTAGCGTCGTGGCCGCACGCAGATCGTTAGGATCGACATGCTCGCGAGAGACCAGCCGCCGTTGATGAAGCTGGGCCTGTCCCAGGAGGACGGTCATTGGAGCCCGCAGCTCGTGTGCGGCAATAGCGATCACACTATCACGGGCGAGTTCTGCGCTACGGCGGAGAGCGCGCTCATCGGCAACCTCAGGCGGTATTTCCACCGGCGCGGTGATACCGGCCCAGCGGGTGATCGCGCCCATTGCGTTGTGCTGGGGCGTGCAGTGGGTACGGAACCAGTAGTGCTTGCCATCCGCATGGAGCAACCGGTGTTCAACCTGAAGCGGGGTACCACACCCTATCGCCGCATGCCAGCGAGAGAGACTGAGGGTTCGGTCGTCGGCATGGAGAATCTCGGCCCAGCCCAAACCCATAAGAGCCTCCTGTGGGTAGCCCGTGTAGGCGCAGAACGGCGGGTTGATGTAGTCCCAGAACCCATCAGGACGACTGGTAAAGAGCATGGCAGGAAGCGTTGCGAGTAACTGGTACTCGCCTGTGAGGTTTGCCTCTTGGTCGGTGCATCCATTGGCACGGGGCGTGCGGTTTGTTCTAAACATGGGCATTATTTCCTCCACACAGTCACGTGATCTCTGTAGCATTGCAGGGTACACACATACCAGCGTACCAGTCCTCATTGTCCATGCCTAGCGGGTAGAGTTGGACTCTGGTGTAAGGAAAACCCTGACGACGTCGGACTCATTCCACAGATTTTCCCATAGTTCACCTGTGGTACGGGCTGTGAGCGGCATGCTACAATGAAGAAATCGTGTACCCTGATGTGAATCGCGTCCCAGTGACATTGCATGCCTACCATCTCGCACAGGCCAACGCGGCGATATTCAGATCGTCGAGCGTACGCGGAACAAGCGGGCCTGTGAGAAACCACTCCAACAACATATCACCACTCAATGAGGAGGAGCGCCAACAAACCGGCGCGTAGGGGAAGAATGCGATGAACATAGTGAAGATTTTTTTAGTTGATGACCATATGGTGGTGCGTGCGGGGCTGAAGGCGCTGATCACCGCACAGGCTGATATGATGGTCATCGGCGAGGCCGGGGATGGCGAGACGGCCTGGCGTGCAGTGTACGACTGTCGGCCAAACGTGGTGATCATGGATATTTCGATGCCAACACTGAACGGTATCCAGGCCACCGAGCGGATCAAACAAGACTGCCCGGAGATCAAGGTGCTGGTGTTAAGTGTGCATGACGACACCAGTTACCTGCGACAATTGTTGGCAGTGGGCGCATCTGGCTATATTCTCAAACACACGGCGGTCGACGCGCTGATCCAAGCCATCCGCACCGTGGCAGTGGGCGGGCTCTACCTAGAGCCATCGCTGGCCGAACATGTGGTAAGCCGTTACGTGCGCCGACCCACCACCGTCACCGAGCTCCTCGGTGCCAAGCTGAGTGAACGTGAGCATGAGGTGGTGCAACGGGTCGTCCAAGGCTACAGCAACAAAGACATTGCGATGCAGTTGATCCTGAGCGTAAAGACAGTGGAGACCTACCGATCCCGCGCACTCGAAAAGCTCGGCCTAACGAGCCGATCGGCCCTTGTGCGTTACGCCCTGGAGCAGGGATGGTTTGCACACGGCGTGATCGGTGATACCAGTGGAAATTGAGCGACCACAGATTCGGTGTCCGAGAGTGTCGTGCGTCTATATTCGCGCCATACGCATGCCACCGCCACGCAAGGGCCAGCGAACGAGTTCTCTGGCTGCTGGCAAATACGCCGTGGCCCGACGCACATAATCCCAGGCGGTAGAATTAGACTGGATGGCCTGCGGGCTGATGATACCCTGGTTGTGCCATGCCGCCAGGGTACGCCAACTCACCGGCGCACTCTCAAACTCCGCACGGTACAGCCCGCGCTCCAGGTTGGCCGCCAGATATTCTACGGCCATATCGTCTTGGCTAATCTCGGCGGTAATCGCAGCGTAAAGATCTTCCTGCGAGGTATAGGCGTCGGGATTAATCCGGCTACCGACCACCTGAACTGGCACACGGATCACCCGCGCACCAGGAATCGGCAACTCATGGCGCAGGATCTCTAGTGCCACCGACGGGCGCAGGTTGGCCGGCCACACGCTGAAGTTACTGCCCAAAGGACTCTCGTTTGCCCGCCGCTGGAGATCCTGGTAGAGCGGTGTGAAGACCCGCAGTGGTGCAATGTCATCCTCAACCCAGCCAAAATTCTCGTTGTAGAGGATGGTTACGAGGACGGCGGCGAACTCCTGGTCGCCCATACCTGAGAGCGACGGGCGGTTGTGGCGGTGGGCAGCCGCCAGGATGATCGGCTGCATCTGCTCCATGCGCCGGATCATATCGGGGCGTATGTAGGGGTCAATGCTTGGCCCTGGAGTGCGGACGAGGTTGATCCGGCTGCCGTGGTGCTGATTCGCACGAGGATGGGAGAGGCGGTCAGCACCGCCATCTGGCGCGGTGGCGAAGGCGTGACTCTGATTCATCAGGAGAATGATGAGCAGCGCAAGCAGAGACGCCCGCGCCGTATGTGTGCGCACTAGCATGATCGAAGCCTCTAGAAGTAGGTCTGCTGAATTGTATAGTATGACATTACTCGGCTCGACATCGTTGTTATACGTATTACGACAACAAGACGTCCTTGACACACGGCCACGGAGATATACGTTTTTCTGTGTCTTTCCGTGTTCTATAGTACATGTTTTTTGGCTATAGAATGCGGCCCGGTCAAACGGAAAGGTGCATCTACAGGTGGAAACCCTTGACACCTGAAACGGCACACACGTATAATGAGGGCCGTAGCGCGGCACTGCGCTGGTCGTTCCGTACCCCTTTTAGGACGTTCCTCTATGGATAGCGCCGCCTTTGAGCAACTCGTCGTTGATGCGCTAGAGAGCCTGCCCGCGCCCTTTCAGGCCCACCTCGCCAACATTGATGTGATCGTTGAGCGCAGCCCGAACCGCGAGCAGCGACACGCCCTTGGCCTTCGCCCCTGGCAGGGCGTCTACGGCATGTATGACGGCGTCCCGCTCACGGAGCGCACCGGCAACACCCTCGCCCCCCCCGACACCATTATCATCTTCCAGACGCCCTTAGAGCGTGACTATCACTCGCCAGCCGAGTTACGTAGCCAGGTTCGCCGCACGGTGCTGCACGAGATCGCGCACGCCTTTGGGATTAGCGACGAGCGCCTGCGCGAGCTTGGGGCCTACTAACACCGATGAGAATACGCCGCTCGCTCTCACCCAGCACGATTGCCCTTGGCATGATCTATACGGTCGCGATGGTGGTGGCGGGTGCCCTGATCGTCCAGACACTGATCATGGCCCGCAACATCCCGGCTGCCCAGGCGGCAAGTACCCAAGCGGTGCTGATCGTCACGCCTACGGCGAAGGCGACCGCCGCCCCGCTGATCATTCTACCAACGCCAGTACCACCCACTCCGCTTCCTACCGCCACCGATCTGGAGACGGCCCCTGTCAGCTACCATCCTAAGAGTGGCCGTTACATCGCTGTTTGGTTGCCGCCAAACTTCAGTGGCGGTGCCCGCGAGTCTTTTGAGGCGAACAAAGATATTATTGACGACGTTAGCCCCTTCTGGTACTCAACCGACTCAAGCGGTCGGCTCTATGGGACACGCAACGATGAACTGGTGCAGGTGGCCCACGCGAGTAACGTGCGGGTGCTGCCATCCATCCACAATGTGACATCAAACCCTGAGACGGTTGTCGCGGTGCTGCGCGACTCGCAGCGGCGTGCGCGCCACATCCAGAATATTGTGGACGAGGTGCTGGCCCGTAATTACGATGGCATTGATATTGACTATGAATCCCTGGACAGCTCGCTGCGCAACGACTTCACGGCCTTTATGCGTGAACTTGCCGCCGCCATGCATCAGAACGGCAAACTGCTCACGGTGGCTGTCCACGCGAAGGCCAGCGACTACGGCGGACTCGGCGGTTTCCAGGATTGGGCCGAGATCGGCAAAGTCGTAGACCAGTTGCGTATTATGACCTACGATTACCATTGGCGCGGCGGTACCCCTGGCCCTGTCGCCCCGGCTTACTGGATCCAGTCGGTGACGGAATACGCCCGCAGCGTGGTAGACCCGGCCAAGGTGCTGCTCGGCATCCACTTTTATGGCTACGATTGGCCCCCCGACGGATCGGCCACGCCCCGACCCTGGAGCATTATCCAGGAGATTATTGACGAGCAAGGGGCCACTGTCAATTTTATGGAAAGCAACGCCAATGGGCGCGTCGAGGAGAGTTACTTTTCCTACCACTCCGCCCAGGGCACCCGCCAAGTCTGGTTTATGACGAAGACGGGCCTCGCCTCAAAGATCAAGACGGTGCAAGATCTCGATCTAGCGGGTATTGCGATCTGGCAACTGGGCTACGAGAAACCCGAGTACTGGCAGACGGTACGCCAAAACATGATCGAGGACCCGACGCTCATTCAGCGGGCGATTAACCCGCTCATCCCGGATCACTAGGTATTGCAGATTGCAGATTGCAGATTGCAGATTGGGCGCTCCGCCCACTATGACATCTGTCGTTGATCTGCAATGTGCAGCCTGTAACGTGTTATGACCACAGAAGGCACTGTCAAAGCCAATATCAACGAGGCCCATCGCCTCTACCAACGCGGGCTGGCGGCAGCCCGTGGCGGGCAGAAGCGCGTGGCGGCTGGGCTGCTCACCCGTTCGCTTCGGCTCGACCCGCATAACGAACTGGCGTGGCTATGGCTCAGCGGTGTGCTGGAGGAGCCGCGTCAGCAGGCATTTTGTCTTCAGTCGGTGCTGCGGATCAACCCGGCCAACCAACACGCCCTGCGCGGATTGCAGGTACTTGAAGAGCAGAAGTTGATTGAGGGTGGAGCCCAGCCCAGCCCTGGTCTGAGCCAGCCCATCGAGGAGATTGCGACCGACCACACATCAAGCGAGCATCACGAGTCGTGGTGGGTTTCTTGGCGTCGCCGTCGCCGCGACATCAGCCGGGCGCGGCTGCTGATCTGGATATTTCCACTGATTGCGGTTGGCCTCGCAATCACCCTAAACCGCATGATTGCCCTAGCGGTGATGCCCGCTGCTCTGCCAGTGCCGGTAGATACCGCCATTCCCTCGGAGATCTCCAGCGCCCCTCCGCCTACACCAACAATTGAGCCCATCCTAGAGGCCGAGCCGCTTTCGGTGGTTGAAGGCTTCACCATCTCCTACCTTGGCGCGGTTGAACCGATGCGCGCCAGCCTCCAGGAAGCTACTGCCGCTTACCGCAGTGCCACTAGTCAGCCCGGCGGATCGGTTGGCTATGTGGCCGCGACCCAGCGCCTGCGGGCCACGGTACAGCAGACCCTCGATGCTATGGGGAGCCTGCGCCCGCCACGGACTCTTCAGCAGGCCCACGATGACTACCGTAAGGGCCTGGAGCTTGAGATCCAGGGGCTTGATGCATTTCTGGAGTTCTACGGTGGCTATAATGTGGCGAACGCCAACCGGGCCGCCCAGCGATTCCAAGAGGCCCGCGCCTACATTGAGCGAGCCTCCGCCTCACTCAGTTCTCGGGCGCAGCAGATTGCCCAGCTCAGCAGTGTCAGCCCAAACACCGCGCGATGAGACTTTGCTACGGAAGGACACAGAAAAAAGATGTTTCTGTGTCCTTCTGAGGCCGTGAATCGCGGACTTGCTCTCATCACTCTCTCACGCTGATTTAAAGCTGCTTTTAGGCACATGGGCGATACTTGTCTCAGGTAACCTAAACCGTTCAGGGGGAACACCTATGGACAGATCACATCGCCTTGGCCGTATCCTACTTGTCTTTGCGGTCTTCATGATTGTCTTTATTGGCATCGCCGGGGGTGCGGTGGCCGGAGGTACCGCCGCCTACTATATGATTCAGCGTGATCTGACGGCGCGCTCGGCGGCAGGAGTGCAACCGGTTCTCACATCGGCTGGTGCCCCGGGTGCAACTACTCAGCCCGGACAAACGGCAGCGTCGGGTGCCATCACCTCTCAATCTGACTTGATGGTTGCTGCCGTGCAGAAGGTGGCCCCCGCCGTGGTCACGGTGCTAAACACTGGGCCTCAGGGCAGCGGGAGCGGCAGTGGCGTGATCATCAGCGACAAAGGCTACATTCTGACGAATAACCACGTTGTTGAAGGGGCCAGCCAACTTGCCGTGGTCTTTAACGATGGTGGGCGACGTGATGCGACGCTGGTAGGAACCGACCCGCTGAATGATGTGGCCGTGATCCAGGTCAGTGGCAATCTACCGGCAGTAGCAGTCATCGGTGATGCCTCAACTCTCCTGCCGGGTGAGCAGGTTCTCGCTATTGGCAGCCCCTTGGGCAACTTCCGCAATACCGTTACCGCTGGCGTGATCAGCGCCTTGAACCGCTCGGTTGCCAGCATGGAAGGTCTGATCCAGACCGACGCCGCGATCAACAGCGGCAACAGCGGCGGCCCGCTGATCAACCTAAACGGCGAGGTTGTGGGCCTTAATACGCTGGTCGTGCGGAATGATCAACTCTCGGCGAGCGCCGCCCCGGTTGAGGGTCTGGGTTTCTCGGTGCCGAGTACGATCTTCCGTGGCGTGTCCGAGCAGTTGATCGCGAGCGGCAAGGTCTCCTACCCCTTCCTGGGAGTAAGCTACCTGCTGATTGACGGCAACCTCGCCGCCGAACTGAACCTGCCCGTGCAGAGCGGTGCCCTCATCCAGAGCAACCGCCACGGTCAGATGGCCGTCCAACCCGGTACTGCCGCCGCTAAGGCCGGTCTGCGCGAAGGCGACATTATCACCGCCATTGATAACAAACAGCTCGATGGCAGCACGTCGCTACGCCAACTGCTGCTGCTGCACAAGCCGGGAGACACCGTCACCCTGACGGTTCTGCGCGACGGCGCAACAAGTAGCGTGCAGGTAACTCTCGGTGAGCGCAATCCCAATTAGGGGCGCGGAATTATCCCGGCATAAGTCACGCAGAGCGAAGCGAAGCGTCCCGGCGAGTGATACTGCGCGCCGAGACGCTTCGCTTCGCTCAGCGTGACAGCGTTACTTATGCGCTACATCATCGCCCCTGGCACGACATCTGTGCCGGGGGCGATGGTTACGCCTAGCCCGAGTACAGCCCCGCGAGTGCAGAGTTGCTCGCGACTAAGCAACCCGGCGCTGTTAGCGGTGGGCTGCAGTTCATCAAAGACCCGCGCCCGTAGGCTGGCCCCCGCCCCGACTATCGCCCCGTTATCCAGCCAACTGCTCTCGATCACGCAGCCCGACCCGACCCGTGCGCCCGCGCCGATCACTGCGTGGCGTACCACAGTTCCATCGCCTACTTCTGCGCCCGCCTCCAGGATCGAATCCTCGATGACGCAGCCTGTCCCGATCACACAGCCCGCCCCGATCACCGCCGGGCCAATGATCCGGCTCCCCGCACCCATCCGCGCTGTAGGGCTGATCTCCTTGCTCAGGCTACCCCGGCGGGCCAGCAGGAACTGGGCCGCGCTGAGAGCCTCCCAGGGTGTGCCCACGGGCATCCAGAACCCTGTGCAGGTGTGGTAGCCCACCGGGCTAGCAGCGGCTAGCAGGCCCACGAGGTCGGTCAGTTCGTACTCGCCGCGTGGCGAGGGGGTAATCTGGGCCAGGGCTGGGAATGCCGCCGCATCGAGGTGGTAGATCCCCGCGTTGGCCAGGGCACCGGGCGGCGGGTCGGTCGGCTTCTCGATGATGCCGCGCACCCGCCCGTTCGCGCCGATGTCGAGTACCCCGAAGCTACGGGCGTCCTCCACACGCATGCCAGCCACACTGTAGCGCTCGGCGCAGACGCCTAGGATGTCGGCCTGGGCCACCAGGTTATCGCCGTAGAGCAAGAAGAAGGGCTCGTCAATCTGGCCCACGGCGAGCAGCGCCCCGGCGGTGCCGTTCACCTGCTCCTGAAGCACGTAGCGCAGAGCAATGCCCCGGTACGTCTCGCCGAAGGTGTCTACAATATCCTGAGCGCGATAGCCGACCACCAGGGTAGCCCGCTCGATCAGGCCGACCATCTCGTCAAGGATATGCGCAAGTAGGGGCTGGCCAAGCAGCGGGATAAGCGGCTTGGGCCGATGGGAGGTGAGCGGGCGGGTGCGCTTCGACTCGCCGGCGGCCAGAATGACGGCGTGGCGGGTGGCACAGATCGCCGACACGGAACTGCGCGACATGCAGGACTCCTCAGATAGAAATAACCGATAGCCGATAGCCGATAGCCGATAGTACTACAGTTGTAAATATCTTCGCAGAAAGGCTCTCGCCGATCACCCCCCCTAGCCCCCCCGCAAGCGGGGGGGAATAATGCGTTGTTCCCCCCCGCTTGCGGGGGGGCTAGGGGGGGGTGATTCAAACTACAACTGTAGAAATAGCCGATAGCCGATAGCCGATAGCCGATAGCCGATAGCCGATAGCCATTTTCTTGGCGGTGGTGTTCGTCCGGTGGATAACCGTCTCAGATAGAAAAAAACTCGGGGCGGGCGGATGTCCGCCGACCCCGAGCATACCACATTCTGGGAGCGTGGGCGTCTCGCCCGCAGGCTCTGATCACATCGCAATCTGCTGCGCGAGCATGATCGCCTGGGCCACATCGCGCATGGTCTTCCGGTTATTCATGGCCAACTGCTGAATTCTGCGGAACGCCTGGGCCTCATTAATGCCCTGACTATCCATCAATGACCTTTCGCCCGTTCGATCAGCTTGCGAGACTCCAGACGGTCGCGCAGTTGAAGCAACTCCCGCTTACGCACGGTCTGCTCGCTCCAGCGGGCCAGCGTCACTTCGATCAAGGGCATCAATTCAGCGTCGCGCACAGGCTTGATCAGATAGCCCCGCACGCCCGCGTCACGGGCCTGATCTACCAAATCGCGGGAGCTGTAGGCAGTGAGTATGAGAACCGGGGCCAGCGCCTCGTCGTGGATGATCTTCGCCGCCGAGAGGCCGTCCATATGGGGCATCTTGACGTCGAGCAGCACTAGATCGGGCCGCAGTTGGCGAGTAATATTCACAGCGCTCTGGCCATCGCCAGCCTCGCCGATTACCAGATAGCCCTGCTCTTGGAGCGTCTCGCGCAGATTCATACGAATCAGCGGCTCGTCATCAGCAATTAAGATCCGAGTCTCCATCAATACCCCCTATACAAAACGAGCCCCGTGCAACACCGTGGCCGGTGCCAGGAGGGCTTCAGTGCTGCTCCGATGGTATGTAGGGCTAGTATAGCGGGCGCACTTGCAGGAGGCTATGGTCAGGATGTACAAAATTGGCTGTGCATTTTTACATCGCTCGCGACTAAAGTCGCAGCGCCAGGGCCGGTGGCCGACCGCCCGCCGACGCGGGCGGCTCCGGCGTCGGCGCAGGCCGACGCCCAGCGGAACGCCCCACAGGCGCGACTTCAGTCGCCAGCCATTATTGCCGACTCCCTACCGAGGCTGCACCCCGTGGCCGGCGCTGATATGGCTCAGGTCGAGGCGTGCGCCGGTCTGGCAGAAGCCGCCCTCGAAGGGGTTTTCGGCCATAAACATGGGCGTGTCGAGATCGATGAAGCTGAACCCGCCCTGGCCAGCAGCGAAGTGCGCCGACATGGTCATGGCCAGGACTGACTCAAGCATACCGCCGATCATCAGGCATAGCTGGGCGGCCCGGCAAATGGCGGCGATATCAAGCGCCTCGACAACGCCCGCTTTCATCAGCTTGATGTTCACCACCTGGGCAGCCTGCTCAGACACAATCCGCAGCACATTTGCCGCGCTCGAAGCTGTCTCATCGGCGGCCAGCGGGGCACCGTCCCAGCGCGCCAGTTGGCCCATACCCGCCCAGTCATCGCCGGGGACAGGCTGCTCCAGCAGGGCCGGACGAATATTCTGGAGGCGCAAGGCGTCCATTAGTTCCAGAGTCTCATCGGCGCTCATGCCGCCGTTGCCGTCGAGGATCAGCGGCGAGTTGGGGGCTACCGCGTGAATAGCCACCAGGCGGGCGAGATCAAGATCAAGATTGCCCGACCCGATCTTGACCTTGATCGCCGTAATCCCACGAGCGAGGATCTCTTGGGCAGCGCTGCTGGCCTGCTCCACGCTACCCGTGGTAATGGTCATATCGGTCTCTAGGCTACTGCCCGCGCCGCCGAAGAAGGCGTAGAGCGGCATCTGGGCGCGCTTAGTGAGCGCGTCGAGGATGGCCGTCTCAATCGCGCAGCGGGCCGAGCCAGCAGTACCGATATGTTCGCGCAGGGCGGAGGCCAGAGGTCGCCACTCACGCACGTCCGCGCCCTCGATGGTGGGCCGAATCAATTCAATCGCGGCGCGGGTGCTAGCCTGGGTCTCGCCATTAAAGGCCGGGAAAGGCGCGGCCTCGCCGTAGCCCAGAGTGCCGTCGGCCAGAGCAACAGTGACAAGTAGATTGCGGGCGACATCCTGGGCGCCACCGGAGATGCCGAAGGGGGCAAAGAGCGGAATGTCGAGGGTTTCAACGCTCAGCGAGCGGATCGTCGTTGGTGCGGTCATCGGCTACTCCAGGCCAAGATACGCCTTCTGCACCATCTCGTTTTCACTCAGCGCCTTAGCGTTATCCTCAAGCACAATCTCGCCAGTCTGGAGGACGTAGCCACGGTGGGCGACGCTGAGCGCTTGGAGGGCGTTCTGCTCGACTAGCAGCACAGTCATGCCCTGCGCGTTGATCTCCTGAATGATCTCGAAGATCTGTTCGACCAACACCGGAGCCAGGCCCATGCTCGGCTCATCGAGCAGCAGCACCGAGGGTCGAGTCATCAGGGCACGCCCAATCGCCAGCATCTGCTGCTCACCGCCCGAGAGCGTGCCACCCTTCTGCACCAGCCGCTCACGCAAACGCGGGAAGAGCGTCAGTACTCGCTCCAGATCATTGTGGTATGCCTCGCTGCGCGTGTCGTGCAGGTACGCGCCCATCTCCAGGTTCTCCAGCACCGTCAGCCGGGGGAAGATCCGTCGGCCCTCAGGCGACTGGGCCACGCCCAACTTCACAATCTCGTGAGGCGGGATCTGGTGGATGGGCTGCCCATTAAGCAGCACGCGACCCTGGCGCGGGGTCAGCAACCCCGAGATCGTGCGCAGGGTCGTACTCTTCCCCGCGCCGTTCGACCCGATCAGCGTGACGATCTCGCCCTTCTCGATCTTGATCGAGATTCCTTTGAGAGCGTGGATCTTCCCGTAGTAGGTGTGAACATCCTGAAGTTCAAGCAGGGCCATACGGATTCCTTCCCTACGCCGACGGGTGGGCGGCCATACCTGCCGCGCCCTTGCCGAGGTATGCCTCAATCACCCGTGGGTTCGAGCGGATCACCTGACCATCGCCCTCGGCGATTTTTGTCCCATAGTCCAGTACCGAGATCCGTTCGGAGATCGCCATAACCAGACGCATATCGTGTTCGATCAGCACCACGGTCACGCCGAGCTGGTCGCGCAGACGGCGAATCAGGTTAGTCGCGTCCAGCGTCTCGTTCGGGTTCATGCCAGCGGTAGGTTCATCGAGAAGGATCAGTTTTGGATTGCCCGCGAGGGCGCGGGCGATCTCCAGACGGCGCTGGTCACCGTAGGGGAGATTTTTGGCCAGCTCGTCGCGCTTACTGTCTAGGCTCACAAAGCGGAGCAGCTCACGGCAGCGGTCGCGGGCCTTTCCCTCTTCCCGCCGCAGGCTTGGGCTGCGCAGAATAATATTCCAGATCGGGGCGTGCAGATGGGTGTGCATGCCCACCAACACATTTTCTAGCACAGTCATGTTATGGAACAAGCGGATATTCTGGAAGGTGCGGCGCATGCCCAGGGTAGCGATCTGGTCGGGGCGCAGGCCGCCGATTGGCTTCCCGTCGAAGATCACATCGCCCTTGTCGGGCTTGTAGATCCCGGTGAGAATGTTAAAGAAAGTGGTCTTCCCCGCCCCGTTCGGCCCGATCACGCTGACAATACTGCCCTGCTCAATCGTCAACGTGACATCGTTCACGGCGGTGAGTCCGCCGAAGATCTTCGTGATATTCGTCGCTTCCAGCAGCGCCATCGCGATCTCCTTATGCCAACACGTTTCAAATAAGCGGATTCAGCGCCGATCTTGCCCCCTCACCCCCTGCCCCTCTCCCACCAGGGGAGAGGGGAGATTCCGCAACAGGACGCTTCCGGTTCCCCCTCTCCCGTTCTGGGAGAGGGGGCTAGGGGGTGAGGGCTGTCCGGTAGCAGATTCTTTAATTGAAACGTATTGCTCCTTATGTGGTCGCCTCGGCAGATTCCTCGCTGGGCTCGTCCTCATCCTCGTGCAACTCCTGGCGTCGCCGATCCTCAGGCAGGATGCCTTCGGGGCGGAAGATCATCATCAGGATGAGCAGCAGACCGAAGAGCAGCCGCTGGTATTGGGTCGGGTCAAAGGACTGCGGGATAGGCAGACCGGCGCTCTTGGCGCTGCGCAGAATCTCGGCGATACGCGGCAAGATATTGAGGTTGAGCAGCGTCACCAGCACAGCCCCCAAGATGACGCCAGGGATATTGCCCAGGCCGCCCAGGATCACCATCGAGAGAATGCTGATTGAGGTGAGAAGATCGAAGGTGGGCGGGTTGATAAAGAGTTGCTTGGCCGCGAAGACCACGCCCATTGTGCCGGCGAAAGATGCGCCCACGCCAAAGGCCATCAGCTTCATCCGCACCAACGGAATGCCCTGGGCGATGGCTGCCGTCTCATCCTCGCGGATGGCGGTCCAGGCCCGCCCAATGCGCGAGTTCTTCAGCCGCCCCACAATCATGACGGTGATCAGCACAATCACGAGTACCAGGAAGTAGAAGAAGAACTGGTAGAGCTGATTATCATCGAGCTTGAGGCCAATCGCCGTGAGCGCGCCGCTGAAGAAGAGCGGCGGACGGGCGATATCCTTGATGCCTTGGGCACCATTGGTGATATTGATGGGCTTATCGAGGTTCTCCGCCAGCACGCGGATCACCTCGCCAAAGCCAAGCGTCACAATCGCTAGGTAGTCGCCGCGCAGGCGCAGCACCGGCAGACCGAGCAGTACGCCGAAGACGCCGCCGATCATCAGGCCCACTAGGATGAAGCCATAGAACCAAACACTGGGAACAGGCACCGCCCCGCTAATCATCGTGCTGATCTGAGGGGTGCTGAAGATTGACCAGATGTAGGCACCCACGGCGTAGAAGGCTACATAGCCCAGGTCAAGCAGGCCCGCGAATCCAACCACCACATTCAGGCCGAGGGCCAAGGCTACATAGATCCCGGCCTGGGTCGCCACATCAATGTAGTAGGGGTTGAGCGTGCCGAAGTAGGGCAGTACCACGCCGAGGGCGACCATACCGAGGGCCACCTTAAAGCCGAGATGCACGCGGGTACGGTAGATGATCAGCACCAGCAGCAGAAACAGGATGAAGACAATGTCAGTGAGCAAGCTGGTGCGCGGGTTGAGCAGCAGCATGAGCGAAGTGATCAGCAGGTAAAGCGACAGGAAAGCGTAGCCGCCAGGGCCGCGACCGAGCAACCGGCTCAGCCGATCCCAGGCGCCTGTGCCGCCCGTCTGCGGAGAACTTGTCGCCATATGGCTACACCTTCTGCGTGGTCGCCTCGCCGAGCAGGCCCTCGGGGCGAAAGATCAGGATCAGGATCAGGATGCTGAACGCAGCGATATCGGCGTAGCTGGCCCCCGAGAAGGCTCCGCCGGTGAAGAGCGAGAGGTACGAGGCGACGAACGCCTCCAGGAAGCCCAGCACAATCCCGCCAACCATCGCGCCGGTGATGTTGCCGATCCCGCCCAGCACAGCGGCGGTGAACGCCTTAATGCCGGGGATGAAGCCCATATACGGGTTCACCGTGCCGATGTTCATGCCGAACAACACGCCCGCTGCCCCGCCTAGCGCCCCGCCGATCAGGAAGGTCAGCGAGATGATCTGGTTGACGTTGATCCCCATCAGGCTGGCCGTGGCCCGATCCTGGGCCACCGCACGGATGGCCTTGCCGAGACGGGTGGCATTCACGAGATAGTTGAGGGCCAGCAGCATCAGCAGCGCGGCAACGATAAAGATCACTGCCTTGGGGCCGATCAACACCGGGATGCTGCGCTCGCCGAGGGGGATACTGGCAAGCTGGAATGCCTTGCCGAAATCAGGTGTCTCGAAGCGTGCGTTGAAGCCCAGAGGCGTATTGGTGGAGATCATGCGTACGGTGTCCTGCAACACCAACGACATACCAATCGCTGAGATTAGCGGCACTAAGCGTGGCGCATTACGCAGGGGACGATAGGCGATTCGCTCGGTGCCCATCGCCAGCAGGCCGCTCACCGTCATGCCCAGGATTACCGCGATGATCACAAAGAGCAGGGCGGGCATGGTGGACATCACGCCCCACTGGTTGAGCAGGTAGGCCACCCCCGCGCCCACAAAGCCGCCGACCATAAAGATCTCGCCGTGGGCGAAGTTGATAAACTCCAGCACGCCATAGACCATCGTATAGCCAAGAGCGATGGTGGCGAAGAGGAACCCGCGCACGATCCCGTCAATGATCACCTGAGGCAGAATAGCCACGGCGGTCTCAAAGATCTTTGGGTCGCTACGGCTGAGCAGAAAGGCCAAAACTACAACAATCAGGCCGAGAACCGCCGCACTACCCACGGTAAAGACGAACAACTGCCCAAGGGGAAGAAAGATAACCCGCAGCAACTCTGCGAGTGTCCGCTGGCTTGAAACCCGGCGTGTGGGAGCCTTCGCCTCAGCAGCCATGAGTCCCTCGTCTATCTGCTCGTGTACCACACCATATAAAAACCCCGGTTCACGGCCACAGAAAGACACAGAAGCCCACAGAAATATATATTTTTTTCTGTCTCTTTCTGTGTTCTTCTGTGGCAAAATCTTGTTGTACTACTACGGTGAAATTGCCAGCAGAGCTGGCAATTTCACCGTAGAGAACATCTGTGGTTCGCAAACGCCGAACGACGCTGGTACCTCTGCACCAGCGTCATCGGGGAGTTCCGCCTACTTCGGCGGGGCGATCTCGATACGTGATGCGAGCTTGTTGTTGTCCCACTGGGCCGGATCCGTGTTTGCAGCAAGAATGTAGTAGGTACCGGGATCGGGATCGCCCTTGGCGTTAAACTTGTAGCTCGCCGTGATGCCAGCAAGAGCCGGGAGACCCTTCAGCGCTGTAACCACCTGCTCGCGGGTCGGCTTGCCCTTGGCATCCAGCGCAGCCTGGAGGATCGCGGCCCCACAGAAGCTGGCCGAGTCAAACGCCTGGGGCGAGAAGGGCGGGGCCGTACCGTTGTACTTCGCCTTGTAGTCGCTGGCGTACTGCGCAGCGTCGGGGAACTGGCTGACCGGGGCCGCCACGGAGGTGTAGTAGGTTCCCTCCAGCGCGCTACCGGCCAGCTTGGCCAACTCCGGGCTGTCCAGGCCGTCCGGCCCGAGGAACTTCGCCGTGATCCCACGGTCGCGGGCCTGGCGCAGTAGCGGGCCGGCCTGAGGATAGAGACCGCCGAAGTAGATCAGGTCGGGGTTGGCAGCCTGGATGGGGGTCAGGATCGAGCTGAAGTCACTCTTCTCCTGGGTTCCCTCGAAACCCAGCACCTTAATCCCAAGCTTCTCTGCTTCCTTCCTGAAGAACTCAGCCACACCCTGGCCGTAGTCGGTCTTGTCGTGGAGGATGTAGACGCTCTTCGCTTTCAGCGTCTCGCTGGCGAAGCGCGCCCCGATTGGGCCCTGCACATCGTCACGGCCCACCACGCGGAAGGCGTCAGCGTAGCCGCCCTCGGTGATCTTGGGGTTGGTGTTAGCCGGCGAGATCATCACCAGCTTGGCGTTGCTGTAGTCGGGCAGCGCAGCCAGGGCCACGCCCGAGTTCAGGTGGCCAACCACGCAGAGGATATCCGCGTCGGAGACAATGTTCTTGGCGTTGGCCGAGCCGACCTCAGGCTTGGCCTGATCGTCGAAGGGGGCCAGTTCGAAGGTGACACCAGCGGACTTCGCGGCGGCGTTCAACTGCACAATGCTCAGCTCCACGCCGTTGCGGATGCCAATACCCAGGGCCGACTGGTCGCCGCTCAGCGGGGTCTGGCTGGCGATCTTAATGGTGCCCAACTTAAGGCCGCTCGCCTTGCTGACGAGCGTAGCCAGGTAGGCGGGAATCTTTACGGCCTTAGCGGCCTCCGTGCCAGTTGCCGTGCCGGTGGTGGCAGCCGTACCCTCAGGAGCCTCGGTGCCGGTGGTGGCAGCCGTGCCGGTGG
>Ga0208376_1000132_pt1 | contig 21886 bp, 15 predicted proteins | sample CryBogmetaGMA25M_FD_184548 | JGI IMG/M metagenome (GOLD analysis project Ga0208376, IMG submission 184548) | Freshwater microbial communities from Crystal Bog, Wisconsin, USA - MA2.5M (SPAdes) | ecosystem: Environmental > Aquatic > Freshwater > Lake | place: Crystal Bog, Wisconsin, USA...
TACCAGTGGGTGTGTGGCTTGCGCGGTGGACCCACCCCGTCCCATCCCGAACCGGGTCGTGAAACACCGCAGCGCCGATCCTACTGGCGGAGCATCCGCTGGGAACCTAGGTCCACGCACCTGCACCGAACGAAAGAGCCGCCCCTGACACTGTCAGGGGCGGCTCTGTTGTGCGATACGACAAGATACACGCTGTCCCGCTTCGCTTCGCTCAGCGTCCCGGCGATGCTGCTGCACACCGGGACGCTGAGCGAAGCGAAGCGGGACATGCGTCACCGAGTGACTTCTGCAGTATTGCGAAATATCTTTTTCTACGGGCCTCTGTGTCTTTCTGTGGCCGAATCTATCGGCTATCGGCTATCGGCTATTCTCATACGAGCGACCGATAGACCCGCTCCAGTCCGGCGACTAGGCTATCGGCGCTGTAGCGAGCGAGTACCTTGCGTCGGCCCACGTCAACACATGTGCGGGCCAGATCGCGGTTCTGGATGAGGCGCACAATCGCCGCAGCCAGGGCTTCGTGATCGCCATACGGTGCGAGCAGGCCCGTGCGCTCGTGTTCGATCACTTCGTTGCAGGCGATCACATCGGTGGTGACTACCGGGGTTCCTGCCAGCAGTGCCTCGATCAGCGGTATCCCAAAGCCTTCGTAGCGGCTGGGCGCAGCTACCACGGCGGCCTCGCGCAGCAGCCGCAGCTTTTCGGCCTCGCTCACTTGTCCGCGCAGTTCAAAATTCTGCCCCACGCCGCCGCTCGCGACAATCTGCCGCAACTCGGCTTCGCCCGCCCGGTTGAAGCTCACGAAGACGAAGCGAACATCTGGCACTGCGCGTACCACCGCTGGCATGGCCCGAGCGAGAATATCAAAGCCCTTGCGCGGCACCAATTGGCCGATGAAGAGTACCATCGGTCGGGCCGGATCGGGCTGGGTCACAATGCTCGGATCGTAGCCATGCATATCAACCGATGGCGGCAACACCGAGATAATGTCGGGGTCAATGCCAATCCGGGCGAGCATATCGCACTCGCCGTGGGCCAGGGAGATCACCCGATCAACCATGAGCAGGGGGGCGTGGATCAGGTAGTTGCGGAAGGCTCGGCGGGGATAGGCACCTCTGGCGAGGCTGCGCAGAAGTCGGCCCGGCGTTGTGAGCAGATTATCGTAGCGCAGGGGCGCTTCCAGCGGGCGCTCACGGTCGGCCACCAGATCGGCATCGTGCAGCAGACCGTTGACCGTCAGCACGGTAGGGATGCCCAAACGCCGGGCGGTCACCACGGTCTGAAAGCTGAGCAGGTTGCGCATGTGCTGGAGGTGGATGATGTCAGGTCGCTCGGCCACCAGCAGGCGCAACAGCGACTCGGGGGCGAAGAAGCCATAGGGCGGTGCCCGGTGGACGGGGATGCCGTCAGGAAGCCACTCGTGGCGGGTAGATTGGCCGGGGTAGCGGCGGTCAAAGTACTCGTGGGCAACAACCTGATAGCCGTGGCGAACGAGCGCCCTGGCCTGGAGTTGCTCGGGACGACTGGGGAAGGCCAGGTCGAATCCAAAAGTGGTGACGATGAGAATTTTCATAAGGAGCGATACACCGCCTCAATGCGGTCGGTTACGGCGGGCCACGCGAACTGGGCTGCCCAGGCGGGGGCGGCGGCGGACATCGTAGCGCGGCGGGATGGGTCAGCGAGCAGGCTGTTGACCGCCTCGGCGAGAGCCTGCGGGTTGCGTGGGGGCACGAGGATGCCTGTGCGGCCCTCGTCCACCACCTCAGGGAAACCACCGAAGCGGCTGGCTACCACCGGCAGCCCGCACGCCTGCGCCTCCACCGGGCCAATCCCGAAGGTCTCACTGGCATAGCTTGTGGCCAGCAGCAGGTCAGATGAACTGTAGAGTCGGGGTAGCTCGCGCCGATCCAGGCCGCCTAAAAAACGCACCCGCGTGCCCAATCCCAACTCCGCGATGATCTGCTCCAGACGCGGGCGATCTTCGCCCGCGCCAGCTACGAGCAGGGCGGCGGCGGGAATGTGCGCCAAGGCGCGGATGGCTGTCTCAACGCCCTTCCAGGGCTGAAGCCGCCCGACAAACAGGAGCAAAGGTATGTTATTCGGCAGGCCCAGCCTCCCGCGTAGATCGGCGTCGGGCGGCAACGGGCGAAACAGGTCAATGTCAATGCCGTTGAAAACCACCTTGGGGGTGAACCCGTAGCGACGGGCCACCGTCTCGGCGTTGAAGCGCGAGCAGGAGACAGCGGCGTCGGCCATGCGGGCCAGGGGCCGGTCGCCCCGGTAGAAATCCTCGCCGTGGCAGCCCAGGATCACCTTTGCACCGCCGATCCGACGGGCCAGCAAAGCTGGGCCAAGGTCGTAGGGTTTTTGGATGTGGATCAGATCGTATCCGCCGGAGGCCAAGTGCGGCAGGGCGGATAGTCCCATTGTCAGGCGTTCCATCAGCTTGACCTCGGCGTAAGCCCGGTGCAGGGGCGGGATGGATTGCCAGAAGGATCGCGGCACAAACGGGAAGGTGATCACCCGCACACCGGGGGCGATCTCGCGGCGCGGCCCGATCCCGCCGATCAGCGTGACCTCGTGGTCGCGTCCCGCCAACTCGCGGGCAAGATCCCAGACGAAGCTCTCGACGCCGCCGAATTTTGTGGTGCTGGTAAGGTTGTAGAGCGCAACACGCATATTAGATCAGCCTTGCGATCCACTTTTTAAATGGCAATCTCAGCTTCATAAGCTGGGCGCGATCCTGTGCGTCCAGCCCGCCGAGGATGCGCAGAGCGACAAAAAAACCGACCGCGCCGACTGTCGCCAGCACAAACATCAGCCCGGCCTCGCGCAGACGTACAGCCAGGCCAGCGGCATCGGGCAGGGGCGGCAGCAGGCCACGGGACGCCAGGATGATGGCGGACATGGCCAGGGTTGCACCAATCACGCGGGCGGTGAAGCGCCAGGGCCAGCGCAGGCCGAGCAGGCGGTAGCCGCTGCCAGTGGCCCAGGCTCCGGCGGCCACCCGCGAAAGTCCAAAGGCCAGGGCCACGCCGAGCAGGCCGAAGCGCGGTGGCAGCACCAGAGCCAGCAGAGCCACCGCCGCCAGGGTGAGCAGCCGCGAAACAATAATGATCCCCAGTTTCTCGTAGACAATCAGGGCGTTGTGGGCGGTCGTTAGCAGCGACTCCAGAAAGAGGCAGGGCACCAGCACCCAGACAATCGGCGCGGCCACCAGATACTGCGGGCTGATCACCAGCAGCGCCTGCTGCGCCAGCAGCATCAGCCCGACGCCGCCGGGGACAAATAACAGTAGTTGGAGCCGCACTAGGCTCTGGTAAGCTCCGTTCAGCGTACCACCCTCGCCCTGGCGCACCCGCGAGAAGAGCGGCACCTGCACGCCCACCATCGGCGTGTACAGGTAGCCCAGGGCCATCTTGGCCAGGGCCGCGCCCGCTGTCAGCACCGCCACATCGCCGATGTCGCCCGCGAGGTAGATCGCGAATCCCGCGCTGGCCACAAAATCGGTCGCCGTCATCAGAAAGGAGACCGCCGTGTAGCGGACGAAACCCTGCGGGATTGCGGATTTTAGATTGTGGAATGCGGATTTTAGATTGGGGATTGTGGGTTGGCGGGCGACCTTCTCGCTTCCGGCGGCCTTCTCTTGCTCAATCTGCAATCGAAAATCCGCAATCGAAAATCGAATCACCTGCCAGCCAGCCAGGGCCACGGCCAGAGTTGGGGCCAGGACGGTGGCCCCCAGCACACCCAGGATGGCCCATTGGTTGGGCAGCACGAGGATGGCGGCCACACTGAACAGTTGGGGCAGCAATCCGGCGGCCAAGGCGATGCTGTTCCATGCACGCTGCTTGAAAAAGCTGTTCAGGTAGGCCATGAAGATGTCGTAGCAGATGCCGAGGAAGAGCAGGGCGATGATCGCGGCGATCACCAGCCAGCCGTAGCCGCCGAGCAGGCCGAGCAATTGGGCCTGGTCAAGCACGCCGAGCTTGGGGTCGGCGACGATCTTCTCGCGCAGAGTGCCCAGGTACGGGCCGCGCAACCACGTCGCCAGGCCAACGGCGATCACCAGCAGCACCGCGATCTGGGCGGCGAAGATTGCCGTGATCAGGCGCAGCACGGCACGCGGCCCCCCAGACCGGCTCAGTTCGGGGATGTACTTGGGCAGAGCGCGCTGGGTTCCCATGTCAATGGCGGTGCCCAGGCCATTGTTCGCTCCGCTAATCAACGCCAGTAAACCGTAGCCCGCCTGGCTCAGCAGGTTCAGCTTCACCAGCGTCGAGAGCACCTCGGCCACCAGACGCAGTGGCACAAAGAGCGTATTCCAGACCACCGCCCGCGAGACCTGCGCGGCCAAGGCACCCGGCGCGGGTCGGTTTGAGGGTTGAACTTCAGGAGCCACGAGCGTGTCTCGCCTTCGGCAGAGTTGTGCCTATCTCGATGGGTGTGGACATGTTCGCCTTTGGCGAACATGTCCACACCCATCGAGATTTTATTTCTTTTCCAGATCAAGCTCAAACATACCCACATACCAGCGGCGCTGGATGCGGTAGGCCAGACCCTCTACACCGAGGGTGCGTAGGGCGTTGCGCAGCGCCCGTCGGCTGATCTTTGGGCTGAGCAGTTCGCCCCGGCGCAACTGCTCCTGGCGAATATCCTTCACCACAAAGCCCTGGCGTTTGCAGAGGCGCACAAACTGGCCGTAGTGGAAGTAGTGCATGTCGCTGAGCCGCTGGAGGTCGTGGAAGGCCGCCCCGCCCTTGCCCCGCCCGCGTCGGGCGATGATCCGCTCGGCCATTGGGCGCGGCAGCCAGTTGATCCCGCGCAGGTGGTAGTGCGGATCAACCCAGGCTCGCCGGTTGATTGCGGTGATCAGGCAGTGGCCACCGGGCCGCAGCACGCGGGCGATCTCGGCGAGCATGGCCACAGGTGACTGGACGTGTTCGATCACATCCCAGGCAACCACCGTGTCGAAGCTGGCGTTGGCGAAGGGTAGCGCCTCGCCGGCGGCGTTGAAGACCGGCAGTTTCATGCCATGACGGGCGGCGCGCAGCCGCACAATTGTGCAGTAGGCCGGGTTATACTCGCTAGCTATCACCCGCGCCCCGCGCAGAGTCGCCGCCACCGCAAACCCGCCCATACCCGCACCCAGATCCAGCAGGCGCATGTCCACCAGCGGGCCAGCCGCCGCCGCAACCATATCTAGTCGCTCGTCTTGGTAGCGTTCCTGGTTGATCCGCCGCTCGCGCCAGTGCGCAAAGTCGCGCCGCCACCTCATGTGCTGGAGCCACGGGTCAATCGCCCGCTCAATCTCAGTTGCTACTTTTTTCGGCATTGTGGTTGCTCTGCCTCCCTGTTTCCTCGTATTTCATCCAGCCACCGACGCCGCCGCGATCCGCATAACCCACTGGTTTAGGGCGGTGGCAAGGGTAAAGGTGAGGATGACGACGATGAACGCCTGTCCCCAGCGACCGCGCTGCCAGATACGGTCGGCGTAAACCGCCCAGCAGACCGACATCATCGGCAGCATGTAGAAGATCTGCTTGTCAACCATCGAGATCCGATAGCCAGCCAGCATAAACAGCAGCGCCACGCTCAGCCATGTGGCGAATACGATCCAGACCAAAGGCTGGCGGCGCAGAGCGATGAACCCCGGCAAGGTGAAGAGCAGCGGGATGCCAATCCCGTAGTAGAGATAATCCCCCGGCCAGATCCGGTAATCGAGGTGTGGGATGAATCCAAGGATATAATCGCGAAAGGGTGGTCGTTCCACGCCGACGCTCTGCGGCCCGCTGGTGAAGACCGTTTGCATATAGGGCAGTGTGCGGGCGATCATCGGCGGGATATACTGGCCGTAGTAAATGATCAACGCCAGGGCGATAGCCACGCCCGAGGCGATCCACAGGGGCCGCAGGCTAGTTCGCAGTGTGGCCCATTCTCCACCGCGCAGCGCACTCAGCCAGATTAGCATGGTAAAGCCCACCAGGAAGACGCCCATAAACACGCCGGTGACGGTGTAGATCAGGAACGTCGCCAGAAGTACCAGCGAGAGCGTCACCAGCGGCCCGCGCTCACCCAGGCGATCCCAGAGAGCGATAATCATGGTTTGGGCCAGGAGTGTCAGCCAGAGGCCAAAGGCGGTGGGCACATTGCCCCAAATATGCAGCAAAAAACCGACCGGCAGTACGACATAGGTGACGGCAGCGATCAGAGCGGCTCGGGTACTCAGTCCCGCCTTGCGGGCGATCAAGGCGATCAAGATCGGTCGGCTGGCATCGAGCAGCAGGCTGAACATATTCGCCGCAATGACCATCGGCATGGGCGTGAAGGCGAAAAGCGTAGCGAAGATGTGGTACCAGGGCGAATAGGGAATCACCGGGCGATTGGCCCCCCACTCGGCGGTGGGCATGGTTGAATCATTGAGTGGGCTGTTAATCCCATAGAGCTTAGGCAACTGGCCCTGGATGATCCAGAGCGCCCGATCCATATGCCACTGCACATCAACAGCCGAAAAGTAGGGGTAGAGCATCCCCACAGCCTTCAGCCAGTAGCCGACAAGGAAGACGATCAGCAGCAGGTTGCCAAAACCCGAGCGTGACTCCAGGGGCACGCCCGAGATCCGGAAGAGCCAGGCGGTAGCGGCGCGCACAGCGAGAGTGAGTATGACACTCCACCCGGCCAGCCATGCTAGCCGGGGCAGCATAAAACTGCTCGGGAAGCGGTGCATCCCCAGCGCCCATCCGCCCAGGAGCATGGTCGTCGCCACACCGATCATCGCCCATACCAGCGGCGACGGATCGCGCCTGCGTGCCTGCGACGCGGCCCCGCCCAGCGCCAGACTCAGGCTCGTAAACATGCCCAACACCACAATCAGAGCTTGGCCAAGTCCCGTCAGGGGCGGCAGCACCGCATCTAGCCCGCTGCTGCGCACAGGAGCCACCGTGACATCGGAGACAAATACGCCCAGCGGTCGCGGATCGCTGTAGGTACGAGAGCGCAGTTCAAGGGAGAGACTGCCGTCGCGCAGGGCGTCGGGAGGAACCAGCAGGCTCAGCCGTCGAGGCGCGGGGTTATCCGGCAAATTGGCCAAGAACATGCCGTTGCCCAGGAGACGTGCGCCCACAGGTTGACCATCGGGGTGCGCCACGACCACACTCAGACTGACTGCCCACGCCCCGCGACCGAGGCTCGGCAGCAGGATGCTACTCTCGTCCGTACTCCAGCGGTAGGTGCGGGCCGGAGCGAGGACGATCTCAGCGACGATATTTTTGGACGGCAGGGCACCGCCGACAAGTGGCGAGACAAGGCTAAATGTCAGGCGAGGGGCGGCGGCGATTTCGGCGGGCAGCATGGCGAGCAGGGTATCGGTGGTATGCCGAGGCATACTAACCCGCGCCCCGTTCACCGCCACAGCAACATCGCCCAAAACATTATCGGGCTGGCCGGGGGCGGCGTGCAGAGTCGCAATCCAGACCCCCTGGCGGTGGCCGGGCAGCGTGAGTTGATCCTGCCCAGGTGCCCAGGGATACGCCTCGTTCGCGCCATCGGCATCAATCTCGCGGGCATTGAAGCCCTGGAGAAAAGCCGAGTCACGGTCGCCGCCCATATCAATCCGCACCACTGGCCGCACGGCGTAGGCTGCTGTAAACACCACAATCGTCAGCAGGGCCAGGAAGAGAGGTAGTCGCAGGTTGCCGATGGACAGCGCCGCCAGGGACGCCCCTCGGCCACGGGCCTGTGCCTGCGCCGACTTCGGTGTGGATCGCGCCATGGACACCTCGTACTCGTACAGCGCACAATTCGGCTGATTGTACCAGATTGTCCATAATCCCGTGCGGGCGGCGCGTCTTCATCTTGATTTTTTTGCGACCGCCCTTCACTCCTGCCAACAGAGGATCGCGCTAACACGCTATAATAGTGAAGAACAAAGACACTCGAAAGGAGTAAACATAACGTGTTCAAGCGCCTATTTGGCCGTGGCCAAGACACACCACGCACGGAGGATGAGGCCAAAGCCGAGGAGGCTCAAGTTTCGCAGAGCCTTGAGAAGTCGCGCCAGGGTATCTTTGGGCGTATCTCGCAGATGTTCGCCACTGACGATCCGATCACGGATGAACTCTGGGACGAGCTTGAGGAGTCACTTATCCAGGGCGACGTTGGACTGGAGACAACGCTCTACCTGGTGAACCGCACCAAGGACCGCGTGAATCGTCACGGCACCAAGAAGGCCCGCGACGTACGCGATATGCTCAAGTCCGAGATGGTGCGTACCTTCCAGGAGTTCGCTGGCCAGCAGCAGATAAACGCACGACCGTATGTTGTGCTGGTGGTGGGGGTGAACGGGGCGGGCAAGACGACGATGATCGCGAAGTTGGCTCACCGCTACAAGGAACGCTTCGGCAAGAAGGTGCTGCTGGCTGCTGGCGACACCTTCCGCGCTGCCGCTACCGAGCAACTAGAGACATGGGCCGAGCGGGCGGGCGTGCCCTGCGTGAGCATGGGCCAGGGTGCCGACTCCGCCGCCGTGGTCTTCAAGGCGCTTGACGCCGCTGTCGAGCAAGATGTAGATGTGCTGATCATTGATACCGCCGGGCGGCTCCAGGCTAAGTTCAACCTGATGCTTGAGCTGGAGAAGATGCGCAACATCATTCGGCGCAAGATGCCCGACGCCCCCCACGAGGTGCTGCTGGTGATTGACGCGACCACCGGCCAGAACGGTGTCCTCCAGGCTAAGGCGTTTCTCAAGTCGGCGGGGGTGAGCGATGTGGCCGTAACCAAGCTCGATGGCACGGCAAAGGGCGGGATTGCCTTCGCCATCGCCCAGGATATCGAGCGGCCCATCCGCTACATCGGCACCGGCGAGAAGATGGGCGACCTGGCAATGTTTGATGCCCAGTCGTTTGTAGACGCGCTCTTCGCGTAGGGCAGCCACAAACCTAAAAACGTATGCATCTACGCACAAAATCGCCAGCAAAGCTGGCGATTTTGTGCGTAGATACAACGCCTATTGCTCCAGCACATAGCCAATGCCGCGCCGGGTCTTGATCAGTTCGACATCGGTGTCGGCCTGACGAATGCGTGCGCGCAGCCCGGCCACTAGCATATCCAGGGCGGCGGCGTGCTGAGCGGCCTCGTAGGGCTGCCCCCAGATATGCATGGCGCACTCGTCGCGGGTGCAGAGCCGACCGGAGTTACGGTAGAAGAGCAGCAGCAACCGGGACTGGCCGGGAGTTAGCTCAAGGGCGCGTCCGTCGAGCAAAAAGATCATCATCTGGTCATCGTAGCGCAATCCACGCGAGGGCACGCAGGTGTCCAACGGATCGATAAACTTCAGCAGAGAAGGACCGCTGCCCAGACCAATTAGATCCTCAGTCTGAAGCGAGTGTGTCTCGGTGAGCCGACGGCCATTCACATAGGTGCCGTTGGCGCTGCCTGCGTCAACCAAAAAGTAGCGCAGCCCCTGACGCTCGATCCGTGCGTGCAGCCGCGAGACTTCCCGTTTCTGCACCACCACATCACAGCCCGTCTCGCGACCAATCGTGCTCACCGCGCCGCGTAACACAAACTCAGCCGGCTGCACGGCCTGCTCGTTGAGCGCGAGCAGCAGCGCCACTTGTTCCTTCTGCTGTTGCTCAGGCATACCCTCTCCCTACATTATTGCTCAGATCTGCACCGATAATCTCGCTCCTGTTCGTGTGGCCAACACCTGCTCCACTACCTCCAGAATACGCTCGGCCCGCCGACCATAGGTATGATCTCGGGCCACATCGCGGCGGGCTGCGCTACCTTTCAGATCATCCCCTACGCCTAATGCCGCCGCCAGGGCAGCCTGTAGGCTATCGAGATTACGCCGCGCAAAGGTGTGACCAAGCTGCGGCGGCACAATCTCGTGCAGGGCCGGGATGTCCGGCAGTACCAGTGGTTGGCCGAGCGCCAGATACTCAAACAACTTCAGCGGCGAGGCGGTCACATCGGTGACGGTGTCGGGGATGGCCAATACGTTGGCCGCGCCCAGAAACGTCAGCACCTCGGACTGCGGGCGCGGGCCGAACAGTCCCAAAATCGGGCGTGGGCCAGGTGTCGGGGCTGCGCCCTCGCCGTGCCAGATCACAAAACCCAGACCCTCGGCCTGATGCCGTAGGGCGTCCCGCTCGGTATCGCGCCCGCCCACCAGCAGCAGAGTCAGCCCAGGGAAGTTCTGAGACAGGCTCGCCGTTGCCGCAACAAGCCCGTCTAGCCAGCGATGGGCGAAGGTCATCCCGGCGTAGGCGATCACGGGCACATCTGTGGATAGGCCAAGAGCGACTCGGCAGGCACCGCGATCTTGTGGGGCGAAGAGCCGCTCATCATAGGCGTCGGGTACGACAAAAACATCCTCGGCCCGCCGCCAGCCAATCGCGCCGAGCAGACGACGAAAATCCTCAGTCAGCGAAACCACCGCCGACGAGCGGGTCAGCGCGACCCGATCAATCAGGTGGAGCAACCCCTCGGCCCAGAGTTCCTTGGCTCGCGAGGGGTTGCGTGACTCCAGATCGTGGGCTTCGTAGATCACCGGCACACCCAGGAGCGGGCCGTAGATCCCGGCCCACCACGCGGCGCAGATCACTTGGCGCACATACACCGCCTCGATCCGGTGTGCCTGTGGTGCCAGTATGATCGCCGTCATCAGTGCGAAGGCGCTATGCTCAAGGTAGTAGAGCAGCGTACTCCTGTAGAGTCGCGAGAGCTTGCCAATCGCGGGGCGGGGCAGATGACAGGCACCAACCTCAGCAAACCGGCTCGGCTCACGGCCCCAGCGCGGGATGATCGCCAGCGTATCAGGCCGACGCTCCCGCAACTCGCGCAGGGTCGTGTAGGTCTGGATCGCGTTGGCCGACTTCAGAGCCAAACTCGTAGGGTAGGCAATGTAGACGATCATACGGCAACAGTGTAGCCGACTTCGCCGCGTGCTGCAAACGGGAAGCCCTCACCCCCCCAGCCCCCTCTCCCACTTTGGGAGAGGGGGCTGGGGGAGAGGAGGCGAAGGGTAGAGTCCTCCCCACAGGTTACTGATCGTCGCTGGCGCTGATCACCGCCTGGGCGATCTGGTCGCCACGGCCCTGGGGAAGATAAACATAACGACCACCAAGCCATGCCGCGAGCTGCTGGGCCTCGCCGCGAGAGACATAGCTGCGCTGAGTGTCAATCACCACTGCGCCGATCCCCGCAGCCTTCAGTCGCCCGCAGAGAGTCTGCACTTCCGTGCGAGCCTGCTCCATCCGCTCTTCTTTGCCCTGACCAGGCGTAGGCTGGAGCGGCACATTCGGCCTCCCATCGGTGATCAGCACAAGCGTGGTGCGATGGATACCACGAGCGCGGGCTTGGTCGGCAACTTGGTAGGCGGCCAGGAGTGCCGCCGCCAGGGGCGTGCCGCCGCCAGTGGGCAGCACATCGAGAGCCCGCTTGGCCAGCTCGACGCTCTGCGAGGGCGGTAGCAGCAGGTCGGCACGTTCACCTCGGAAGGCTAGAAGAGCCACGTGATCACGATGAACATATGCCTGCTGGAGCAGAGCGTTTACCGCGCCTTTGGCCTGACGCATGCGGTGGAGCGCCATCGAGCCACTGGCATCCACCACAAAACAGAAGAGCGTACCCGCCTTGCTGCGAAACTTCTTGATATGCAGGTCGTCGGCACGTAGGCGGATACTCGCCCGCACCGGCGGCGCAGGCCGGTGTCCAATCACGGGAGGACGGGCATCATCATCGGCTTTGCGGGATCGCTGCCAGGGCGCGGCAGCCCGCAGGGTCGCCACCACATCGAGCCGACCCTGGCCCGGCAATCCGGGGATCGAGCGGATATGCCGCCCGCGCTGGCCCGACGTATTGCCACGCGAGCCACTGCGCCCGCCACGCCGCACGCTGAAGGGAGTCGAGAGGACATCAGGCGGCACATCGGCGTCCAGAGCCGACAGCACCAGATCCTCAACGCTCAGATCCTCCTCCTCGGGCGGAGGTGGCGGCTGCTCCTCCTGATCATCGTCCTCTGGCTGCTCCTCATCCTGAGGAGGCGGCGGTTGATCCGGCTGCGGCTGTTGCGGCGGCTGCTCCGGCGGAGATTCGTCCTCAAACTCAGGCGTGCGTGTGGCCCGTGGCACCATCACGAAGCGCACTGCCCGCTCCAGATCTTCGTCGCTCACCTCATCGCGGCCCGCCAGAGCCGCCGAGGCCAGAGCCGTCCGCACCGCAAAAATGTCGGCGCGGTGGCCCTCAACCCCCAGGGCTAAGGCCGATTGGCTGAGCTGAATCATCTGAGCGTCGGTGATCGTCACCGTCGGCAGGGACTCGCGGGCGGCCAGTACCGTTGCCGCCAGCAGAGCCTCATCGTCATCGTACTCATCTGTCACGACGGGATCTTTGGCCCGGACACGGCGCTTGACGCGCTGGGCCGCATCGGCGTTCAGGTTGCGGCGCACCACCTCCGCACGCGCACGGGCCGCAGACTTGCCAATCGGGGCCACAATCAGGCCCACCCGATCAAGCAGGTGGCGACGTGGCGGCCCCTCAGCCGGATCGTAGGTGGCGATCAGGGCAAAGCGAGAGACCTCGACCACGCTCAGTCCCTCGCGCTCAACCCGCACAACCCCGCTATCGAGGGCCGAAAGCAGATGGTTAATGGTGCTGTCGTCCAGAAGATTCACGCCATCGGCGTAGAGCAGACCGCCGTTGGCCTTAGCGAGCAGGCCGCTGCGGTGGATGCGCTCGCCACGGGCCAGAGTCGCCTCCAGATCCAGCCCGCCGAGGAGCCGATCCTCGGTGACACCGACCGGAAGTTCGACGAAAGGCGGAGTGGTATTCAGTTCCGCCGCCGCCCCAGCGAGCCGGGCGAAGCTGCGGGCGAGGGTACTTTTGCCGGTACCAACACCTGCAGCAATCACCACACCGCCCAGTGCTGGGTCAATCGCCAGCAGCAGCAGAGCCTGACGAGCGGTGTCAAGGCCCACCAAAGCGGAGAAAGGAAGAGTCGTATGGGAAGCATTCACTGCGTTGTCTCATCTTCATACAAAATGCAGAATGCAAAATGCAAAGATTTGCATTTTGCATTCTGCATTCTGCATTCTGCATCGTCCCTGCTACACCAGCACCTCGTCCACCACCCGCTCAATCCGCACCGCATCGTCCTGGGTCTCCAGGGGATCTTTGCGCAGGCGATGGCGGAGGGCGAGGAGCGTGATTCGACGCACATCATCCAGCTTCACCTCGTTGTGGCCCTCAAGGGCAGCCAGCGAGGTGGCGGTGCGGCTCAGGGTGAGTTCACCGCGATGGCCGTCAATCTCCAGCTTCACGCAGAGTTCGGCGATTTTGTAGAGGATCGGGTCGGGCAGCACGACATCGGGCAGACGCTTCTGGGCACCCTTGATCTTGCGCTGAAGCTTCAGCGTCTCCTTCTCCCAGGCTGCGGCGAAGGCGAAGGGGTCAGCGTCGTAGGCCCGGCGGCGGCGCACGATCTCCACCCGCTCCTCAACATCAGTGATCGTCACAATGCGGGCGTGGAGCCCGAAGCGGTCGAGCAACTGCGGGCGCAGGTCGCCCTCTTCCGGGTTGCCGCTACCCACCAGCACAAAGCGGGCCGGGTGGCGGATACTGATACCCTCGCGCTCAACGACGTTCGTGCCGCTGGCCGCGACATCAAGGAGTACGTCTACCAGGTGATCCTCAAGCAGGTTCACCTCGTCAATGTAGAGGAATCCACGGTTGGCGCGAGCCAGCAGGCCGGGGGCAAACGCCTGGACGCCCTGGGTCAAAGCGCGCTCAATATCGAGGGTGCCGCAGACGCGGTCTTCGGTGGCACCGAGGGGCAGGTCAACCACCGGCACCGGGATGGTGACGGCGGTAGGCTTATGGGCAGCCTTCTTGCCATCGGGGTGGCTCGTGCAGCGCTCACACAGGCCAGCAGTTCGTTCGGGGGCGCACGAGTAGGCGCAGCCCGCAATTGCCTTAATTGGCGGGAGCATCGCGGCGAGGGCGCGCACAGCGGTACTCTTGGCGGTACCGCGATGGCCCATCACCATCACTCCACCAATCGTCGGGCTGACCACGCAGAGCATCAGAGCCAGCTTCAGCTCGGCCTGGCCAACAAGGGCGGCAAACGGGTACGGAGGGACGGCGGCGTTCGGGTTGGGAGCGGTGCCATTCGGCGACTCCGCCGGGGGCGGCGTCTCAAGAATCTCTTTCGACATAGGGAATCACTCAACAGTATGGCGGCAATGTGGCCGCATCACAGAAAAGGGATCCTGGAGGCGGACACCCCTCCAGGATCCCTGCATCGGAGCGTGAGACAGATCTCACGCGAGTCACAAGGTGCGGGCGGGAGGACACACTACCAATTCGACTTCTCTGGCACGACTGAGCCAACAGCGGGCTTACGTGCATCGCTCCCACTGTTACGAGTGCGCCGGGCGAAGGCCGTGATGTTTGTCCACAGGAACGTAAGCGCAAGGGACAGAACCGTCAGGATCAGACACGACCAACAGAGAAATGTCGGGGCGAACGGGCCGAGCATTTGGGTGGCTCCGCTGAGACCGCTTGGCATCGCTTCCTCCTGGCACCCCCCCTTCGCCTTTACGGCGGAGGAGGGCATTATCACTTCACGCATTTTTTGTAGATCTACACGAACATTCTCGGCCAATTTTACCACATATCGGAAGTGTGACTGCGGAATTTAAATAGGGTACATGCAAAGTCAGTCCGACCCCCTCACCCCCTGCCCCTCTCCCACCGGGGGAGAGGGGAGATTTCACACGAGGGTGCGTTCGGCTCCCCCTCTCCCGTTCTGGGAGAGGGGGCTGGGGGGTGAGGGATGCACGGCGGTAGAACTCCTTATGTGAAGAATTATTGTACAAACCCCTAGCGCACCGTCACCTATACATAGGGCTGGCTGGTCGGCGCAGATCAACGTAGCAGTAGGGTTCGCCGGACTTCTGAAGCGCCGCGAGAATGGCCATTTTGCTGTCAAGCTCGCCATCATCACCAAAACAGATCGTCGTGTTGCCATCAACCGTTAAGGTCATGCCCCTCCTCGGATCGTGGTTCGCCTCGGTGACATACATGCCCAACTCTTTGAGCAGACGAGTCACCACAAGCCGCGTGGGGGTGTCCATCGTCACAGGTGGCTGTACGAGATCTAGTGTAAAAGACGGAAGCGGGGTGACATGCGTGCCACCAAAAAGTTCGGCGGCGGAGGCTCCGTCTGGCACCACGTTGGGTTCGACGGCACCAAAAACATTCAGAAACTCTTTGTACTCCAGAGGATGGACGTCCGCCATGTCAACGTGGGGGGTGGTGCGGGTGATGATCTGGCGGGCCACGGTATCGAAGATTGCGTGAAAGTCCGTATCTACCAGCGCCAGCTTACAAGCGTCGGCCAGTTCACGGATCTTCCGATTCAGCGGGATGCTCGCCAGCACCGGCAGATTGATCCGCTCGGCGAAGCGCTCGGCCACACCGCTACCATCGTCGCGGTTGACAATCAGGCCGACGAGACGAGTCTTCCCGCCCATGTTGGCGAAGTACTTGGCTGCGCTGGCGATATTATTGGCCGCATAAAGACTCTGGCGATCATTGCCGCAGAGGATAATCACCTCCTCGGCCAGCGAGCGCGAGAGTGGCGTAGCGAATCCCCCGCAGACCACATCGCCCAGAAAGTCCATCACCACATAGTCCAGCGCCCACTGGCTCATGCCGAACTTCTCAAGCAGATCAAAGCCAAAGGTGATCCCGCGCCCGCCGCAGCCACGGCCAACCTCCGGGCCACCGATCTCGCAGCCGTAGACGGTGGCCGCCCCATCCATAATCGTGGTCTTAAAGATCACATGCTGAGCCTGGAGCGCATCCTCGCGACCGGACTCCTTATACTCGCGCCAGACATCCCCAAGGGTGGGCAGACTCACACCGCCAAACAGTGCATTGCAGCTATCGTGCTTGGGGTCGCAGCCGAGTTGCATCACCCGGTTGCCGAGCAGCGCCAGCTTACTCACCAGATTAGTGGTGAAGAACGATTTACCCATCCCGCCCTTGCCATAGACCGCAAGCATACGGGCCGCACGTGATCCAGGCTGCTTTGGAGGATGCGACATGAATCAACCCCTTTCACGAGCGTAGGGGCGCATCGTGATGCGCCGCAGGGGCGCATCGTGATGCGCCGCAGGGGCGCATCGCGATGCGCCCCTACACACCCTCGCTATCCTGCGGCCACTCCACCACCACCTTGAGACATGCAGGATCCTCAAAGGCCAGACGGTAGGCGGCCTGAATGCGATCAAGTGGCACGCGGTGAGTAAGCAGGCCGCGTACATCGAGATCGCCCGAGGCGATCATGTCGCGCACGCGGGGCAGGTCGCCATCGGCACCGAACTGCCACTCGCGGGCGATCAGCACCTGGGCCTCACGCATGAAGAGCGGGGCGTAGGGCAGGTTCAGCGTATCGTAGTAGCCAAGCAGCAGGACGCGCCCGTGGTTTGCCAGCAGGGGCAGGGCGCCAGAGAGCGCCGTCATCGAGCCAGTGGCCTCGACCAGCACGTTAATGTTTGCATCGCTAATCGCCTCGTCCAGCGACTCACGGTTGATGTCAATCACCTGATCGGCCTTCGATACCGCCAGCCGCACACCAACCCGATCCGCCACCGCTACGTAGGACGCACCGGCGAGCTTGGCCAGACGGGCGGCGAGCTGGCCGACAATGCCTTGGCCAAGGACGAGTACCCGGTCATCCTTACGGATTTTCGCGACGTTTACGCCGTGGAGGGCCGTCGCCGCGAGGGCCAGGATCACACCGGTGGCGGGGTCAATCTCGCCCAGGGGCACCACCCGCTCGGCCTCGGCGCTAATAAACTCACTCTGACCACCCCAGGCCGGGTTCACCCCACGAAAGCAGCGGGCACCACCGATATAGACCCACTGACCAAGCAGATGTTTGGGAGCCTTCGCGCCAACCTGCACCACTTGGCCAACCGTCTCGTAGCCAGGGATCACCGGAAAGAGCAACTGGGGCTGAGGCAGACGACCATCAAGCAGCATACGCTCGGTGCCAGCACTGATCGACGTATAGGCCGTGCGAATCAAGACATCGCCAGCACGCGGTTCAGTGACCTGCACGGTGCGCAGTTCAACCACATTGCGGCGAGGGATAACGACAGCACGAGATTTGATCGGCATAGCGGCGTTGCCCTCTAAAATTGCTTCCGACAGCCATACATAGCCGTCGGCTACTTTAAGACAAGGTTTCAGGATCTCGGTTTCAGGTTTCAGGCACAGCGCACCAGAGCGCCTTATGCGTACCCAATCAAGAACCTGTGAGCCGTGTCTTAGCTACGAACGGCGGACTGTGCGTTGGCGCTCTGTTGCAGAGCGCGGCGCTGGCGGCCTGAGCGGATTCCCCGAACCACAAACTGTGCGGCATTAAACAAGTAGGTAATATAGGCGAAGACCATCACCCACATCACGGTGGACTCGTCGGCACCGACCCACTTGGCCACAAAGTAGGCGTTATGGGTCAGAATAGCAATCAGGTTGCCCAAATCCTCCCAGAAGAACTCCTTGGCCATAAAGTAGTGGTCGTACATATCGTACTCCCAGAGCATGCCAGTGATCGTCAGCGCCCAGATCAGGGAGATCTTGACCCAGATGCTGATCGTCGCTGCCCAGTAGCCATCGCCAGTGCCAAGGTACAGGTAGCGGATGACTAACCCAAAGCTGATCAGAAAGGCGATGAACTGAATAGGTGCGAGAATAATCTGCACGCGCGTCCACTTCGAGCGCTCGCGGCGGGCAAGTTGATCAGGTGTGTACATAAGTGATTTTAGATTTTAGATTGCAGATTGCGGATTACAGGTTGCCAGTTGTCGGTTGCCGATTGCCGATTGCTGATTGCAAATGGATTGCGCTTGTCTTCGCAGACAATCTGCAATCTAAAATCTGCAATCTACAATTCCTACCCCGCCGTATCCAACGCTAGTACTGTCCCAATATCCTTACGCGAGAGTCCCTTAAACTCTTGGACACTAATGCCGCGCAGGATGCTGACCGCCGCCACCATCAGCAGCGCCTCGAACCCGAAGATCAGCGCATAGCCGCTGGTCGCATTCATCAGCCTGCTCTCAACCAACACCGAGAGCAGGGCACCGCTGAGGACGTTAGCACAGCCATTGCCAAGACCCTGGGCCATCCCCCAGATCCCCATATACAGGCCGGCCTGACCCTCAATCGTCATCTCCATCATCATCGAGAGGCTGCCCACATTGAAGAAGCCGATGGCCAGACCCACCAGCAGCAGGCCAGGGTTAATCAGGACGACCTGATGAGTCAGGCTAGAGGCGGCGATCAGCCCCATGCCGATGGCGATGCCGATGCCACCGATGGATGCGATAGTCTTTTTGGTGATCGGGTAGATATTGGAGATAATCCCGATGCCGAACATCCCCAGCAGCGCGCCAGTCCCCCACACCTGCTGAAATGCCGCAGTCTGGGACTGGGTCATGCCAAAGACCATAGCGCCGAAGGGTTCGAGAATGGCATCCTGGAGAAAGATGCCCATAATCCCCAGCAGGACATAGAAGAAGAAGCCACGTGCCTGCGGGTTGCCCCCTATCAGCCGAGCGGCGACCCGCAACGTACCGAGTGGCGAGTCGCTCTCCTCAGGCTGCTTGGCCAGCAGCTTCGCATGCGCCTCCTTGGTAATGCGCGGCTCAATACCAATCAGGCCAATGATCATCGTCATCAGCACAATCGCCGGGGTGAGATTATAGAGGTACTGCATCGTCTCAGGCGTATAGGTTGGCATAATCACACGGGAGACACCAGCAGAAGCAATGCCGCTAATGATCACTGTGGCCCAGACCACCGCCACGACCGCGCCGCGATTTTTTTCAGGGATAATCTCTGCGATCAGAGCATTCGAGGAACTGCCGTTCATCGCCATCGCCATACCGAAGAAGGCAATCAGCCCAAACGCCTCGACAGTAGAGAGCATGATGTGCGAACTCTTCTCCCCGAGGCCAGCCGCGACCGAGGGCAGGAAGAGCATCGGTACCGAGGCCAGCAGGCCGCTTAGAAGGATGTAGGGGCTGCGCCGAAAGCCCAAGATCGGGTGTCTGTCGGAGATACGGCCCCAGTAGGGGTAGAGGAAGGAGATAAAGTGGTGTAGGCCGATCAGCGATGTGACCACCACCGCCGTCGCCTTTAGGTCGGCAATTGCGACCCGGTTGAAGTTAAAGGTGAGCAGGGCAAACATCCAGCCCGCACCGATGCGCGTAATCGCCAACTGAATTATTTTGACAACAAACCGCACGAAGGCCATTCAGACATCCCCATTTCTCTCGTGAGCGGAGACGACATGTCACGGACACTACGAATCGGCGTTCCCCGAATCCCCAGGTGGCTTCGTCCTGATCAATGGGGACACGGCACCGGAGCCACTACAGCGACGGCTGGCCAAAAGGCCCGCACGAAGCCGTAAAAGCGATCTATCCCGACTCATCTAACCACACGGTGTAATGGGCAGGAGTATAGCATATGGCAAAAAAAGCTTCAATATCTACAAAAGCCGTGCAACTGCTTGACGCCAAAAGAGATGTCATTATATGTCATTATTTCTGAATAGGAAATATTATAAGAGGGCTTTAATCTCAGTAAATGGCTGTTTTGTTTCAGGTTTCACTACTTATTTTGGCCATAAAAGCAATTAATTCAAATTGCGAAGTTAATTGTACCAACCACACCATCCGGCACAATCCCTCGACCGTGCACGTAACACAGGCTCAGGACACAGCTCCAAAAAACAAGGTCATAAGCACACTACCGTTGTCATATTATTCAATTTCGAGGGATGCTATGTTATAATAAACAAGATTTTCTGCCGAGGAGCCGATCTATGTACGTGCGCTGGATTGTGCGGCGACATAAAAACGCCAATATCGCAGACACGAGCTTCTTCGACGCCTACCTTGTCGAGAGCTATCGCGATCAAAAGGGTGCACCGCGTCAGCGTACCGTCTGTTACCTCGGCAACATCCGGCAGATTGGCGACCAGTTTCCCACCATCGAGCGTGAGATCTTCCTGCTGCGCGCCGAACGTATCCTGGAGTCAATCGAAGAGGTAAGCGATGTTGATCGTCAGGAAGTCATCGGTGATCTGCGGCAGCGTGTACCGCCACTGGACTATGACGAGGTGATCTGGGCCTTTAGCGAGAATCTGCGCTGGTACAAGCTCTGGTGGGAAGAACATGGCGGTGGACCGAGTGATGAAGAACTTCTGCGCATCATTCAGTCTGCCCGTGGCAGAGTTGGACCAATTTAGAAATTTTAACAATATGCTTATGTCTAGGCGTCAGGTGTACGGTATACTGATTCAACATCGGTGAGGGCTTATGCAACCTGCCCGTCTGTCGGTATACCCAAGATAACGCCTATGGATCGTAGTACCATTCTTCTGGTAGATGACAACCCGCAGATTATTGCGATCCTTTCTGATCTCCTCCGCCCCCTCGATTACCGTATTTTCTGCGCAACGAACGGCAGTGAGGCTCTCACCCTCGCCTTCACCAACCAGCCCGATCTCGTGCTGCTCGACGTGATGATGCCCGGCATGGACGGGTTTAGTGTCTGCAAGGCGCTCAGGGCCAACCCGCAGCTTGCCAAGGTTCCGGTGATCATGATCACGGCACTGGATGATCGCGCCTCGCGACTCCACGGTTTTGAAGCGGGTGCAGATGATTTTATCGGTAAGCCGTTTGATTATGTTGAATTACGCACCCGCGTCGCCACTATCATCCGGCTCAACCGCTATCGCCTGCTGCTTGAGGAACAAGAGCGCGCCGCCGTCGAGAAGGCCCGCTTCGCCTGGGTTATTGAACAATCAGACGACGGCTACGTGATCATTGGGAACGACCAGCGCATTCAGTATAGCAACCAGCGTGCGCGCAACCTGTTGAGCATCGGTGAAGACGAGCAGGAGCCATTTCTTGCCTGCCTTGCCCGCCAGTACAGCGCTGTCCCACAGCAGGCGTGGACAACATGGCCGCAGCCACTCCCTAATGCTGCGCCACGCCTACTTGTGCGCCCCGAGACGACAACATCCGCCGAGTTCTGGATTCAGGTTGACCTCGCTGCACAGCCGCCTGGCGGCGATGACCGGCCCGTGGTACGCCTGCGCGATGTCACCACGCAGATTACGTCGCAGCGCGATATGTGGACCTTCCACGCGATGGTTGCCCATAAAATGCGGACGCCACTGGTGAGTATTCTGGGCGGGCTGAATTTGATCAACAACAGCGCCGAGACGATGAGCCGCAGCGGGATTGCACGCATTGCCACTGTCGCTGTTGCGGGAGCCCATCGGCTCCAGAGCGAGATCGAAGATATTCTTAATTATGTGCGCCCTCCGGCGGATCTCCACGGAAGCGACGTAATCACTCTCGACGATATCCACACTATTGTGAACACTATTGCCGCAGATCTTCAGATCACACAGATTGAGATCATCCGCCACGACCCCGATGTGAACCGGCGTATCGCCATCGCTCGGCGCAATCTGGAGGTGGCCATCCGTGAAGTGCTGGAGAACACGCAGAAGTTTCACCCCACGCACAGCCCGCAGGTCAGCGTCACCATCTTCTCTACCACAGATAACGACATCACCCTGCGCGTTGCCGATGATGGTTCGAGCCTCTCCCCAGAGCAGATTAGCCTGGTCTGGCGCCCCTACTACCAAGGCGAACGCAGCTTCACCGGGCAGATCGAGGGCATGGGACTCGGACTGGCCCTTGTCGCACGGATTATCTACGCGGTCGGTGGGCACTGTGCTATCACAAATCGCAGCGACGGCCCGGGCGTTGTGGTCGAGATACATATTCCC
>Ga0208376_1000135_pt1 | contig 21711 bp, 23 predicted proteins | sample CryBogmetaGMA25M_FD_184548 | JGI IMG/M metagenome (GOLD analysis project Ga0208376, IMG submission 184548) | Freshwater microbial communities from Crystal Bog, Wisconsin, USA - MA2.5M (SPAdes) | ecosystem: Environmental > Aquatic > Freshwater > Lake | place: Crystal Bog, Wisconsin, USA...
GGGCAAGTTCCACCGGGTGAGCTCCCATTTGGTGTTGCGAAGTTCGCTGCTGGGTGGGCTAGTTTTGGCACCACAAGGAGGAATGACATTGGCGCAGGCCGTCAAAAGGCTGATGCCAATGTATGAAAACATCACAAATAGGCTATTTGAGATCCTTTTAGCTGACCCTTGGGGGAGGGTGTAAATCACCATTTTTTTGGATATCATTATCTAAGTTATTGTTTTATATATATTTTTTATGAATATCTGAATTGTATTCTAAAGATTCAGACACTGAAATAGGTGGAAGAAGTAGGGGTTTTCGTCTAGAATATGAGGTTTTCCGCTCTACAGTATGTTTCATTGGCGAGCTGGAGCCCAAGATTTTTTATAGAAATTTCATTGGGTTGTAATCAACCTGTTTTCATTTTAGATTTTTTAAGGAATAAGTATGGTCGTCATTCGACTGGCACGAGGCGGTTCTAAGAAGCGCCCTTTTTACAGCATTGTTGCTACTGATAAGCGCAACCGTCGTGACTCGAACTTTATCGAGCGCATTGGTTATTTCAATCCTAAAGCAGCTGAATCTGAGCAAGCTATGCGCATCGCTCAAGATCGTTTGACTTATTGGACTGGTGTTGGTGCGCAAGTATCTCCAACCGTTGTTCGTTTGATCAAAAATAATCCTGCTGTTTAAATATTGTTTAGCTAAAAATTTCATCTGTAAGGTGAGGTTTTTAGTAGCAGGATTTTCAGTAGTTCTATTTCAGGGAAAATAAGGTGTCTGTCAAATGAGTACACCTTCCCTAAATGATTTGATTGAACTTGGCGCCGTTTCTGAGGCACAAGGATTGCAGGGGCAAGTGAAGGTAAGACCTCACTCATCCGAACCTGTAGCACTTCTATCTTCTAAGACTGTTTGGCTATCTCTGATCCCGCGAAGGGATGCTGGCGTTTCTGCGTCTGTTGAGCAAGCATCATTGACCCAATACAAAGTCAAAAGTGCCAAGATGCATAGCGGTAATGTAGTGATGGCTTTAGAAGGTATTAGCGATCGCGATCAGGCTCTGGCTTTAAAAGGCGCCAGAATATTGGTGGCCCGTGATGCATTTCCAAAGGCAGAGAGCGATTCCTATTATTGGGTTGATCTTATTGGATGTCAGGCAAAAAACTTGCAAGATGAAAACCTTGGTACAGTCATTGACATTACCGAGCACGGTGCGCACGGTGTGATCGTTATTGGGGATGCTACAACAGACACCATTAAACAGTTGATACCATTTGTAAAAGAGGTGGTTCAAAACGTAGATTTAGCAAATAAAACGATCACCCTCGACTGGCAGAGTGATTGGTAACAAAAATAATGACGAACAAAGACGGCGAACTTAGATATGCGCTTTGATGTTGTGACCTTATTTCCAGAAATGTTTTCTGCGCTTACGCAGTGGGGTGTAACTGGCCGTGCATGCGAACAATCTTTAGCAAGCGTTCACCTATGGAATCCCAGAGATTTTTGTTCCGATCCCCGTAAGACGGTCGATGATCGCGCATACGGTGGGGGCCCTGGAATGGTGATGATGGCTAAACCGCTAGAAGATACCTTGGCTGGAATCAAAGCCTCCCATCAAGCTGCCAATATCAAAACTGGACGAATCTGCCTATTGGCACCCCAGGGCGAGCATTTTTCTCAAAAAATGGCATCGGATATCCTCAATTACGGCAATTTCAGCTTTATTTGCGGTCGATATGAGGCAGTTGACCAACGTTTTATTGAGCGAAACGTCGATTTACAGCTTTCCATCGGTGATTTTGTCCTTTCTGGGGGTGAAATCCCAGCTATGGCCATGATGGATGCGGTGATGAGGTTGATTCCTGGAGTCCTTGGGGATGGCGAATCAGCTGCTCAGGATAGCTTTATGAATGGCCTTTTGGACTATCCACACTACACCCGACCCGAAATTTATGAAAATTTATCAGTGCCGGACGTGCTTTTAGGCGGACATCACGCTAAAATAGCGGATTGGCGTCGGCAAAAGTCTTTAGAGCTGACGTACAGGCTCCGGCCAGATTTAATTGAATCGGCCAGATCCAATGGGTTGCTAACCCGAGAAGATGAACAATTTCTTCGCTCGCTGTGAATACTCTCAGTAGTGATTTAAAGGTTTGATTTTTGGTTTAGTGAAATTGTTTTAACTGCATCCTCTGTTAAGTCCGTTGATTTATATCTCGGGATTGAACGTTAACAAGATGTTTAAGGATTAAAAATGAATTTGATTGAAAAAATTGAGCAAGAAGAAGTTGCTCGCTTAAGTGCTAATAAAGTATTGCCAAGCTTTGCGCCTGGTGACACTGTGATTGTTAGCGTTAACGTTGTTGAGGGCACACGTAAGCGTGCTCAGGCCTTTGAAGGCGTTGTGATTGCCAAGCGTAATCGCGGACTCAATTCCAGCTTTATCGTGCGTAAGATTTCTTCTGGTGAAGGTGTTGAGCGTACTTTCCAAACATACTCACCATTGATTGCTAGCGTTGAAGTAAAACGTCGTGGTGATGTACGTCGCGCTAAGTTGTACTACTTGCGTGATCGTTCTGGTAAGTCAGCACGTATTAAAGAAAAGCTTCAAGCACGTACTAAGCCAGCGGCTGCTTCAGTTGCTGAGTAATTGCTGCTTTGATGCGAACAGAAAGGCGGCCTAGGTCGCCTTTTTTGTTGCCTTAGAATATGAATATGCCCAAGACTCCAAAGCCTGAAGAAGACGCGATGAATGTAGCCGCGCCCCCGGGATTTGACGCACAAGCTATTCCCATTCATGAGGTTTGTGGTAATCAAGTAAAGGTCCCCCAAGAACGTCTCGAGCCAGCAGCTCTGAAAGCACGTTTTCAATCTCCACCAGATTGGCAGCCAGAAATTACCGATGAGAATCGTCATGTGATTGCGTCAGACATCATTGCGAAACGTCAAGCTGCTGGCAAAGTGACTAAGGCAGCAGTACTTATCCCATTGCTATTAAAAGAGGATGGCTTGTGGGTTTTATTAACGCAGCGCACGAATCACTTACGGGATCATGCGGGACAAATTAGCTTCCCGGGGGGTCGAATGGATTCTGAGGATCAAAGCCCTAATGACACAGCTTTGCGTGAAAGCGAAGAAGAAATTGGTTTGGATCGTAGTCGTGTAGAGATTATTGGTCATTTGCCCCAATATTTGACTGTTTCTGGCTATAGCGTCACTCCAGTAGTAGGATTGGTTCAGGCTCAGGCAGAATATGTCTTAGATGAATTTGAAGTAGCTGATGTGTTTGAAGTTCCCTTACGTTTTTTGCTAGACCCTGAAAATCATCAGGTCAGACTGTGGCAGAGTGAGCAGGGAGGCCGCCGTTTTTATTCAATGCCTTATGAGGACCGCTTTATTTGGGGTGCTACAGCGGGAATGTTACGTAACCTTTATCATTTATTAAAAGTATGACTTTCTTTTCTATCCTCTTCGCCCTTATTGCTGAGCAATACCGCCCAGTAACCTCTAGCCATTGGAGTGTACGCATGTGCACCCGTTGGTTAAATTGGGTAGCTGGTGAATTCGGTGGTAAGACTGAAGAAGGCGCAAGTCCAATTGGCGCACGTATGGCTTGTTTGGTGGCTTTTATTTTGCCAACATTCTTAGTGTTCCTGGTGTACGTCACTTGTATGGTTACTTACCCAATTTTAGGTTTCTTGTGGAATATAGTGATCGCCTATTTGTTTTTTGGCTTTCGTCAGTTCAGTCATTCCTTTACTCTTGTACATGAAGCCATTGAGGCGCATGACTTGCCAGCGGCGCGTGCAGCTTTAGGTGAGTGGTATGGGCCAGAGTTAGATACATCCAACCTTTCAGAAACCGAAGTCATTTCTTTAGCACTTGAGCGCGCCATCATTGGTTCGCACCGCCATGTATTTGGTGTGTTGTTCTGGTTCATGATGCCTATGGGCCCTGCAGGCGTAGTGCTTTATCGCTTGGCTGATATTGCCGCACAACGCTGGTCTGAGCGTGGTGATTTCAACCTGAGCGAATCTGCTCGTCACTTTTTCTATGTACTCGATTGGATCCCGTCACGGATTACCGCAATGGGCTTTGCAATTGTTGGCAACTTTGAAGGTGCTGTATATGCTTGGCGTTACCTCACACAAAAATGGCCTGATCCACTATCAGCAGTGATTTTGGCTGCAGGCAGTGGCGCTCTGGGTGTTCGTTTGGGTGAGCCCTTAAGCGAGCCTGATAGTGATGAAGCTTTGCGTATGGCAGAAGCTGGTGAACCACTGGTCTATGAGGTAGGTCTAGAGCCTACAGAGCGGACGATGCGCTCGGCTGTAGGATTGGTATGGCGTTTGGTTATCGCTTGGATGGCTTTGTTGCTAATGCTGACCATCGCTCTTTGGCTTGGCTAATCCCCTGAATTTGTGTATCTGCTGTTTTTGAGTCAGAACGCAGTTGTCTAAATAGCGCCAGTCTTTCTGGCGCTATTTCATTTCTGTCGACCGCATCCCTTACTGCACAATCAGGCTCAGATTGATGTGCGCAATTATGAAAGCGGCACTTACCTAATAAGTCTTTAAATTCTCTAAAAGCGTGTTGAAGTTCACTTACTGACATATGCGCTAAACCAAATTCCTGAAAACCGGGAGAGTCAATAAGGGCGCCCAGCTTGCCAGACTCATCTCTACCCCATGCTTCAGGCAATTCAAAATAGCGACAGGCAGTCGTTGTATGTTTACCGGTATCTAGGCGAACGGAATATTCTTGTGTAAGGGCCGCAGCATCTGGTACCCATGCATTAAGCAAGCTGGACTTGCCCATGCCAGACTGACCTACAAACACTGAGACCTTTCCTCTGAGTGCTGACTGGAGTGCATCAATTGATACGGAGTCAAACTTGGCCGAGACCTCACTCACGGGATAGCCCATTCGTGCATAAGGGGCGATGATTTTACGAGCGTGCTCTAAGTTGTCTTTGAGATCACTTTTATTTAAAAGAATATGTAAGCCAATTTGATTCGCTTCTGCTGCAACCACCGCTCTACCTAAGAGATCGGGCGAGAAAGCGGGTTGTGTTGCGAGTACCACCAATATTTGATCGACATTAGCAGCAATAATTTTGCTCTTGAAGGCATCAGAGCGATAGAGAATATTCTCACGCGGCTCAATCTGAATAATGCGTGCTTGATCAGCAGATGTCATTTCGAGCAGTAGTCGATCACCCACTGCACCAACGTGCTGCTTAGCAGGCGTACTGACTTGAATAAATGGACCGTTGGGTGAATCTTTGCCATAAGCATCTGGAACTAAACGCTGCGCTAGATAATGCCTTCCATAAGAAGCAGTGAGCAGAGCGTGAAAGTGTTCCATTCCCAATGGGTTATTAGCTCAGACGCTGAAGGTTGGCGATTCGGAGAGGAGCAGGCGGATGCGAGCTATAGAAAGCAGTGTAGATCGGATCAGGAGTAAGTGTTGAAGCATTGTCTTGGTATAGCTTTACTAAAGCAGAGATCAAATCTTTGGCAGAAGATTTCTCAGCAGCAAAGCCATCGGCTTCATATTCATGTTTGCGCGAGGCAAGGCTAGCGAGCGGTGTAAAGAAGAAACTAAATACGGGGGATATCAGCATGAAGAGTGCTAATGCTAAGCCGCCGTTATAACCATTTAGGTTAGGCATAACACCAAGATCGGTATAGAACCAGATCTTGGTACTAATCCAGCCTAGTAGAGCAAACATGGCAAAACTCAAGGCAAAAGAAACTAATAGACGCTTACGAATATGGTTGCGCTTAAAGTGGCCTAATTCATGTGCAAGCACAGCCTCCACCTCGCCCGGGTTGAGTTTTTCAATCAAGGTATCGAAAAACACAATACGCTTGGCTTTGCCCATGCCAGCAAAGAATGCATTGCCATGAGCACTGCGTTTACTGCCATCCATGACAAATAAGCCTTGGCTTGCAAAATCACAGCGCGCCAGTAGCAATTCAATTTGGGTTTTCAAAGGACCTTCTTCCAAGGCTTGAAATTTATTAAAGATAGGAGCAATAAAGGTGGGGAAGATCCACTGCATTAATAGACTAAATGCTGTTAGTACACCCCAGGCCCAGAGCCACCAAAGATCACCTGCCTGAGACATTAATGACAGAATGATCCAGAGTAGTGGAATACCAATCGCACCTCCGACACCTAAACCTTTGATCATGTCGCTAAAGAATAATTTCTTAGTCATGCGATTAAAGCCAAAGCGTTCTTCCAAGTAAAACTGTTTGTACCAGGAGAAGGGGATATCGATGATTCCGGAGATGACCACAACGGAGACTAGTAAGGCAATTTGCTGGGCAATTCCTTCGCCTAATAATTGCGATAGGGCAAGATTCAGAATCTGTAGGCCACCCAGTAAAGTGAAGGCAATTAAAATGATGGCGCTGACCCCGTTTTCTAAAATACCTAGGCGTAATTTAGCGATTGTGTAATCAGCCGCTTTTTGATGCTCAGCTAAGGTCACTTTTTCAGCGAATTCTGCTGGAACCTGATCGCGGTGCTGAGCAACATAGCGAATTTGACGTTGGGATAGCCAGTGGCGTAGGCCAAAACTGGCGATAAAGGCGATTAGAAAAACAATTGTGAATGTCATGAGATCATTATAGATATGAGCGAACAAACGAACACGACAGAGGCTAAAACGGCACCAGCCAATGAACACCTGATTTGGGTGGATATGGAAATGTCAGGTTTAAACCCCGAAACTGAGCGAATTTTGGAAATTGCCATCATTGTGACCGATGCCCATCTCAACACCATCGCTACTGCCCCGGTCTGGGTGGTTCATCAGGAGGATGCATTGTTGGATGCGATGGACGCCTGGAATAAAGGAACTCATGGTCGCTCTGGACTGATTGATAAGGTCAAAGCTTCAACTATGGATGAAGCAACTGTTGAAGCAGAGTGCATTGCTTTTTTAAAGAATTATATTAAGGCAGGTATTGCACCGATGTGTGGCAATACGATTGGCCAAGATAGACGCTTTATGGCTAAGTACATGCCTAAGTTAGAGGCCTACTTTCATTATCGAAATATTGATGTATCAACCCTAAAAGAATTGTGTAAGCGCTGGCATCCCGAGTTAGTGAAGGGCTTTACAAAAAATCAGGCACACACTGCGCTAGCTGATATCGAGGAATCGATTGAAGAGCTTAAGTACTATCGAGAAAAGTTTATCGTTCCCTTGCCCCAGTAAGCATGAGGGTAGCGGCCTAGAAGAGCTTATTTCTTAATAGCGCTCTTAGGTCTGAAGACTTTAATGACTTCATCGTTGGTTTCTATGTAAGGTCCACCGATGAGATCAATGCAGTAGGGTACTGCAGCAAATATGCCGGGCACAATCGATTTTCCGTCTGCATCTTTAAGACCTTCCAGCGTCTCAGCAATTGCTTTGGGTTGCCCGGGTAAATTGATTATGAGGGCAGCATGATCTTCAATTTCTCGTAAAACAGCCGTTTGTCTAGACAAAATCGCAGTAGGTACAAAGCTGAGGCTAATTTGGCGCATTTGCTCACCAAAGCCAGGCATTTCACGGGTTCCTGCGTAGCGTGTGGCTTCAGGGGTTACGTCTCTACGAGAAGGGCCTGTGCCGCCTGTGGTGAGGACTAAATCGCAGCCAAGCTCATCAACTAATTCCACGATGGTTTCAGTAATACTTTCTGATTCGTCAGCAATGAGGCGTTCATGAAAAGTACAGGAATTACGGATTGCCTTAATAAGCCATGTTTGCAGGGCAGGAATGCCCTCATCTTGATAAACACCCTTACTGGCTCGATCAGAAATCGAGATTAGACCAATTTTGACTTCATTAGGAGGGTTTCGTTTCCAGGCTTCGGTATGCTTCATGTTTCTATTCTAGCTATTATTAGGACATGTTTACATATACATCTAGTCAGTTTCAAGAAATCGTCGATTTTTTGCTAAAAGAGGCCAAAAGAAGAGGCGCCTCAGACGCAGTAGCTGAAATCTCTGAGGGTCAGGGCTTATCCGTCACAGTTCGCAAAGGCGAGGTAGAAACGATTGAGCAAAGCCTCGATAAGCAGGTAGGTGTCACCGTATTTTTGGGTCATCATCGTGGCAATGCCAGTACTAGCGATTTTTCTAAAGCTTCCCTGAAGGCAACAGTTGATGCTGCTTATCATATTGCACAGCATACAGCTGAAGATACTTGTGCAGGACCAGCCGAACGAGAGCTCTTAGAAAAGAACCCGCGCGACTTGGATTTATTTCATCCATGGAATATTGATGCAGGGCATGCGGTAGAAATAGCACGTATTGCTGAAGGTTCAGCATTTTCAGTAAGTAAGCAAATACAAAATAGTGATGGTGCTTCAGTCTCTGCGCACCACGCACATTTCATGATGGGTACAAGCCATGGATTTATGGGTGGCTACCCATTTTCGCGCCACTACATTTCTTGTGCACCTATCGCAAGTGAGGGTGGTAAGCAAGCCCATATGCAACGAGATGATTGGTATTCCAGTTCGCGAATTCCAGAAGAGCTGGCAGATCCTGCAGCTATAGGTAAATATGCAGCACAACGTGCACTCTCACGCCTCAAAGCAAGATCTTTAACAACCCGTCGCTGCCCAGTGATCTTTGAAGCCCCGTTGGCTGCAGGGCTCTTAGGAGGTCTGGTACAGGCAGTTTCAGGGGGCGCACTCTATCGGCGTTCGAGCTTCCTACTCGATAGTTTAGGTAAACAGGTTTTGCCTAAACACATCAGCCTTTTTGAAAATCCACATCTCAAAGCAATGGCTGGTAGTGCGCCATTTGATGAAGAGGGTGTGAAGACTAGTGCGCGCACTGTAGTGAATAAAGGAATCTTAGAAGGATATTTTTTATCCACTTACTCAGCTCGTAAATTAGGTATGAAAACGACTGGTAATGCTGGTGGCGCTCATCACCTTACGCTGCAGAGTAAAAAGTCTCCTAAGGGCGGCTTACCTGCTTTATTAAAAGAGATGGGTACGGGCTTATTGGTAACGGAGTTAATGGGTCAGGGAGTGAACTACGTCACTGGCGACTATTCACGTGGTGCATTTGGTTACTGGGTCGAGAATGGAGAAATTCAATATCCCGTAGAAGAAGTGACGATTGCTGGTAATTTACGGAATATGCTTCTTGATATCCAATTGATTGGGACCGATAGTTTGGTCCGTGGCACCAAGGAAACAGGATCTATCCTGATAGGATCGATGACAGTTGGTGGAAAGTAAATCTGCTTATAGAATGTAGAAAAGAATTAAATACCTATAAATACTGAAGGGAGATCGCAATGCAAAGACGTTCATTTTTAAAGAAAGCCACTGTTGGTGCCGGAGTTGCTGCTATAGGTGCCCCAGCACTTGCACAGAACTTACCAACCTTAAATTGGCGTTTAGTATCTAGTTTTCCTAAATCCTTGGACACCTTGTATGGTGCTCCTGAGGTATTTGCTAACTCATTACGTAAAGCCACTGATGGGAAGTTCAATGTCAAAGTCTTTGCTGCTGGTGAAGTAGTTCCTGCTTTACAAGTATTGGATGCAGTGCAAAACGGTACGGTGGAGTGTGGCCATACTGCGAGTTACTACTACTTAGGTAAAAATAGCGCCTTCATTTTTGATACAGCCGCTCCTTTTGGTTTAACAGCCCGACAACAATCTGCTTGGATGCTTCATGGCAATGGCATGAAGTTGATGCGTGAACTCTATGCCAGCTATAACATCGTTAATTTCTTGGGCGGTCAAACAGGCACTCAAATGGGCGGTTGGTTCCGTAAAGAGATCAAGACTCCTGAAGATCTAAAGGGCTTGAAATTCCGTATTGCTGGTTTTGCGGGACAAGTACTTGCAAAGTTGGGTGTGGTGCCACAACAGCTACCTGCTGGTGAAATTTATTCAGCCCTGGAAAAAGGCACTATTGATGCTGCTGAATTTGTGGGTCCATACGATGATGAAAAGCTAGGCTTAGCCAAGGTAGCAAAGAACTATTACTACCCAGCCTTCTGGGAAGGAGCTGCAGGTCTTTCTTTCTTGGTAAATAAAAAGCAATGGGAATCTCTTCCTCCAGCTTATCAAGCAGCTTGGGAAGCAGCCTGCTATGAAGCCCATACTGATATGTGCGCAAAATACGATGCTTTAAATCCACCAGCACTACAGCGTCTCATTCAGAACGGTGCCGTATTGCGTAAGTTCAATACTTCGATCATGGAAGCATGTTTTAAGGCTAGTCAAGAAACTTATGCTGAAGAGTCTGCCAAGAATCCTCAGTTTAAAAAGATTTTTGACGACTATCGAGTCTTTAGAAATATGGAAGCTCAATGGTTCAATGTGGCTGAGCAAGCATTTGCGCAGTTTAGTTTTAATAAAAAACTATAAGCATTTCATCTTTAGAAGAAGGGGGCTATCAAGCCCCCTTTGTTTTTCTGCTGAATCTATTTTCCTTTGTTAGTATTGCACGATGCTCCAAACCCTTATCACCCCCGTCATTGACTCATTTCACGCCCATTCATTGATTTTCTTTCTCTGTGCTATTGCGAGTGTGATTGTTGTAGGTATTTCTAAAAGTGGCTTTGGTGCTGGCTTGGGTGTGCTCTCTCTGCCATTAATGGCAAGTCAATCCAGTATTAATGAAGCATTAGCGATTCTGCTGCCATTGCTGATCGCAATTGACTTGGTGGGATTGCGTCGGTTTATTAAAAATGCCGATTGGCGCATCCTAAAGTTAATCGTTCCGCCTGCATTTGTGGGGATGCTTTTGGGAATGATCTTTTTTACTATGATTACACCTCAAGTCCTAACTCTTGCAGTTGGCATCTTCATCATGTTGTTCTTGATTCAGATGTTAGTAACTTCCCATTTTGATTTGCAAGAAGCTAAGCCTTACCCTTGGTTGGGACGTCTAATGGGTATGACTTCTGGCTTTACCTCTTTTGTTGCTCACAATGGAGGACCACCCATCACTATTTTTATGCTGAGAGAAAAGCTCGTACCCATGGCGTATACCTCGACTTTAGGGGTTTTCTTCACCATGATTAATTTTGGCAAGTTGGGGCCTTATGCTTACTTAGAGCTACTCAATTTTAAGCAACTGGCCACCTCAATTATTTTGCTGCCTTGTGTGCCGATTGGTGTTTATCTAGGCTTTTACTTAGCAGAAAAGATTTCGATGAAATGGTATTACCGTATCGTGCAGTTTTTCTTACTGGTTGCGAGCATCAAATTAATTGCAGATGGCCTAGTGTAAGTATTTATTGAGAAGCAAGTACCTGCCTTAAGAAGCGAGAAAGGTCCGCCAACTCTTCGCGGTTGACGGAGTGCTCCATTGGATACTCATTCCAATCAACTAAATAGCCCATTTTTTCTAGCAAGGCATAAGATGCTTGAGCACGATCGAGGGCTACAACAGGATCATATTTTCCATGCGCCATAAAGATCGGTGTAGTTTGATTTGCAGAATGCTTTTCAGTTGGCAGACTGCTTGCGAGTGGCAAATAGCCAGAAAGCGCCATGATCCCAGCGAGTCGATGCGGAAAGCGTAAGCCGACTTGCAAAACCATTGCACAGCCCTGAGAGAATCCTGCCAAAACAATCTTCTCGTAAGCAATGCCACGGGCCGCTTCATGTTCAATGAGTTTTACTATGGAAGACGCGGATTTCTGAATACCGCTGGCATCTTCTTGATCCATCAAATTGCGCCCAACGATGTCGTACCAGGCTGGCATGACATAACCCCCATTGACGGTAACCGGCATACTAGGTGCACTAGGGAAGATAAATCGAATACCAGGGCACCCAGCAAGATCTAATTCTGGGACGATAGGTACAAAATCATTTCCATCCGCTCCAAGACCGTGCAACCAGATAACAGCAGCAGTTGGGTTGGGTTGAGTTTCTAATTCTATGCAAGGTAGTAAGTCCATAGGGCATCCTGTATCTAGTCGTTCTTAATGATTAACCCCAATAGATTAACCCAAAACACTTTTCCCCTAACTGTCAGCTCTTAATGGGGTGTAAGATGATTTAAAGATCTTGATTCCCATGGAAATTTTCAGATGAAGCCCTTCTATATTGACTATCCCCAAGAAAAAATTGAAGAGCATCAACATGCTTATCGTTGTCAATACTGCAAGATTCCAACAACCATCATTTTTGGTTTAATAGAGAATCATGCAGAAGATTGCCAATATAGAATGCATCAGAGCAAATGGGTGCAGTTAGAAGCAAAGCTAAAGCCGCATAAAGAGCATTTCGATGAACCCCATGCTGATGAGGTAGATTAAATGAATACTTATCCAATTGCACTTGAGCTAACCGTTTGGTTTGACTTAGGTCTCAACCAATATGAAGTGGTGATTGATGATGTATCGAAGGTCTCGATTAAGCGAACTGATGATGTTTTGCACACTAGAGAGCTATCAGCATCTGAGATTCAAATGCTTCATAGCGCAATTGAATCATTAAAGGTTCCCATTGCACAGGAACTGGATGCCGATTCTAATAATAAGGCTTCATCAAGCTATGAGCTGATTATTGAGTCAGCACATTTCTCCTTAGAGTTTAATTGGGAGAATCTTGATGTAGAAGCTAGTAAATCGAATGCTTTTGAGTCTGTGATCAAGCTTGCTAGCTTAGTACAGAGTCTCGATCTAGAACATTGAAGTAGCTCAGGCTTCCATCACAACAAAGTCGCCTTGAGAAACCTTATCTCTAAACTGGGAAAAGGAAAACAGCGCCTTAATTTTTTTGGTATTGATCACTTCAATCTTCCCATCTGGAGTGAGATTGGCAAGATACTCTCCCTCCGGAAAGAGGGCTTCAGGAATGGTTTCTGTCTCATGTATTTGAGCGTTTAGCACGAGGCTTTTTGTAATTTTGATACGCATAACGTATCTTAAGTTCTAGAAATTAGTACTAGTTGAGGGTTTGCACAATTTTGCAAAAATTTGCACCATTTATGGGTTTTTGAATGAATTCAAATAACCCCTCAGGCAAGCTCAATTTGACAGGTAAGCCGTGGGTTTCGCTGAGGTGTCCGCACTCATGTAGTGCATGTCATCTATTTGTCATAAAAAATCTTAATTGCTAAAGATTGTCAGTAAGGCCTCCCTTACAACATTACCAATGGCATACGGTATGAGCCGCATTCTCTCAAGATATACCTAAGCAAGCCCTTATGTGCCATGGTTGTAATATAGGTTTAAAGGGGTATCAGCCCACACATTTTTCCCATATTTATTCTCTATACTCAATCGACGCTGTATCTCCCATTTCACCTAGGAACGCCATCATGTCAGACCAAGCAAAATGTCCTTTTTCAGGCGGTACTTATCAAAAGCCAAGCAATAAAGACTGGTGGCCAAATCAGCTTGATTTGAAACTGCTCAATCAAAATTCACCTTTGATTAATCCAATGGATCCTGAATTTGATTACGCAAAAGAATTCAAAAGTCTAGATTTACATGCTGTGGTCAAAGACTTAAATGCCTTGATGACAGATTCTCAAGACTGGTGGCCTGCCGACTACGGTCATTACGGACCTTTTCTAATTCGTATGGCCTGGCATAGTGCCGGCACATATCGTATTGCTGATGGACGTGGTGGTGCGGGATCTGGTACCCAACGTTTTGCGCCACTCAATAGCTGGCCTGATAACGGCAATCTCGATAAAGCGCGCCGTTTGCTTTGGCCAATTAAGCAAAAATATGGCAAGAAAATTTCTTGGGCAGATTTAATGGTACTTGCAGGAACTATTGCGATGCAATCTATGGGCTTTAAGATTTTTGGTTTTGCTGGTGGTAGAGAAGACGTTTGGGAGGGTGCCGATATTTACTGGGGTTCAGAAGGGAAGTGGCTTGCAGAGGATCGCTACAAAGGTGATCGTGAATTAGCCAATCCTTTAGCTGCAGTGCAAATGGGTTTGATCTATGTAAATCCTGAAGGCCCCAATGCCAACCCAGATCCGATTGCCGCTGCAAGAGATATTCGTGAGACCTTTGCACGTATGGCAATGAATGATGAAGAGACGGTTGCCCTGATTGCTGGTGGGCATACTTTCGGAAAGGCTCATGGGGCTGCAGACCCAGCGAAATATGTTGGACCAGAACCAGAGGCGGCCCCCATTGATGAGCAAGGATTTGGTTGGAAGAATAGCTTTGGTACTGGTAATGGTGATGCTACGATTACGAGCGGCTTAGAAGGTGCTTGGACTACTAATCCCATTGTTTGGGACAATGACTATTTTGAGAACTTATTCTCATACGATTGGGAGTTAACCAAGAGTCCTGCTGGCGCTCATCAATGGACACCAAAAAATTCGGGTGGAGCAGGTACCGTACCAGATGCGCATGATCCCAATAAGAGGCATGCACCCATCATGTTTACTACTGACTTGTCCCTCAAACTTGATCCAAGTTATGCCAAGATCTCTAAGCATTTTCATGAGAACCCACAAGCATTTGCTGATGTCTTTGCAAAGGCTTGGTACAAGCTCACTCATCGGGATATGGGGCCGCTCTCGCGTTATCTAGGCCCTCTTGTTCCAAAAGAAACGCTTATCTGGCAAGACCCAGTACCTGTAGTCGATCATCCTTTAATCAATGATGCTGATGCTACAGCGCTAAAAGCAAAGTTACTTGCTTCTGGCTTAACTATTGCGCAATTAGTTAAAACGGCTTGGGCATCAGCGGTAACTTTCCGTGGTGGTGATAAGCGGGGTGGAGCAAATGGGGCGCGTATTCGTTTGGCGCCGCAAAAAGATTGGGCAGTCAATCAGCCTGCAGAGTTGGCAAAGATATTGCAAACCATCGAATCTGTTCAAAAGGAATTTAATAGTGCGCAGAGTGGTGGTAAGAAAGTGTCGATTGCCGATCTAATTGTTTTAGGTGGCTCAGCAGCAATTGAAGCGGCCGCCAAGAAGGCTGGTCATCAAGTTAAAGTAGCATTTGCACCGGGCCGAACCGATGCTACGCAAGAGCAAACGGACATTCAATCCTTTGCTGTACTAGAGCCTACATCCGATGGCTTTAGAAACTACCTTGGTCAAGGATATGAGGATCAAGCTGCAGAGCTCTTAATTGATCGGTCAAATCAGTTGACCCTCAGTGCTCCTGAGATGACAGTATTGATTGGCGGTATGCGCGCCTTAAATGCAAACTATGATCAATCGCCATTAGGAGTCTTTACTAAACGACCAGCAACCCTAACAAATGATTTCTTTGTCAATCTACTCGATATGAGTACTGCCTGGAGCAAGTCTGCTACTAATGGGGTGCTAGAGGGGCGTGATCGTAAATCAAATGCTATCAAGTGGACTGGTACTCTAGTAGATCTCGTGTTTGGCTCTAATTCTGAGCTGCGAGCATTAGCAGAAGTCTATGGAAGCAGTGATGCCGAGCAAAAGTTCATTAATGACTTTGCAGCTGCATGGACTAAAGTAATGAATCTAGATCGTTACGATCTCAAATCCTAAGGAAGCCTGAAACATGAAAAGAATTGCTCTCACTTTACTGCTATTGATTGGCAATCTTTTTTTATTGGGCGCTGCCTATGCTCAAGCTGGGCTTACAGGAGCCGAGGCAAAGGCTTTTACCGCTAAGGATTATCGGCTTGGAAGAACTGAACATATTGTCCTTTTTAAATATAAAGAAGACATTACTGAAGAACAAAGACAGCTTATTAAGAAACAGTTTATGTCTATGAAGAATGGATCTAAGCGTAATGGCGTACCTTATATCGCCTCAATCATTACTGGCCCGCAAAATAGTCTAGAGGGATTAAGCAAGGGGTACGAACAGGCTTTTATTGTGACCTTTAGGTCCGAAGGTGATCGTAACTATTATGTTGGGACTCCTGCAGTCAGCGATCCACAGTACTTCGATCCCTTACACAATGAGTTTAAAAGCTTTGTTGCACCATACCTGAGAGATGGTGAGAATGGCATACTGGTATTTGATTTTAGAGTTGATCACTAAAGAAGTTATCAGTTAATTCTGTGCTGTAGCGATCGCTTTTGCCAGCGCCAATACTCTCTTGGCGTCCTGAATATGTAATTCTTCAATGAGTTTGCCATTGAGTACTGCGATTCCTGCACCTGATTTGATTGCAGCCTCGTAGGCAGCAATTCTTTCTTGTGCCTCAGTCACTTCAGTAGAGGAGGGGCCATATATCTCATTAGCGCAGGTAATTTGATTTGGGTGAATCAAAGTCTTGCCATCAAATCCCATATCTCTACCCTGAATACAGGACTGTTTAAGTCCAACTTCATCATCCAAAGAGAGATGAACGCCATCTAATACACATAGTCCAAAGGCCCTGGCTGCCAGCACAGCTAAAGAAAGTGCAGTTTGTGTCTCAACTCGAGATGGGGTGTGACGGCCATGTATATCTTTAACCAGATCTGATGTACCTAATACCAAAGTCTCTAGTAAGGGGTGAGAGCCAGCAATCTCTTCTAGTTTAAAAATAGCCTTGGGAGTTTCAATCATTGCCCAGATAGTCATATTGTTGGGCGCATTCAATTGTTTCAGCAGATCGGCCACTTCTTGTATTTGCGCTGCAGACTCAACTTTAGGTAAGACAATGGCATCTGCCTTGGTATTGGCAAAAGTCTTGAGCTCATCTAGGCCCCATGGAGTATTTAAACCATTGATTCGAACCACTGCCTCACGATAACCAAAACCCGTTTCTAGAGCAGCTCGAATATTATCTCGTGCGCCTACTTTTGCATCAGGGGCAACTGCATCCTCAAGATCTAAGATGAGAGAGTCTGCTGCCAAGCCTCTAGCTTTTTCTAAGGCCCTCGTGTTTACTCCAGGCATATAAAGAACAGAACGTCTAGGGCGGTGAACATTCATCATTTACTGCTACCTTACTTAATAAATCCAAGAGAGTTTCAGTAAGTTCTTAAGAGGACCTGGATCAAGAGCCATAGGACCTAAGAAAGGGTGAATAAACAGTACCAAGAAATATAGAACACCCACGATAGTGAGACCTAAAAAGAGTATGAGGATGAGGTGGGTCTTGGCTGACTTCATCTTAAAAAGACATGAAAAGAATAAAAAGATGAGCGAGCTACTCACAAGGCCTAGCCATGCAGGTGAGGCCAGAGCAAAACGGGCGTTATAGACTCTACTTCGTCGCAATTCAGTAGCTTCGGATGCAAGGCGCAGCATTTGGAGGTGCGCGTTCGATTGACCTGCATTCTGAGGTTGAATATGGATGATGAGGCTGTCAATTTCTAATAATTCTTGATATGCCTTGACGCTAAATTGATCTTTTCTTAATAGCGGCCACTCTTCTTCAATCACTGTTTTTGTATAGACTTTAATAGCATCCCGCCCCTTTTTTTCTATCTCTGGTGGAAAAGCAGAAAAGAGGCGATACATATTGTTAAGAGTGCTTGCCTCCTTGGTGATGGCATCACTCACCCCGTTGTAGTTTTGCCAAACCAATACCGTAACAAAAGCAAATACGAGACTAAATACAACCCCCATTGCGTTATAGATGTAACCAGCATATTCAGAATCTTCGCCAAAAAGATAATTGGGGAATGCTTTCTGAAAAATCCAGAATACTAGAAAGCAGAGCGATAGAACAATGAAAGAGAGCTGGATTCGAAGGCCAATATCCGAGAATTCAAGCACATATCTTAAGAGTGGAAGATCCATGGGGCACCGTATTAAATAATGAGAAGGGCTAGGGACTGCTATCGGGTAAATATGCCTATAGCCTAAACGATTTAGGCTAAAAAGATAAGTCTTTAGCTGACGGCTAGTCCGAGTGCTTTACAAGCGCTCTTGGGTCTGTATAAACCGTATCGTATTCCATGTCTTTTGCATGTATTTCATTCTTGCAAAAGTCGCACATCACCAGTGGAGTAAAGTCGTGACCACAGTTTTGATGAGTGAGGATTAGGGGCGGACCATCTTTAGCCAACCATTTATCACCCCAGGCTAGCATCGCCATGAAACTAGAAAATATAGCCCTTCCTTTAGGCGTCAGGCGATATTCAAATCGATCCGGATTACTTTGGTATTGGACTTTTTGAAAGATTCCCTCATTTAAGAAATGATTTAATCTATTGGCTAATGTATTTGGTGCAATACCCAGCTTATTTTGGATTTGATCAAATCTTCTTACTTTGAAAAAAGCTTCTCTCAGTACCATAAATCCCCATTGGTCTCCAATGGTTCTTAAGGCCCTAGCTACAGAGCTTGGCCTTCTCTTTTCAATCAATAGAGGATCAGCAGACTTGCGGAGTTTAGGGCCAGGATATGCGGGCTCCAAACCAAAGCCTGGACCATTTCTATAGGTGACTTCTGAGGCAATAATCTCTTGTCTACAGTGAGGGCATCCAACAAAAGGATGCGATTCATGATTACAGGTTTTATGTTTTAGCTTTAGCGGTTGCTTTGGTGCGGCCTCAATCCATTTATCTCCGTAGCTCATCAGAGCCAGCATGACCTTGTAAAGGTCGACGCCTTGTTTGGTAAGGCGATATTCCAGACGCTTTTTGCTTGGGTCTGAAGATTTTTTCTGGAGAATATTTTCTGAGACTAGAGCATTTAAACGAGCCGTCAAGGTACCTCGGGGGATATTGAGAATTTCTTGAAAGTCCTGAAAGCGACGCACACCAAAATAACATTCGCGCAATATCATGAATGACCAACCATCACCGATGATGTTGACAGTTCTCCTGACAGAGCAGGTGTCTGCCATGATAGGTTCAATATTTTCTGCGAGGGTATTCACAATCAATTGGTAAAAAAGAAGCCCCCAGTGGAGGCTTCTTTAGAAGCTAAGTTGAGATTATTTTTTTACCAAGTAGCATGAACTCTCGCTGAGTGGGCGATACGCCTGTGCTGCTGGAATCGTTTCTTTCAAGGTTAAATAATCCCATGGGTATTTAGATTCCGCAGGAGTCTTTACTTGATAAACATACATATCGTGTACCATGCGACCGTCTTCACGAATCCGTCCATTGGTTGCGAAGAAGTCATTGATTGGAGTTGATTTCAACTTAGCCATTACTGCACCTGTTTCATCTGTGCCAGCCGCTTTGATCGCTTTTAGGTACTGCATCGTGGAGGAATAGTCGCCTGCATCACCCATATGTGGCATGCGCCCCATCAATTCTTTGAAGCGTTTTGACCAAGCACGGGTTTCAGGGGTTCTATCCCAATAAAATCCAGAGGTCATGATCATTCCTTGCGCCTTTTGTAAGCCAAGCGCATCTATATCAGTATCCCAAACCAAAAGACCAGCAATAGTTTGGCCGCCTTTCGTGAGGCCAAATTCTTGCGCTGATTTCACTGCATTAATAAAGCCTTGTCCAGAACCTGCTAGTGCAACTACTTGGGCTTTAGAGGCTTGGGCTTTTAAAAGAAAAGATGAGTGATCGTTCGTATCCATTGGATAACGAGTGGATCCAACTACAGTACCACCCAGCGCTTTGATATTTGCTGTTGCATCACCTTCAAGCGCATGACCGAATGCGTAGTCAGCAGTAAGGAAATACCAAGTATCTAATTTTTTCTCTTTAATGAGGTATTTAGTTGTACCAGTAGCTAGTGCATAGGTATCGTATGCGTAGTGAATGCTCACTGGTGTACAGCCCTCATTCGTAAGCTTTGAACTACCCGAGCCATTAATAATGGCAATCTTATTTTTTTCTTTAGCCACATTGGTCACTGATAGAGCAACCCCAGAGTTAATCAATCCAGCAATCATGTCAATGCCACTGTCGTACCATTCTCGAGCTTTAGTAGCCCCAATATCTGGTTTATTTTGGTGATCTGCGTAAATAAGCTCAATAGGCTTCCCATTTACTTTCCCACCAAAATCTTCGATAGCCATTCTGACTGCAGTGACAGAACCAGCACCTGATTCATGTGAAAACTGGCCACTCATATCAGTTAACACACCAATTCGGACTTTATCGTTGGAAATTTGTGCCGTAACAGGCTGTGATACTAGCGCTGAGGACATCGCCAAGATACTGACCGATGCTAGTAATTTTTTCTTGAACATGTAAAAACTCCTTTGTCTCTGGATGCTTTGTGTGGTTTGTGGTGCAACTAGATGAATACTAGTTATATAAGTTCATTAAGACAAGTATCAAATTTTTAGTAAATGATCAGAAATTTTAACTATTTATCCTATAAACCTATTAAAAACAATCACTTATAAACAGTAATAGGTGTTTATACCTAATAGATATGTAAATTTCTAGTTTAATTTTGATAATATGGTCTAATAAAGATAGTTACTTTGAGGCTTCTTTAGCTGTTTTAAGGTGTCACTGGCGGGAAAAGATCTTAAATCTACAAAATATAGGAAATTGGCAATGATCAAGACCGATGCAATCAAGCCGCTTGCTCAATTACTTGAGGATAGGGCTAAGCAGTATGGCTCTAAAGTTGCTTATTGGGATAGCCATCAAGAAGCAAGCTATACGGAATTAAATCGTCAATCGAAGAACGTTGCCATCAAACTTCGAAGTAAGGGTTTTGTCTCGGGAGATAAGGTAGCCATTTATCTACCCAATTCTGTGAATTGGGTTCTTGCTTGTTATGGCGCGGTGCGCACTGGTCTTGTGGCAGTTCCTATTTCTTACGATGCTGCTCCTGGTGAGGTAAGTTACAGAATTACCGACTCTGGCGCTAAAATTATTTTTACTACTAAGGATCGTTTGGACCTTATTCAAGCGCTTCGATCTGAAATTGGTGCAGATATTGAAGTAGTGATCGTTGATGGTGAAAAGGTTTCTGATTGTGAAAATTTCTCTGTCTTTATTGGAGATAACAGCAAGCTCGGTGATGAGCAGGCATGCACCAATATTGATGATGTAGCTTTTATCGTTTATACCTCCGGTACAACAGGTAAGGCTAAGGGCGTTCAATTAACGGTTCGGTCGATGCTTTGGGTAGTGGCTGCATGCTGGATTCCTATTGCAGGTATGAATGATCAGGATGTGGTGCTTTCGCCCTTACCGCTTTTCCATTCTTATGCATTGAATTTTTCCGTGCTTTCCATATTGGCAGCAGGTGCGAGCGAGTTCATTGTTGAGAAATATTCTTCCACTCAGGTATTAACGCTTTTAAAGACCGGAAAATTTACTGTTCTTCCTGGTGTGCCAACAATGTTCCATTACATTTTGGAGGCTGCCAAAGCAGATGCTGCCATCAAGCTTAATGGCATGCGGCTTTGTATTTCAGCTGGGGCGATTCTGCCCGCGGATTTAAATAAAGGCTTTGAAGAATTTTTCAATATTAAATTGTTGGATGGTTACGGCATTACCGAGACCTCCACAATGGTGACTATGAATTCGCCAACTGGGGGGAGAACACTTGGATCTTGTGGGCTTCCAGTCATCGGTGTGGCAGTTCGAATTGTTGACCCCGCAACTGGAAAAGATTTGGATGCTGGTCAAGAGGGTGAACTCATTGTTCGTGGACCAAACGTGATGGTTGGTTATCACAATAAGCCGGTAGAAACAGCAGCTGCACTAAAGGATGGCTGGTATCGGACTGGAGATTTAGCGAAAGCCGATTTAAATGGCTACCTCACTATTACTGGTAGATTAAAAGAGTTGATTATTAGGGGTGGTCAAAATATTGCCCCAGGCGAGGTGGAGGAGGCAGTACTTCGCCACCCAGCAGTTCTAGATTGCGCCGCAGTTGGAGTTGAGCATCAGCATTTG
>Ga0208376_1000136_pt1 | contig 21595 bp, 25 predicted proteins | sample CryBogmetaGMA25M_FD_184548 | JGI IMG/M metagenome (GOLD analysis project Ga0208376, IMG submission 184548) | Freshwater microbial communities from Crystal Bog, Wisconsin, USA - MA2.5M (SPAdes) | ecosystem: Environmental > Aquatic > Freshwater > Lake | place: Crystal Bog, Wisconsin, USA...
CTTTGATACTACCCTCAACAAGCTACGCATTGGCGGTGCAACTGCTTGGGAAACCGTAACTTCTGTTTAACTAAGGAAATTAACCATGACCACCTTCGTCACCACCGTCCAAACCATGTACACCCTGCCCCAAGTCGATGGGCAGACCGATGTAGTCGTCACCGTACAGTACGACGTTAGAGGCACCGACGGCGTTTACACCGCCAACATCGGTCTGTCTGAGCAGTACACCATTGCACAGGGCAGCAGCTTCACCCCCTACGCCCAACTGACGGAGGCCCAAGTCATTGCATGGATTCCCGAGTCCGCATTGTCAAGCGCCCAATCGTGCGTACAAGGCCAAATCGACAGCATGATGAACCCACCTGTCAGCCCGACAGCCCAAGCCCTGCCTTGGTAACGGGACGCTGCCTGTGTTTTACCTTTACGAACATTGCAGGCCAGATACCGGCGTAGTGTTTTACGTTGGGAAAGGCACCCGTGACCGCTTAAAAACCATCAGAAACCGGAACCGACATTGGCACAATGTGGTCAACAAAGCTGGCGGTTTCCAACATCAAAAAATTTTTGAGCATGCAGACGAAGAATTGGTGCTGCTTGCGGAGGTGGAAAGAATTGATCAGCTTAAACGTCTTGGTTTTAAGTTAACCAACTTGACGGCTGGAGGAGATGGCTGCGCCAACCCTACTAAAGAAACTAGACGTAAAATTGGTGTCAGGCATTCTCAAGAATCATATGACCGCGCCTTGGAAAAACGCCGTTTACTTACGGTTTCTGAATTAACCAAGAAAAAACAATCGTTGGCCCATACAGGACGCAAAAACGTGATGTACGGGAAAACGCACTCGGAATCAGCGAGGGAAAAAATTCGTGTAGCCAGACTATCTGCTCCGCGAGTCACTTGCCCTTACTGTGCCAAGGTCGGCGATTTAGCAAACATGAGTCGCTGGCATTTTAATAACTGTAAATTGAAAGGAACCACAACATGAGTAAAACCAATACCCCTCAGATTGTGACGATAGATGGAATTGAGCATGATGCCAATACATTTACCGAGCAACAGATGCTTCTATTCCAGCATTGTGTGGACTTAGACCGCAAGATTGCCTCTACCAACTTCCAGCTTCAACAGTTGCAGGTAGGCAAGGATGCGTTCTTCAAGCTGCTCAAACAAACCATTGATAAGGTTGTACAGGATGTTGAAGCCCTAGGTGGGACTGACTAAAACTGGAGAGCGTGATGGACTTGTTTGAAATATTGGCTAGAGCATGGCCCATACTGTTTGCACTCATCACGCTCATCATCGTCCTATCCAAGCTGGACTTGCGGGTCGCTGTCCTTGAGGACAAGATCAAGACTCTCTTTGAATTAATCAACCGGGGCAAATGATGGACATTACTGGACTGGGTGCTGTATCTGACCTTGCAAGCACCGTAATCAACAAAATATGGCCGGACAAGACTGAGGCTGAAAAGCAGCAACTTGCTGCCGCCGTGATGGTCGTGCAGGGCCAGCTTGACATCAACAAGGTCGAAGCGGCCAATCCAGCAGTGTTTGTCTCCGGCTGGCGTCCTTTCATCGGTTGGGTCTGCGGCGCTGCCTGCACGTGGAATTGGATCGGCCTGCCCATCGCCAAGCTGGGACTGGCTCTGTCGGGTCACCCTCTTGAGCTGTCGCCCGCCAACCTTACCGAGATGATGCCGGTGATGCTGGGCATGCTCGGCCTCGGTGGCCTGCGCACCGTTGAGAAGATCAAGGGGGTTGCTGCAAAATGACCCAGCTGACACCGAATTTCTCCCTTGAAGAGCTGACCCACACCGACCACCGCGAGTTCGACAATACGCCCAATGACCAAGAAAAAGCCAACCTGCAGCGCCTTGCTGAGTTTCTGGAAGTCGTCAAGTCTGCCCTCGGAGGTAAGCCCATCATGGTCAACTCCGCCTTCCGATCTAAAGCGGTCAACGACGCCGTTGGTTCCAAAGACACCTCCCAACATCGCGTGGGCTGTGCTGCGGACATCCGTGTTCCCGGAATGACTCCTGACCAAGTGGTACGCGCCATCATCGCTGCGGGTTTACCCTATGACCAGATCATCCGTGAGTTTGATGCTTGGACGCATATCAGCGTCCCTAGCGCCGTTGGCTTACTTCCCCGGCGTCAGGCTCTTATAATCGACAAAACTGGCACGCGCCCGTTTGCTTAATAGGGTACGCCATGGACGCGCAGATGCTATTCAATATCGGCTTAGGCCTCGTCGGTTTCTTCGGGGGCTGGACGATCAACAGCATTACCAGAGCGGTGGAACGTCTTGACAATGATGTTCGGGGCATGCAGAAAGAGTTTGTCACCAAAGACGACTACCACCGGGACATCGACGAGATAAAGTCTATCTGCAAGCAAATCTTTGAGAAGCTAGACAACAAGGCCGACAAATGACTACACCCGCCGCCGTCCTAACTTACGACAGCCTTACGTCTACGGTACTCCAGTACCTAGAGCGTACCGACGCTGCGGTGGTGGAATTTATCCCCACGGCCATTATGCTGGCCGAGTTCGAGATAGCGCAGGACATTAAGACCCTCGGGCAGATGCTGGTAGCCACCGGCGCCATGAACACCGGCAACCCGGTTATCGCCAAGCCCGCGCGCTGGCGCAAGACGGTGTCTATGACCCTGACCACCACGACCGGCCAGAAGCAGCCCATACTCCTGCGCAAGCTGGAGTACCTTAGCTCATATGCCCCCGACGTGACAGCCACCGGTGTGCCCCTCTACTACGCGGACTACGACGCCGACCACTGGTTCGTGGCCCCAACCCCGAGCAGCGCCTTCGCATTTGAGACGCTGTGTTACACCCGGCTGCAGCCGCTGGCTTCGGACAACCAGACCAACTGGCTGACCCAAAACGCCCCCAACGCCCTGCTGTACGGCACCCTCAAGCAGACCGCGCCGTTCCTGAAGGACGACGCCCGTCTGGCTGTCTGGAGCGGCCTATTTGACGCCGCGTTGGCCGCGCTGAAGACCGAAGACCAGCTCCGCGTTGGTGACCGCCAATCCATCGTTCAGGACTCCTAAACATGACAGCATATACTTCGCCATTTTCTGGCCAGACGATCAACCCCTCCTCAGTAAGCTACGAGGCCCTGACGATCAGCGCCAATACGATCCTGCAGTGGCCCATCAACGGCAACGACAACACGCCGGTGAGCAACATCATCGACGTGACGGCCACCGTGGGCAGCCTGCTCTTGGAGCTGCCCCCCGCTACGCAGGTATCCACCGGCCAGTCTGTTCTGGTGCGCAACGTCGGAGCCATCGCCTTTACCGTCACGGATACCTCGGGCGGCACCATCATCACGGTGGCCTCCGGGGTTGCGGAGTTCATTTTCTTGACGGACAACACCACAACGAACGGCACGTGGGCCTCCGTGGTGTTCGGTGCGGGCACGTCCTCCGCCAACGCCTCCGCGCTGGCTGGGTACGGGTTGATGGCCATTGGCACCACGCTGAATCAGTCCTACTCGGTGGCGAACTACTACTCAAGTGCCACGCTGCCTGCCACCGTGCGCGCGCAGTTCGTGGTGTGGTCTAGCGGGGTGGGCACGCTGACGCTGCCATCAGCGGCTACCGTGGGTGCGAACTGGTTCTGCATGATCCGCAACAACGGCACCGGTATCCTGACGCTGACGCCAGCCGGTACGGACACCATCGACGGCAACGCCAGCCAGCAGCTCCAGCTCGCGGAGTCCTTGGTGATCGTCTCCAACGGCACCGGATGGAACACCTTCGGTTACGGCCGGTCCAATACCTTTGCGTACACCCAGCTCTCACTGTCCGTCACGGGCGGCACGCTCACGCTATCGTCCACGCAAGCCGCGAACACGATCCAGGAGTATGCGGGCGTCTTGGCCAGCAACCAGATCGTGATCGTTCCGTCCACGGTCCAGCTCTACACCTTCACCAACAACACCACGGGCTCCTACACCTTCACGGTCAAGACTGCTGTCGTGGGCGGCGCCACCGTCACCATCGCGCAGGGCACGTCCTTGGTGCTGGTGTGCGATGGCACGAACGTCTACAACGCCGCCTCGGGCTCGTCAAGTACCGTTACCTCGCTGACGGTGGGCAATGGCTCCCTGTCCGTCCCCTCCATAAAATTCTCTGGGGACCTGAACTCCGGCCTCTACCTACCCAACACGGGACAGGTCGGGCTGGTTATCGCAAACACCCAGGTGGGCTACTACCAAGCCTCCGGCCTCACTATGGCGGGCACCGTCACCGCGTTGGGTGGCGTGGCTGGGGGCAGCTTCTAATGACCCAAAAAGTCATTTCCATGGATATACCCGCTGGCATCCAGCGGGACGGCACGCGATTTGACGCGCCTTGCTACGTGGACGGCAAGTGGGTTCGCTTCCAACGCAACCGCCCCCGCAAGATCGGGGGGTACAAGGGCATCTTCCTGAACGGCACGAGCGTATCGCGCGGCATGGCCATGACCGCCGTGAATGGGTTCAACTACGTGGTCTCGGGGTACGACAACGGCCTTGAGCAGTGGATCACGGACAACGACGACGGCGTGGGCTCCGGTCCGTATGCCTACAGCCTGAGCAACTTTACGGCCAGCGACAACAACCTGTGGCAGTTCGACATCGCCTTCGACTCCACCGGCAACAATACCAACAATTTGGTGGCGCATCCCGGTCAGAACCTGTCGTACATGACCTCTACGGTGAACACGCCGGTGCTGTATGGCACCTTCCCCGGCACGTCGGGCAGCCTCACGATGTCCAAGGTGGGCGTGTTCACGGCGGCGGGTAGCACCAACAGCACTACCACCTTCACCCTAGCCGCGTCTAATGTGCGCGTGGGCGCGGGCCAGAGCATCACGGGCACCGGCATCCCTGCGGGCACCACGGTGGTGTCTATCCTGGGCACGGCGGTTACGATGTCGGCGGCGGCCACGGCCACGGGCAGCATCACAGCCACCTTTGACAACAACATCGCGGTGTCCGGTGGCTGCGTGGTGCTCCACCCGTACCTGTTCGTGTACGGCAACAACGGCCTGATCCAGAATTGCAGCGCGGGAGACTTCGCCAACTGGGTCGCTGCTGACGCCAACTCCAACAACGTGGCCACCGGCAAGATCGTCAAGGGCCTACCTATCCGTGGCGGCTCCACGTCGCCATCCGGCCTGTTCTGGGCCGCCGACGCCCTGATCCGGGTGAGCTTTGCGCCATCCTCTGCGGGCGGTGTGAACTACTATTGGACCTATGACCTAGTGAGCAGCCAGACCTCGATCATGTCCTCCAACAGCATGGTCGAGTACGACGGCATCTTCTATTGGGCGGGTGTGGACCGCTTCCTGTCCTACAACGGCGCGGTCCAGGAGATTCCCAACAACAACAACCAGAACTGGTTCTTCGACAACATTAATCTGGCCCAGCGCCAGAAGGTATGGGCCTGCAAGGTGCCCCGTTTCGGAGAAATCTGGTGGTTCTACCCCAAGGGCGATGCCACGGAATGCACCGACGCCGTAATCTACAACGTGCGAGATAAGGCGTGGTACGACGCGGGCCAGGCATTGGGCGCCCATCGCTCGGCGGGTGTGTTCTCGGAGGTGTTCCCAAAGCCCGTTTGGGCAGGAAACGAGGCCAACGGCACCGGCAAATACACCATGTGGCAGCACGAGACCGGCACGGACTCCATCTACCTGACCAACGTGGATGCCGTGCAGAGCTACTTTGAGACCTACAGCCTGGGCACCTTGGGCGGGCTGGTGGGCACCCAACAACAACCCGGCGATAACTTGTGGACCCGCATCGAGCGCATTGAGCCTGACTTCGTGCAGAGCGGCGACATGACCGTGGTGGTGACGGGTGAGGGCTACGCGGACGAAACCGCGCAAGACTCCGCGCCGTACACCTTCTCCCCCGGCACGCTAAAGATCGACATGCGCGAGCAGCGCCGCGAGATGCGGTTGCGGTTTGAGTCCAATGTCGCGGGCGGCACCTACCAGACGGGCCGGGTGCTGCTGTCACTTACCACGGGCGATGTACGCTCGACGGGCAATCCATGATCGCGCAGGTCTATGACCCACGCAACTTCACATGGGACTACTGGTGCGCGCTCATGTCGGAGCTGTTCGCCGCAAACCAGCTTGGCACCGTGCCCGAAGACAAGTGGACGACGTGGGCGGATGCACTGGCGGGCATTGGCCGGTTCTCCGGTGTTCCGGATAGCCGTGGCTTCGGTACGTGGCAAGATTGGGCCTTCGCGCTCAACAACGCTTTGAGGAGATAAGCATGACACCCGAAGAAATTATTTCTGCTGACTACAAAACAAACCACCAAGGGCGCGAATACTCCGCGCAACATGACGTGGGACTATTACTGTGCCCTCATGGCAGAGCTATTTGCGCAGAACCAACTTGGCACCGTGCCCGAGGAAAAATGGCGCGAGTGGGTGGACGGCATGAACGGCATCGGTAATTTCAACAACTCCGGCATTCCCGACTCCCGAGGCTTCGCTACGTGGCAAGACTGGGCCTGTCAGATGGTCGGCATCATGAACGTGGAGCAATAACATGGCAAGAGACGACGCTTGGGAGGAAAGCCAACAAGCCACCAACGCTAGGTTGCAGGCTGATCCAAATTATGCGGCCAATCTGGCTGCGGCTCCAGCCGGTTCAACCTACATGGGTATCGACCCAGAGACTGGCATTCCCGTCTATCACCATGACACTGGGGGTGGCTTTTTGGGACAGCTAGGCGATGCGCTATCGCAGGTCGTCACGCCCCAAATCATTGAAGCGCTGGCCATAGCCGTAGTTACGGGCGGCGTGGGGGCAGAGATTGGTGCATCCCTAATGAGCGCAGGCGTTTTGCCAAGCGCCGATGCCGCATTTATGTCCGTGCTTGCCGCAGATGGTACTGCCGCCGCTGCGGAGGCCGCTGCCGCCGCTGCAACAGCTACTGCTACCGCAGTTGGCACCACGGTAGCCAGCACCACCTTGTCTATCGCGCAGGGTGCGCCCCCGGATACCGCGCTGGAAAATGCTGTGGTCAGCCTCACGATGTCACAAGTCATCGCCCCTGAGATAGCAGCGGATGTCAAAAGTGCCATCAGTAACCCGACAATTGCTTCCGCAGTAACGGGAATGGGCGACAACATTGCGTCGGGGGTGCTCACCGGAAAAACTCCAGACCAAATCGTGAATTCGGCTATCCAAGCGGCCACTGGTTCTATCGTCACTTCAGCCTCAAAAGACATTGTTGCCAACACCCCCGGCCTAAACGATCCCAGCATACCCCCAGAAATAAAGAAAATAGCCATTTCGGGTATCGCGGGCACCATCGCCACTGGCGACGGTACGAAGTCGATGGTGAACACGGCCATACAGCAAGCCACCAAGGACGTGCTGAATACTGCGGGGGATGTTTTACACCCGGCTGTGGTTGCAGATTTACAAAGCACCCACGATGCCGCCGTGGCCGCTGATCAATCTGCTGCTGCTGACCAAGCTGCTGCTGCTGACCAAGCTGCCACAGAGAAAGCCGCTGCTGACCAAGTTGCCGCTGACCAAGTTGCCGCTGACCAAGCTGCTGCCCAGCCTGTGTCCACCGTATCCGCTGCCGCTGCCGCTGAAAAAGACTTCAACTCCCTAGTGGCGTCGGGAGTAGACCCGAACACCGCGCTGTCAACCGTGATGGATTGGCACGCGCCTGTCACCAGCATGCAGGGCGGGGACTCGACACAAACTGCCGCCGCAGACACTGGCATGGTGTCTGATTTTGTTCCATTGTCTGGAACCGCTTCTGAGGCAACCGGTGTCTCCGCCAATCAGGCGGTAGCGGGGGGTAATGCTCCGGGAGCCTTGCCTTCTGGAACTACCGCGCCCACTGACATGACGGATGCGCAACAAGCCGCCGCTGTTGGCGTCAGTTTGCCTGAAGTTACATCACCCTTGGACACTATATCGGCCCCGCCGGGAGAGACGCCTTCGCCCCTGCCGGTGGAGACGCCTTCGGCCAATCAGGCCGCCCTTACCGCAGGTAGTTCGCCGGGGTCCGCCGATGCAGCAACGAGTCTCACTTCTGCCGCCGATCTGTTGGCTGCTGGGGCAGGCGATACGGGGTCCTTGCCCACGGCACTAGGCAACGAGGCTGTCGCCTCGGGCATGTCCCCCGGCGCGCTGGGTGCCCAAGCGGCAGCGGATACTTCTCTGACACCAACGCAGGAAGCTGCCGCTTACGGTACTCCCAACGTGGCCGACTTGACCGGTGCAACGGCTGCGGCCGATAATCTCACCAAGTCCGCAAATGAGGCCGTAGCATCGGGCCTGAGTCCGGATTCGGTCGGTGCCGCGCAGGCTGCTGAGGGTATGCTTACTCTCCAAGAGCAAGCTGCCGCAGCGGGCGTTGATCCGGTGTACCCCGGCGGTACGCAATTAGCCCCCGTAGATATTACCGGTAAAAGAGAACCCAGTGACGTAACGATCTACGATCCTCTGCTGCCTTTGGATGTAATCGACACTCCGGCCCCCGCGCCGATACCCGAGGTGGTCGCGCCGTCCCCGGACGTACCCGCGTCGCCCTTGCCGGTAGTGAAGCCCGTCATCACGTCCCCCACGGTGACGACGCCCACTACGACAACCTCAACTGCACCTACGGGTAATTTGCCGACCGTCAGTTACACCGACCAAGCCGCCATTCCGGGTAAGTTACTGAAAACAGGACAGATGGGAACCACTATGTCTATGCACCAACTCAAGCAACTCTACGACTCACTGACGCCTACGCCATCTACGGCGTCGTTATATGACTACGTAAACGACGTGAACCCCGAGACGCTGAACATCGCGCAGTTGGAGTCGCAACCTTTCCAGCAGCCCCAGCAGCCGATGTACGCGCACGGCGGGCTGGTGCACTTGGCCGAAGGCGGCCAGCCGGACAACAGCGACGTAATGTCCGCGCTGAAGCAGCTAGGCGCCATCGGCTTCGACAGCAAGGTGGCCAGCCCCAAGCTGCTGCAACAAGGCCAAATGGGAGGCACGTACGCCCCCAAGGTGCTGCCCCAGCTCGCGGCCCTGCTGCAGTCCCGTGGCATGAAACTGGCCGAGGGCGGCCAGCCCGATGACCATACCCACCCCAACTACAACGGTACCCCGCTGTTCCGTACCGGGGGATTGGAAGGCGTCGGGGGTAAATATGTGGAGGGAAAAGGTGATGGACAAAGTGATGATATTCCCGCTATGCTCGCTGACGGTGAGTACGTTTTTGATGCCCAAACCGTAGCGGATTTTGGCAACGGCTCCAATAAAGCCGGTGCTAAAATGCTTGATGCGATGCGAGAAGCCATTCGCGCGCATAAGAGGAATTCTCCATTGGATTCCATCCCACCCAAATCAAAGACTCCAGAGCAGTATTTGATGGACGCACGCAAGTACCTTAAAGGTGTGAAGTAATGTCGGCAAAAGGACCACGTTGGGCAGCGCAGCAGACGGGCGCCAAAACATACTTCAGTGGCGTCGCTTGCAAGCGGGGCCATCTAGTTGAGCGAATTACAGATACAGGCACGTGTATTGCCTGCCGCAAGGTAAAGGGGCAAGAACGGTATATTGCTAATCCCGAGCCCTTTAGAAAGATGGCCCTTAAATACTGTCGTGCTAATCGGCAAGTACTTGCTGAAAAAGCACGCACAAATCGTGCAAATGAAACAACGGAACAACGGAAACTTCGGCTAGAAAAATCGCGTAAAAGAGCTGCTATCTGGAGAACGGCTAATCCCCAGCATGCTAATACTCAAGTAGTAAAACAACGCTGGAAAATTGAAAATCCCGGTAAGGTAAACGCGCATGGTGCTAAACGTCGCGCGGCTTTGCTGCAACGCACGCCGAATTGGCTAACTGAAGACGATCTGTGGATGATGGAACAGGCGTATGATATAGCCGCGTTGCGTTCAAAAATGCTTGGATTTTCTTGGCACGTAGACCACATCTATCCCCTACAAGGCAAAACGGTTTCTGGGCTACATACGCCCATCAACTTGCAAGTAATACCTTGGCTTGATAACATCCGCAAGGCCAATCGTCTTGTCGAAAGGACCTAATCGTGGCTGATCTAACCCAATCGTCGCAGACAACAGCGACGACCACCCCGCAGTATTACACCGACTACCTGTCCAATCTGGCGCAGAAAGGCACCGCCGCCGGTGCCGCTGTACCTACCGCCGCATGGGACCCCACGGCGCTTCAGAACCAAGCCTTTACGGGCGTAGCCGCCAATGTCGGCAGCTACGAACCCGGCTTGGCCCAAGCTGGCCAGACCTTCCAGCAAGCAGGCGCCACGGACATTACCGGGGCCGCTAACCCATACCTGACCGCCGGAACGACCACCAGCGGCCTGACGCAGGCTAACCCCTACCTGACCTCGGGAACGAGCAGCGCGGCCCCTTTGGTGGCCGATTACATGAACCCGTACACCCAGAACGTGGTGGACCAGATCAGGCTTGCGAACCAGCAGAACATCCAGCAGAACTTGTCTCCCGGCATCACCGCAGGCGCGGTGGGCGGCGGCCAGTTCGGCTCGCAGCGCGGCGCCAACGCCTTGGCCTTGGGCATCTCCAACGCCGACATCGGCGCCTTGGGACAGCAGTCTACGGCATTGCAGTCGGGCTACGCCCAAGCGCTGGCAGCAGCTCAGGCCCAGCGCGCGGCGCAGATACAGGCCGGTAGCACCGCTGGCACCCTGCAGAACCAGTTCAACACCAACCAGACCACCGCTGGCCAAGTGGCGGGCAACATGGCCGCGCAGCAAGGCCAATTGCAGCGTGACATCGGCACGGCGCAGGCCGCGCTGGCCAACCAGCAGCAGACGCAAGGCCTTACCGATGTAAACGCCTTGGCCACCCTTGGTGGACAGCAGCAGACCATCGCCCAGAACAAGGCGCTGGCGCCGCTGGACATCCTCGGCAAGCAGGCTAGCATCATGTCAGGCGCGCAGTTGCCCACCACCGTCACCACGCAAGCCACCGGGTCGCCGCTGTCGGCTATCGCGGGCTTGGGCAGCTTGGGCGTGGGATTGAACACCAAAAATGCCAGCGGCTCGACGCCTTGGCAAAATATCTTGAACGGCATCGGTTTAGGCGGTGGAGGGGGAAGCTCAATTCAAACAGCAAATAATTCTTACCAATCGGCTGATGGCACTTGGTACCCAACACAAGCCGCTGCTGGTGCGGCGGATACAGCGTATCTTGCAGGATACGGCGGGAACAGTGGCAACAGTGGAGGCGGTAGTTTCCAAGCGGCAGACGGCAACTGGTACCCAACGCAAATGGCCGCTGATGCGGCGGATGCCGCGTACTTACCGTAAGGAATAAATCATGGCAGATAAAACTTCCGCAAATGATGTGACCTCCGGCCTGACTGCCTTGGCGGGCAGGCCCGTGGTAGGCCCCGGCGCAAATTCCCAAGATGCCCTTCAAGCTAACCTTGAGGATGCGCAAACGGCATTGGAGCAGCGTTACGCCAACCCAAACTGGTTTAACGTAGCCGCAGGCTTCTTCAAGCCCCAACTGGGTGGCTTTGCTGCGTCCTTGGGCAGCGCTGCGCAAGAACTAGGTAGTTGGCAAGAACAACAACGCGCCAACCAGATACCACTGTTCAATGTACGCGCCCAAGTTGGTGCTTTGCAAGCTCAACGTCAAAATCGTGAAGCGGCTGCCAGAGCATTTACCGCTGCCCAAACTGGAAATTTCCCACCTGAAAAACTGCCTGCGTTGCAAGCGCAGCTATCGTCTTTGGGTGCGCCCGACTTGGCGGAGTCCGTTGGGAAGATGATTGATACAAAACAAAAAGACCGGGCTTTGGATACGACTGCTCAGCAGCTTCTGACTGCTCAAATGACAGAAGATAGAAATATGCTTGTGGAACGCCGCAAGCAAAATATGATTACGGAAGAGCAGTATAACCAAGGCCTTGCAGATATATACGCTCGCAGACAAGAACGTCCCAAGCCAACTGTCCCCGGAACCGCCGGTGCTGATATTGTCTCTCCTGCGCCTGCCGCTGCTCTTTCTGCCGCTGCCCCTGTTGCCGCTGCTGCTGCCCCTGTTGCCGCTGCTGCTGCCCCTGTTGCTTTCAAACCCCTTGACCCGAAAGCCGATTTGACATACAGCAATTTAACACCCGAACAAAAAGTTGCAGTTAACACTTCTGTGAACAAAATGCTTGAGGGTTTTAAATGGCGCCCAATAATGGGGACAGATGCCGGGGAAGAATCTTGGAATAAAAACATCGAGCGGTTGAGAAAAGAAAACCCAGCGGGGCTTGCGACTTTTGTTGATGCCGTAAATAACCAAGGTACTTTAAGCTCTACTCCTACGGATTCCGCAACAGCCAAAGCGCCCACTCTTGCGGCAGCTCCCGCGACAGCCAAGGCGCCCGCTCCTGCGGCGACATCGCCCATGGAAGTTAAATACGAGGATAAATATGCGCTGCCGCATGCCAACCCCATGACGGCAACACAGATAAAAGAAAATGCCACAACTCAAGCTAATGCCGCAAAAGCAAATGCAAATGATGAAAACTACTACAACGCAGTTAAATCTGTTTCGCAACCGATACAGTATAAAATAGCAGATGACGCTAATAATTTTATAATCGACCAATTTAAGAAAAATCCTAAAGATGTTGAAACAGTAATGGACTTAGTTCGTAAGGCCGGTGGCCTTGCGGCCATGGTTAACCAAGGTCTAGGAGTTTCTTTTAACGGACCATTTGCGGTAAACGTGTCTATACCTGTGGAAAGCGGACTAATTGCATCTTTAAGCCCAAACCAGCGAACACTTTTTGATGCCATGGCCCAAAGTGCGGCAACAAGCGCGTACTTCAATATGAAACAACGGGGAGTTGATCCTGAAAAAGCGGGTATTGATAAGTTTGGCGCACAGATGCAACAAGAGATTGGGTTAAAACAAACCCCCGGCGCTTTGTTTTTAGCCGCCAATAAAAATGCAGCAAACTTGCACATGGCGAAAGAAGCTGCTGATATTTTTGATAAAGAGCTTCCCAAAGTTAGTAGTTATTACGCGCCCCACTACACGATACGGCAACAATCCCCTGCAATGTTTAAGTTGGAGCATAAATACGATCTTATAAATAGAGCCCACAATAAAGCTTTTAACGGAGAATAATAGGGGATTACCATGGACGAAGATCAAAAAGCCGCACTCTTAAAAGAAGCTGACGCCGAAGCCAACGCATACTTAAATGGTGCAAGACCCACCGTTAACACGGAGCAGGGAGAAGAGCACGTTCTTCCAAAAGACGTAGTAGATGTCTACGCCGCTCTCCGAAAAAAATCTGAAGGTAGCAAGGATGAAAGCGGCAATTTAATGCCTTCCCCTGAGACAGCGGCGTTGGGAGCGGCGGCAGCGGGAGCCTACGCCCAGCACACCGGCCGGACGTTAGGAAACGGGCTGTTACAAGCGGGTGAGGGTGTGTACTCTTCTTCTTCCGCGCCACCTGTTATGCCCCCTGCTGCGGCGCCACCCACACCCGCGCCGCCCGCTGGCCCAAGTCTGGTGGACACCCGTATCGCTGAGGTTACCGAGCGCCAGCGCTTGATGGATGAGGCGCTGAACGCTAGGTTGCGGCAACTAACAGGTGATCCAAAGGCAAATTATGCTGGGTTTTCGGAAGAGCAAATAAACCGTCTTTTCAGTGGTGGGAATTCCGACACGCTTAGTACGCCGGGAGTTTCTCGGGAATTTACGCACAACGATGAGACTTCCCGGAAAGCGGATGTCACCAGCTTAAACCGAGAAAGGCTTGGTTCAGCGGGGTTAGACCCCCGGGCGGCGGTGGAACAGGCTGGGCCTCTGGTTACTTTGGCCAATAGCCGCATAGCGGTGCCTCCCCACGTAGCCGTTGAATTAAACCAAGGTAAGCAAACAGCCGCAGCCGAAGAGGCGGAACGGCTGCGGCAGGAGCATGCGCGCCAAACCCAACTAAACGAATCCACGCTCGCTGCCTTAAATGCCAAAAAACAGGCGGATACCGCAGCGGCAGAACGTTCTGCTGCGGCCAAAACTTTAGCCGACCAAGAGGTCGCGCTAAAAGCATATTCAGCCGCGCAGAGAAACTATAAAAATGCTGGGCTCAGGGCCGGGGTAGGGAAGGTTGCTTTAGGCGGCCTCGGGGGCTTAGAAACAGGCGCTCAAGCCGTTAATATGTACAACAACTACCGCGCGGGTGTTAGCCCAGATTGGACAGAGAAGCTCAGTCTTGCTGGGGGGTTGGCATCTATGTTTGGGAAACCCGTTTTGGGTGGCTTGGGCCAAGCCGCCCAAATACCCTACGCCGTAAAGCACCGGGAAGACATTGCACGAGCCATGAAGATGCGCGACGTTATGCCGGACACTATGCGGATGATGTTGGGGCAAGGAGAGGGCGAAGAACCCGCTTTCTCCGCCCTACAAAAGCCGTAATTGCGGGAATATTTCAAGAAGCGCCAGCACCACTAAAACCATCCAGCAAATGTTAATGATGCGGGTCACATCCCACCCCGCTTTTCGGTGAGCGCCAGCGCCACCAAGGGGTTGATGGACTGGACGAACTCGATGCACAGCGCGCGCTCCTTGCGGGCGTACAGCAGGGCCACTTTCTCCTCGACCTTGCGCCCGAACTCGTTGATGTCGAGGTTGTCGGTGTACAGGCCGTTGGGGTCGATGGGCGAGTCGGGTGACTGGCACTTGCAGTCCATGAGGATGGCCTTGAAGTCGTTTTCAGTAAGCATGTTGGTTCCTGTTGGTGTAACTTGAGGTTTGATTATAATGCAGGCATGACGCTGCAAGAATACTTTAGCTCGGATGTGCGAGGCGCCAAGGGAGAGATGGCCGAGCACCTCAAGATCACCCCCACGTGGATGGCCCTGCTCATTGCTGGGACCCGTCAGCCTTCGCCCATGCTGGCGCTGAAGATTGAGGAAGCGACGCAGGGGCTGGTGACCCGGCAAGAGCTTCGGCCCGACATTTTTCGGTGACCGCCAGCCGCCACGCGGCCAGCAGCATCTTGTTGTCGTCCCGCAGCCGCTTGTTGTCGGCGTCCAGCTCATCAGCAAGACGCACCAGAGTCTCGTGCTTCCAACTCGAAAAATCAGTTCTTGGCATTCTTCGTTTTCCTTCGTTTCATGCTGTCCAGCAAGATGTCTTGCACCCTGCGCTTGGTGGTAAGGCGCTCCAGCACCAGCTCGTCCACGGTGTCGCGGGCGATTATCCGGTGGATAAAGACCGGGCGGTCGTAGCCCGCCTGTAGCTGCCGGGTGGGGCCGATCCGCTCGATGATCTGCAGGTGCTCTTCCAAATTGAAGTTGGGCGAGAAGAACACCAAGATGTTGCCGCCGTCCTGCAGGTTCAGGCCGTGGCCCGCGCTGGCCGGGTGGGCGAACATCACCGGTATCTTGCCCGCGTTCCAGTCCTTGATCGTGCCGGGGCTCTTGTCCAGATGCCGCCCCTGCGGGAAGGCCTTGAGCAGCCGCGCCAAGTCGCTCTTGAAGTTGTAGGCCACCAGCACCGGCATGCCTGCGGCCTCCTCAATGATCGACTCCAAGGCTTCGAGCTTGACCTTGTGGGTCTCCGTCCAGTTCTTACGGGTGTCGTCGGTGTAGGCCGCGCCAGCGGCGAGCTGCAGGCACTTGATGGTCTTGGCCGCCGCGTTGAAGGCCTCGACCTCGATGCCCTCCAGCTCGGTGTACATGGCGTCCTCCATCTCCCGGTAGTGCTTGCGCGCCTTGGGCGGCAGGTCCACCATGATGTCATTGACGATGGGCTCGTGCAGGTCAAACCAGTCCTTGGCCTCGATGGTCAGGCACACGTCGCGCAGCCGGTCCTGAATCTCGGTCTGGGCCGCCGGTACAGGCACCAAGCTAAAGCCGTCGTAGCCCTGCTGGAACCAGCGCTGGCTGAAGGCGGTGTAGGTGCGGCCCAGCCGGGTGCCTGCGTCGAGGAACCATGACTGGCCCCACAGGTCTTTGAGGCCGTTGCTGGCCGGGGTGCCGGTGAGCTCAATCAGCCGCTTGATGCGGGTGTGGGCAATGCTGCCCAAGGCTTGGGCGCGCTTGCCGCCTTGGCGTAGCCGGAAGTTTTTGACCTTGGTGGACTCGTCCAGCACCACGGTGGCGTAGGGCCACCGGTCGCCCCAATACTCCACCAGCCAGACGAGCTGCTCATAGTTGGTGACATAGACCTGCGCGGGCGTCTTGATGGCGGCTATCCGCTCCCGCTCCACGCCGGTGATGACGGACACGTTCATGCCGCGCAGGTGCTTCCACTTCAGGACCTCGTTGGGCCACGTGTCGTTGGCCACCCGCAGGGGCGCCACGACCAGCACGGGGCCGTCCTCGACCATCTGGAGCGTGTCGATGGCCGTCAGGGTGGCCACGGTCTTGCCGGTGCCCATGCCCGCCCAGATCGCGCAGCGCGGGGTGTCTAGGATGTGGTCGATGATCATGCCCTGATACGGGCGGGGGGTGAATTCTTGTCTCATGGCAGCAGTGCGTCCACGCCCTCGAAGCTGTCGATCACCACCACGCGCTGGCCCATGGCCCGCATGCGCTCGTGCTCCCGGTGCTGCTGGCGCTCGTGGGGTGTGTGGGGGAACAGGGCGGCCAGACCGGGCGCCTTGAGTTCCACCCAGACGGCGTGGTTGTGGATGCCCTTGAGCATCACCAAGCGGTCGGGCGCGCCATTGCGGCCCAGCCACTTGACCTTGCGGACCTCGCCGCCGCATTCTTTTACCTGCTTGACCAAGTATTTCTCAATCTCTGACTCTCTCATATCAGCCCTTCCTGTATCGGTATGTCTCAAAGCCCGCTGCAGCCAGCGGGATGTCGGGTGCCCATATGGGATTAGCGGCCAACAATTTTGATAAATGTTCAGCGTTGTACTGCGGCTCATCAGGGGTTTCCGTTACAAGTTCATCGTGTACGCTTAAAACGATCTTGTAGCCCGCCTCCTCGATCAGGGGCATGTTGGCCGCCATGATGTCGCGGGCCACGGCTTGGCACAGGTTCTCAAAGAGCTTGCCGCCGTGGGTGTGGATGCGGGTCCACTTGCGGGTGTACTGGTCGATGCCCATGTAACTCAGGGCGCCGTCCTCGCCGATCCGGGGCGACGGGTAGCACAGCGAGCGGCCCGAGGGCATGCCCACCACCAGCCAGCTCTTGGTGGCCCGTACCCGCAGCCCCAGCTCGTTGAAGGTGTTGCCCCGGTTGGCTATCGCCCGCGCGGCCACGTCCTTGAGCTTGTGCCAGTACCCGGCGATGTTGGGGTGTGCGTCGCGCCACATGCGCTTCAAGACGTCGCAAGCCACGAAGGCGTCGTCGGACAGCCCGTAGCGCGAGCGCTTCTCCTTCTTGAACCACGTCAGGAAGTCGTCGGCCTTGGCCACCAGCGCCTCGGGCGCGTCTAGCAGCACCTTGTCGGCCAAGTCGTCTAGGTTAATGTTGAAGGCCCCGGCAAAGGTCGCAAACGCGCCCACGCCGCCTTCATATCCACAGTTGTGTACTAGCAAGGGCCCCCGGTTCGTCATCACGGTAAATCGGTTATTCGGGCCGCTGTTCAAGATGTCGAATACGGGCCTCAAGGTCAAGTATTCGTTGTTGCATTTCCCTGACGGTGCGTTTATTCCTCCCTCGGTTTTCCCCCAAAGGTATAAAGCGCAGGTTACCCGGTTCATAGCCTTTATTGACGTCGATCCTATCCATGTCGAAAGCCGGGTTATCCCAACCTTCAAGGGTAACAACGTATCGCAAAAAAGAGGCTTTGTCTTTCCGCCATAGTGGCCAAACATGAATTCCTCTGCCACCGTAGGAGTGGTATTGCTTGCTGGTCGGGTTGTGACACCGGGTGTTGCATGCGGATAATCTATTGAGTAATCGCCTGCGGTGGTCATCATCTGGGCAGGCGTCGGCATACTTAAAAAATGTTTTACGCCAATGGCCCGCTTGCTTTTTAGCACAATTGCTGCATCGGGTACTAGCCCCTTTTCGCAAGTTGTATCCATATACCAGATGTGGTTCAGCCATACAGGAGCATTGAACCCGAACCATGTCTTGGGCGTTTGCACCCATGATGCGTCGTTCGATACCCAAGACGGTAAGCTCTCCGAACCTGTCTCCAACGCTTGGCGGAGAATGCTTTCGTTCAAAGCGAGTTGCTGCGCCTGCGTCCATGTTGCTCCTGTTTTGATCAAATGATCCGGTGTTACTTCTATACCGGCGAGGTTTAACGTCGGTCGAAGGCCCTTCGGTATCAGCCCCTGATGTTGAACCCACTGCTTTCCGTCCCATAACATATCCTCCGTAGTAACTGAATGTAGGTATTTTATACCACTATTGGTTAGTATGGGGGTGTTCTCCCCAAAACAAGCTAATTCCATGACTTTTCCTCGCTGTCGCAATTCATCTGTAACGGAACTAACCGGTATCCCAAAAGATTTTGCGTAGGCCAGCTTGTACAGGTCCGGGCCGGTCTTCGCGTCGAAGTCGCGAAAGGCTTGGAGCTTCCATTCCTCGTTGGCCAGCCAGCTCTGGACCCGGCCCTCGATGTTCGATAAGTCGGCAACAACTAGTTTCTGCCCGTCCGCCGCCACGATGCAGCTGCGGATGGCCGAGCTCACCAGCTCCATGACGTTGTCGGTGGTCAAGTGCGCGCACCCAGCGCGCAGCGCCTCGATGCCCGCGTCGATCGCCTTCTGCTTGAGCGTGGGCCGGGGCAGGTTCTGGGGCTGGAACAGCCGCCCAGCCCAGCGCCCGGTGCGGATGGCGCCGCAGAACTGCAACAGCCCGCGCAGGCGCCCGTCCTTGCTGGTGCCGTTCCTCAGCACCCGGTACTTGGCCGTGCTGGTGCTGCTGGCCTGTAACCGGATCAGCAGCAGCTCGCGCATGGCCGGGTTCATGTCGGCGGAGGCCAACGCCTTCTCAAGGGTCGCCATCTGCAGGTCGGGCAGGTCGATCCCGAAGGCCTCGAACAGGTGCAGCCGGAAGACCTCGTTGAGCGTGGTACTTGACACGCTGCCGTCGGTCAGCGCCCGCGTGCGGTCCGCCAGCTCGTGCCGGGCGGCGTATATCGCGTCGATGGCCGAGTCCACCAGCTTGAGGTCGATGGCCACGCCCCTGTCGTTGATGCGCTGGTCGAGCTGCCACAGCTCGCGCTCTGCGGGCGTGAAGTTGAGCATGGGCATGCGCTTCTTGACCTCGCGCATGGCCTCGATGTCGCTGGCGGCGTAGGCCTTGAAACGCTCCCACTCGGCTGGGTGCGTCTCGCGGGTGGCGCGGCGCAGCCTGCGGTTCATGGGCAGCGGCTTGCAAAATAGCTGGATCAGCCGCTTGCCGTCCTTGTCCTTGGCCTTGTCGGAGGGCAGGCCCAGCACCTCGCAGAGCATGGCAAGGCTACCGGGCAGGCTGTGCGCCATGGCTTGGATCATGGTGTCATGGATGCGCTCGGTGGGGATGTTGATGCCCCAGACGTGCCGGAGCACCGTGCGGTCGAAGTGGGAGTTGTGGACCACCACCTCGACGTCGGGGTTGTTGAAGCCGTCCACGACGTACCATGGGAGCACGTGGGGCATGGTGAGATCTGTCACCTGCACCGGCCCGTCATCCCATGCCCATGCCGCTAACAGGATCTCTGCAGCCGCGGCATAGGCATGGGTGCCGTGCGTTATGGGGGTCTCAGAGTAGGTCTCCAAGTCAAGGTAGAGCGTTCGCATGTGGATGTGTAGCGCGAAGGGTTTTATTGCGAATGAATAGTTTCTTCTACGCCCAGCAAGATGTTTACGGCGTCTCCTAAAGTGGATATGGCCAGCCCAACATACTCGGCTTGGATCATGCGTCCCACCAGCTCGGGATTCTTCTTGGCGTAGCCCTCCCCAAAAACCCAATCTACGGCCTCAACCATAGTCAACAGTTCTTCTTTCATAGCGCTCATGTGTATATCTCCAATATGTGTAGGTGGGGGTACTCGCTGCGTCCGTCCGGGGTACTCAGTCATCCGTCCAGCATCCGCTTTCCCCCCGAAAATCAGACCAAGTCCATTTCGTCCATGTCGTCCGACTCGATGACGTCGAAGCCGTCGGTCGAAGGCACGCTGGCCGAGAACGGCTCGCCGTCCTTGTAGAACTGGATCACCGAGAAGCTGGCGCGCACGCCTGAGTTCTCGCCGGTCTGGCAGTAAATCTCGACCTTGGCGTTGACGTAGCAGCCACCGTATGGGCGGTTGGTGTCGCCGATCAGCGGGCTCTTGTCCTTGTCGATGATCACCGGGCGGGTGAGCTTGGCCGAGCGGTGCGTGGCCAGCACCATCTTACCTTGGTACTCCTCGTTGGCCTTGGTGTTGCCGTCGGTGTAGCAGTATTTGTTGGACTGCCCTGCCATACCCTTGAGCATAGCAGCAGACTTCACACCCCAGATGGTCTTGGCCTCGGCCTCGATGGCGGCGCGGATGTGCTTGTCGTTGTCGCTGTCTGGCTCGATGATGAACGCCGCGCTCCAACGGGGCTTGCCGTCACCGGCTTTGAACTCCTTGGCGGTGAACAGGGTGGGGTACGACAGGCGCACGTTTTTGATGATGATTTCCATGATGGTCTTTCAGAGGTTAAAGGTCTGTCACGTCGGAAAACTCAGAGGCATCCACTGACGTGACCAGTGCAGGACGCTTGTCGGATACGGGCGCCACCGATGGCTGTCCGTCGCTTTGGGTGATCAGGGCCTGAATCTTGGTCCACTGGCGTGGCCCAATCTCGTCGGCCTTGGCCAGCTTCTCGATGCTGGTGGGGCTGGCCAGCTTGTAGTCGTACATCTGGTCGTGCTTGATGCGCATGGCCTTGAGTGCGGCCTCTGCTGTCTCAGGGTCGGCCCACGCCCGGTTGCCCTTCTTGCCCTGCACCAGCTTGTAGCCGGGCACCGGGATGCCGCCCAGCAGGCGCCGCTCGACCTCCGCACGCACGGCCTTGATCCAGTCCTCGATCAGGTTGGCGTTGGCCATGACACGCGCCAGATCGTCCTCGTGCGCCGTCTCGGGCACCACCTCATCAAAGTCGGCCAGCGCCTGCTCACGCAGGGCCGGGCAGATCGCCTTGGCGCGGCACCATTGGCAGGCCTTGCTGGACGGCACGTACTTTTCGGTTTGGTACCGCGTGTACTCCGCCGCGAAGTCCACCTTGATGATGAACGCTTGCAGATCAACCGTGCTGAAAGTGAACTCCGGCTTGGCCAACAGGCGTGGCTGGCTGATGACGACACGCACGCGCTGGAAGTCGTAGGCCACCTTCAGCTCGTCCCATGCCGCTGCCGCGTAGATCATGAGCTGCGGGTTCTCGTCGGCGTCAACCTCCTTAAACCCGAACTTCGCGTCCACGATGATCAGCTCGTCGGGCGTCACGATCACAGCGTCAGCCGTGCCGTGGGCGCCCTCCTCGCCGGTCATCCAGCCGATGGGCAGGCGCTGCTCTACCTGCAGCTCGCCACCGGTGGAGGCCACGATCTCACGCACGTGGTCCACGTAGAACTGCACGTCCTTGACCTGCCCAGCCTGCAAGA
>Ga0208376_1000142_pt1 | contig 21233 bp, 15 predicted proteins | sample CryBogmetaGMA25M_FD_184548 | JGI IMG/M metagenome (GOLD analysis project Ga0208376, IMG submission 184548) | Freshwater microbial communities from Crystal Bog, Wisconsin, USA - MA2.5M (SPAdes) | ecosystem: Environmental > Aquatic > Freshwater > Lake | place: Crystal Bog, Wisconsin, USA...
GCCGGACAGCTTTCTGGTGCGGAATACCCCCTCTCCCCTCGTGGGAGAGGGGGCAGGGGGAGAGGGGGCGTACTGACTTTGCACCAGCCCTGCCGGGCGTACACAGACAGTAGCGGATTTGCTATAATAGTCCATACCCCGGAAGGGCATATCAATGACCCTGAGCGGCGGAGGCGTGTCCGCCGCTTGTATGTTATCCCGGCGTTAATGAAAGATTGACGACATGTTAGCGCCCGGCACCCTGCTCCAGGAACGGTACCGCATCGCCGCGCAGATCGGCAAGGGCGGCATGGGCGCAGTGTATGTGGCGCGTGATATGCGGCTGTCTCACGATGTGGCGATTAAAGAGACACTTTTCCACGATGATGCCTACCGGCGGGCCTTTGAGCACGAGGCAAAATTGCTCGCTCGGCTGCGCCATCAGGCTCTGCCCAAAGTGAGCGATCATTTTATTGAGGGCAACGGGCAGTTTCTGGTGATGGAGTTCATTCACGGCGAAGATCTGGGCAGCCAACTCGTGCGCCTGGGCAAGCGTTTCGCCTCGCCGCAGGCACTGTCAATGGTGCTGAAGTGGGGCGATCAGCTGCTCGATGTGCTCAATTATCTGCACACGCGGCCGATGCCGATCATCCACCGCGATATGAAGCCGAGGAATCTGAAACTCACCTCGACATTCGATATTATTCTGCTCGATTTTGGCCTTGCCCGTGGCGGCGTTACGGTCTCTATTGATAGCACAGGCTCGACGGTGCCCGAGAGTGAGGATCGGAAGATCTACGGATTCACCCCGCCCTACGCGCCGATTGAGCAGATGCGCGATGGTGAGCCGGATCCGCGCAGCGACCTCTATTCCCTGGGGGCAACGCTCTATCACATGCTCACCGACTCACTCCCGGCTGACGCGATGAGCCGTATGGCCCGCATGATCAACGGCCATCCCGACCCGCTGCGCCCTATTCGCGATCTCTCGCCGCATGTGCCGGAGCCAGTGGCAAACCTGATCCAGCGATCTCTCAGTGTGACGATGGAGGGTCGTCCGGCCAGCGCCCGCGAGATGCGCGAGGAACTCGCCCGCGCCCGCAGCCTTACCCCGGTTGCCGCGCCTCCCCCGCTGGTGATCTCCTTACCCCCGGTTGACCCTCGACCTCTTGGTACAATACCTCTGAATACACCGAGCGTAACGGTACCCTCCGCTATCGCCCCGAGTGAGCAGTTGCCTATCGGTACGCTCATCCGTATGCTCACAACGGGCAGTCCGATCCGCTCGGTGGCCTTTAGCCCCAGTGGCGAACAGCTCGCTGCAGGCTATGATGACCATACGGTCGGAATGTGGCAGATGAGCGACTATAGCCATGTGCGAACCCTCAAGGGGCATACAAGCAGCGTGCGCAGCGTCTTCTTTGCGCCCGAGGGCGGGCTGATGGCGACGGGCAGCGACGACGAAACGATACGGATCTGGAATGTAAGCGATGGCGAGCCGCGCCGACAACTGCGCATCCCCGGCTGTCCGATTGAGAGCATTGCCTTTAGTCCCGACGGCAAACTACTGACGGTGGGCGGTTGGGGTAGCTCGATTGCCATCTGTTCGGTCGAGGGCGATCAGGTGCGGATCCTCGACACCTTGCCCTGCCCATTTGTTCACAGCCTGAGCTTTAGCGCCGATGGCGGGATGATCGCCGCCGGGTGCTACGATGGCGCTGTCTACCTGTGGAATACGGCAGATCACCGGCCCGCCGGTCAGCTTGGCGGTTTCACCAGCTTCATCTACAGCGTTGCCTTTAGCCCCAACCGCGAGTTTATTGCCGCCAGCAGCCAGATGAGTGTCCGCGTCTGGCGTCTCAGCGACCAGAAGCTGATTGAGACATTTCAGGGTCATCACGGCCCGGTGCGCTCGATTGCTTTTAGCCCCGATAGCCAGGTGATCGCGAGCGCCAGCGAGGATCGCGGCGCACGTCTCTGGCGCCTCAGTGATGGCGAACTGATCGCTCCCGCCTTCGATCATCGCGCTGGTGTGGCCAGCCTTGCCTATAGCCCCAATGGCCGCCTGCTCGCCACGGGTACCCACGATGGCCGGATCTGCCTCTGGCAACTGTAGATGCTGACTATTGACCTAGGACAAGGTTTCAGGTGCGAGGTTTCAGGTGTCAGGCACAATGCATCAGGAAGCCTTGCGTATGCCAAAACTGCAAAGTATCCACGCCGACCGTTCCCCCTCACCCCCTACCCCTCTCCCACCGGGGGAGAGGGGAGATTCCGCACCAGAGCGCGTTAGACTCCCCCTCTCCCGTTCTGGGAGAGGGAGCTGGGGGGTGAGGGTTGAGCGGCAGTGGATTCCTTATGTGAATAGTATTGGTGCGAGACAGCTACGGGCGGTATTCGCCGCACTGCTGCTGATTCCGCTACTGAGCGGCTGCCTGTTGATCAGCGGTGAGCAGACGATGATCGGCCCGCTTGCTGGCACGGGTCGTCTGAGTACGATGTTTGTCAGTGCCGAGGGTAGCGAGGAGCGAACGGTGACGGTGAGCGATGCCAACGCCGACCTCCATGCTATTGTTCTGATCACACTCGATACCGGCGACCTCCAGGTTGATCTACTCCAGCCCGATGGCGCGCTGGCGTTTGCCGTCTCCAACCAGCCCAGCATAAAAGTAATTCGCAGCGGCGCGGTGCGCAGCGACGCGAATGGCGCGGTGCGCTACCGGGTCTCGGCCCGCAGCGCCCGCCACGGCGAGTACCAGATTTTCTTCCTGCCATAGCCAGCCCCTAGCGCAGCATCAGCATCCGCCCGGTGCCAACCTGCTCCATGCTGCGGGCGATGTCGCTGGTTCCAGCGAGCATGGCCCCGATCACGCTGTGCGGGATGGCCAGCAAATGGATGGTTGTGATGCTGACGATGCTGGCCAGCGGCGGGCCGCCGCGCAGCAGCTCCAGCTCGCCAAAGAACTCGTCTGGCCCAAGCTGAGCCACCACCTGTGGCTTGCCCGACGGGTTCTCGGATTGGAGACGCATCACCGCCGCTCGCCCGGTGTCAATCAGATAGAAGCGCCCGCTCGGCACGCCTTGGCGCACAATGATGGTTCTCGCCGGTTGCTCCAGCCGCTCGGCGTGCATGGCCAGTTCGCGCAGGGCCGTCCGTGGTACGCCGTGGAAGAGCGGGATGCGCTCCAGCAGGCGCACGATCTCGCGCAGGGCCACGCCCTCACTGGCGTGGGGCGCAACTTCCTTGAGCATCCGCTCGATCTCGGCACCCGGCAGGAAGAGCAGGTCGCTGCCGATGGTGGTGCCATACGAGCGACTCGTTACCTGATCAAGATCGTCGCCCACCTCGCCAAAAAAGTCGCCCCGGTGTAGCTCACTCACCAGATCATCGCCCTCCTTCACCGCCACCTCGCCCGCCTCAACAATCCACAGGCCCGAGGGCGCAACCCCGGCGGCCAGGAGCAACTGCCCTGCGGCGGCATGGCGCGACTCCAGAGTCGCGGATAACTCCTGTAGCTCGCGATCATCGCAGGCGGTGAAGATCTCCACCTGGCGCAGCAGGCGCAGCCGGGCCTCGCGTACATCGCCGAAGGCCCGCGAAAGTTCTCTGGCCCAGGGTGTGTTCGGGAAAATCTGACGGTTGGACGCCTCACGCTCAGGCCAGGGTAGGGCGTCGTAGGCAGCGCGGATGGCTCGTCGGGCAAAGCTCGCCCCCGCCTGCTCCTCAATCGTCGTCACGGTGTAGCGCAATACCTCGGCATAACGTGCCCCCTGCATATCGAGCGATCCAGCCGTGAGCGCGGGACTGATCCGCGCCCGCTCACGGTCGAGGGTGATCTCCCAGTTCGCGGTTGCGGCCAGTACGTCCATGCGATCATCGAGAGCCTGAGCCCGCCGAACACCGTAGAGGTCGTGCAGAAGCCGGTAGCAGCCGGCGTAACAATGCTGGAAGGCGCGCTGGATTCGCTCCGCCTCGCTCATGGCGGGCTGAATTGGCCATTTTAGTCCGTTAGTGCTAATTTGGCGCAAGGTGAGGTAGTGAGTACACCAGGCTGCCGCCCACAGGCCCGATGAGAGCGTGAGGGCGGCGATGGCGGGCGGCGTGTTGCGCCAGGTCGGCAGCAGCTCCAGCAGGTAGCTCACGGTCTGTGCAGCAATGCCCAGCCAGAGCAGCAGCCAGCACCAGAGCAGCCGTGAGTCGCGCAGACCTATCAACTGGGGCAGCAGCAGAGCCAGGGCCACCACGCTCAGGTAGATCGGTGCTGCCTCGATCACCGCCCACGCAAAGATCAACCCCGGCTGAGCCGTATGGATCACCCCAATCGTGAGCCCACCGGCGAGAAAGGCCATTCCCAGCATCAGGGCACTAGCCGCCAGTTCGCCCGGCTGCGACTGGTGTAGATTAATATCAAGCAGGGCGATGAATCCGGCGAACATCAGCAGCAGGAATCCGGCGATCCGCATCCCCGCCCATATGGCAGCGAGTCCTGGCAGCAACAGGTAGCCGCCCAGGGCCACCAGTTCGATCACGGTGACGGCCAGGAAGCTGTTGAGCGCCTGACTCACCCGTGCCCCCCGGTAGTCGCTCTGAAGGGCGAGCTGCGCCGCAAGGGCGGCCAGCCAGAGCAGCGGTGCAATCATGGCGGCATGGATACCGTAGCGTAGGGGTAGCCCGGCCAGAGCCAGAGCCAGAGCCGAGAATGCGGCAGCGGCGATGAGCGGGCTGCGCCCGTAGCCGCGCCGGGCGACCCACGCAGCAGCGGCGCGCACAAGACCCCAGGCGGCGACAATCAGCCCAAGGCAGAGTGGTACGATCATGGCAAAGATAATCACCAGAGCCAGGATCCTCCCAGGCAGACCGCTCTCCCACAATTGCACAATCACACCAACCAGTTGTCGCTGCCAAAACACGATAGTCAGCACGATAGCCAGGACGGTATAGGCTGCCGCGAGTATGCCGTAGATGCCAAAGAATCGCTCCTCGCCGCTGAAATGGGCGTGGCTGCGCAGCTTCTGCCAGAGCGGCCCGCTGATGAACGTCAGGGCGCGTTGGCGCAGATTCGGCAGGCGCAGCAGGTCAACCAGGATGAAGTAGCCGTCCAGTTCAAGCAGCGGGTTGAAGTTGAACAGGGCGGCCAGATAGCAGGCCACAGCCAGCTTATAGGCCGCAGCGGCCAGCATCCCGCTAGGGAGTATGGAGGCTGAAATGGCAGCGACCGATCCCACCAGCAGGTCGCAGAGTGGGCCCGCCAGCGAGACCAGGACACGGGCGCGCTGGCCCGCCAGCCAGATGTCGCTGGTGTCAACGAAGGCGGCGGGCATACCGTAATAGATCATCACGCCGCCGCGCAGCACTCGGCGTCCGGCGTGCTTTACCGCCAAGGCGTGTGATAGCTCGTGGAGGACAAAAGAAACCAGCACCGCCGCCCACAAGGCCAGCAGACTCAAGAGTACGTTATCCGCGCTCAGAACTTGGTAGTCTGCGCCCTGGCCCGCTTTCAGGACAAAGCATGCCAATCCTGCAACGGTGAGCAGGGCGTGGATAATGGCGAAGGGCCATGTGAAGAACAATCGCCCGCCAAGGCGGTAGATCGCCCCGACAAAACCATCAATACCATTGATGTCGAAAGTGCGCTCGCGCAGGGTGCCTAGCAGTTGCTCGCCCTTGCCCTCAACGCTGCGGGCCTCCTCGTGGCTGCGCAGGCTCCGGTAAATACCCACCGGAGCATCGGCCAGAAAGCCGTAGCTGTGCAGGCTCTGCACCAGATCCGCCACAGGCAAGAGCTGTTTGAAGCGCAGGAATCCCGTGGTGGCCAACTGGGCCACGCTCTGGGTGCCATCCATCGCCAGCCAGAGTTCGCGTTCAGCCGCCGTAAGACGCAGGTATGTGCCACCGGGGCTGCGCAGCACCGTGAGGCTCTGGCCACCCTCGCTCACGGTCTCTTCGGCCACGCTGGTTATGCGCTGTGGCCGGTACTGGGCAAAATCAACCCGGTGAGCTAACCGTTCCCAGAGATTGACCGAACTGGTATCGGCCACCGGGCGGGTGGCGATACGCCGAGCAAGCCCCCGGTAGATCCCACGTGGGGCGGCGATGGCGGCGGGTACCTGCACACGCTCCGCCAGGGCGCGCCAGGGTGTGGCGTCGGGTGTTATCACGGCAGGTTCCTTATGAGGAAAAGGCTGATCATAATTCTTATGAACGGCAGAGAATAAACAAACCGGCCCACACATGATAATCTTCCTGACCGCCTGTATGGGCGGATCTGGCATCAGCGGAGGCCGACGCCCGGTGTACAGCGCCCCCTCGGCGCGACTTCAGCCGCCAGCCCAGGGGATTCGGGAACTTCGCACCAGCCCTGATCGGCATGACTGGATTAAAACATGTCCAAGGGCATCTATGCTACAATGTGGTGATTTCGGCTAGAAGCACCCTGGTGTAGTGGAAAATTATGAACGACGCGACTACGGAGTCCACCGAGAGTGGCGATGATTTTGGCCTGAGCGCCGTGCGTGAGCTGCTCCGCCTGATGAATCAGACCGATATTACCGAGATCCTGATTGAACGCGGTGATACGAAGCTCCATGTGAAGCGTGCGATGGCGGTTCCCGTTGTGGCAACCACCGGCCCGGTATCCCAGCCGCTCGCCCCCGCTGTCGCCTTGCCACCAGTACCTGTGCAGCCGCTCTTCGTCCCTCAGTCAGCTCCCGAGGGTACCCATGTGGCCATGCCCGCCGGCCACACCATCGCTGCACCGATGGTCGGTACCTTCTACGCCGCGACATCTCCTAAGGATCCGCCCTTCGTCCAAGAGGGCGATGAGATCCACATCGGCGATGCGGTTGGCATCATCGAGGCGATGAAGATGATGAATGAGATCGAGAGCGAGGTCTCTGGTCGCATCGCCCGCATCCTCGTAAAGAATGGCCAGCCCGTCGAGTATGGCCAGCCCCTCATGGTCGTTGAACCACTCTAGCCATTCTAGATTTTAGATTTTGGATTTTAGAGTGCTTTTATAATCTAAAATCCAAAATCCAAAATCTACAATCTCTATGCAAGCACTCGGTGTTGCCCAGCTCAATAGCTACCTGCGCGAAATTCTTGAGTCCGACGAGATTGTACGTAACATCTGGGTGGCAGGTGAGATCTCGGAGTTTCGGCGCTACCCTTCGGGCCATTGCTACTTCACGCTGAAGGATGAGGGAGCCACCATCCGTGGGGTGATGTGGCGATCCTTTGCTGATCGCCACACATCCCTCCCACAGATTGGCGATGCCGTTCTCGCCCACGGCAGAATTTCCATCTACGAGATCCGTGGCGAGCTTCAGTTGGTGGTAGATTCCATCGTCCCGGCGGGGGTTGGGTTGCTCAACGCCCGCTTTGAAGAACTGAAGATCCGCCTCGCCGCCGAGGGTTTGTTTCACCCTGAGCGCAAACGTCCAGTGCCAATTCTGCCCCGCCGGATCGGGATTGTCACCTCGCCCCAGGCCGCCGCTCTCCAGGATATGCTCAACGTCCTGCGCCGCCGCTGCCCGCTTGTGGAAGTGCTAATCTCACCTTGCGTGGTTCAGGGTGATCGCGCCCCCGATAGCATCGTCGAGGCGCTCTACGCAATCTACCCTCTTGATGTTGACATCATTATCCTGGCTCGCGGCGGCGGATCAATTGAAGATCTCTGGTGCTTCAATGACGAGGCCGTGGCCCGCGCCATCTTTGCCAGCCCGGTACCGCTGATCACCGGCGTCGGCCACGAGACAGATACGACTATCGTCGATCTTGTGGCCGACCTGCGGGCACCCACACCCTCTGTCGCTGCCGAACTGGCCGTCCCTGATCTGGTCGAACTGGAGGCCCAGGTGTCTGACGCCCGCGCCCGCCTGCGCCTCGCCGTCAATGATGACATGGCCGCCCGCCGCGCCATCATCCAGATGACCACTCGCCGGATCGAACAGGCCGCACCTCTGCGTCGTGTTGACCGGAATCGCCAGCGAATTGACGACCTCACCCGCCGTCTCAGCGCCCAGGCGAGCCGCATCTCGGAGCTGCGCCATACCCAACTGCGCGGCCTCTCCGCCCAACTTGCGGCCCTCAGCCCGTACGCGACCCTCGCTCGTGGCTACGCCGTGGTGCGCCACGTCGCCAGCGGTCACGTACTCACCAGTTCTGATCAGGTGGCTCCTGGCGACCGCCTGCGGATTACGCTGCGCCAGGGCGACCTGCTCGCCGATGTCGTTATGCACATACCCGAGGAGAAGCAGGATGCGCGACCAGACCCCCGTTGATACATACGAGACCCGCTACGCCCGGCTCCAGCAGGTTGTTGCTCTGCTTGAGACGGGCGATCTCCCGCTCGACCAGACCCTCACGCTCTACGAGGAGGGTACCCGCCTTGCCGCCGAGTGTCAGGCTCTGCTCGATGCCGCCGAACTGCGCGTCCGCCTACTTCAATCTGGCGACACAATGCTCGACCTTGAGGGGTGAGGCATGTATCAGTCCGATTCTATCCATAAATACCCACGAATTCTTACTATCTCCATCGAATGTCTCTGTATCCTGCTTGTTGTGCTTACGTCGGCCCGGATCGGATTTATCTTCCTTCGCGCCAGTTGGGACATCTACGGCCAGGATCCTACGCGGATCGCGCAGATCCCGCTGCTCCCCGGTCTCGTGGCATGGATTGACAGCGGCAGCATTGGGCATGTGGTTGCGGTAGCGGATCTTTGGCCCATCCTGATCACACCGCTGGGCTGGTCGGCCCTGGCGCTGTTCGCCACCATTGCCCTGCGCAACGCCTTTCCTGCCGTCCGAACGAGCGCCCAGGGTATTCTGCTGGAATTTGCCGGCACGTGGCTGCCCATCCCCTGGGAGGGGCTTCAGTCTCTGCGTGTCACCGCTGATGCCTCCTCGTCACATTTTGTCATTCTCGCCCAGACAAGCAAGGCGCACCTGACTGGCTGGCACTACCTTTACAGTCTGTTCTATGGCCTGAGCTGGCGACCCGGATTCTACATCACCTCGAATATCAGCGAGTTTGACAAACTCCTCCAAACGATGATCAGCGAGAGCGAGCGCACCGCCCGCGCCAGCGAGACGGCTCGTGCCGTTCGGCTTCAGGAGGAAGCGTCATCGCTGCTCTTTCGCCTTCTGCTCAGCCCAGGCTCGTTTTTCAGCCGTAGCACCGCCGCCACTGGGCTATCCTCGGCCACCGCCCAGGCACCTCGCCCTGGTGGCCCGGTGGTCTCCGCATACCCCCCGCGAACCACTACCCTGCTCAGTGGGGTATCGCTGATCTTCGCCATATCCGCTGGCATGGGTTATCTCTCCGCGTGGTCAAGGTTCATCGCCCTAGAGATCGTCTCCCTGCGCACGGTGGCTCCCTTTAGCTGGAATTTCAGCAACCCGCGCTACATAGAACTCGCTAGCGCCTTTCGCAGTCGGGCGGTGCCCCTTATGGGTGTGGATGGGCGACCCGACCTCCCCGCGCCCTGGTGGATTCTGCTGTCTGCGCACCTTACCCTGATCCTCGCCATCGCCGCCATCCTCTGGCTGCACAACCTTTTACCCGCCATCGAGTCGCGCAACGACGGTATCGCCATCCGCGACTCACTGCGCCGTCGCTGGCGGCTGATGCCGTGGGAGCGGGTGCGGGCACTGAAGTTGACAGAGATCTCTGAGCAAAGCCAGATCGTGCTGCTCCAGGGGCCGGGAATCCCTGCCGTCCAGCGCGTCACCAGCCTGCTCTACGACGGCAGTATGGGCGGGGGCGTGCTGATCACCTCGAACATCAGCAACTTTCAGCCGATGCTGGAAGACGCGATCAGCCATATCAGCCCCTTTGAGCAGGAGGGTGGCACGCCGATCCTGCGCCAGGATGCCCGCTCGTCCCTGCTCTGGATGGCCTTCGGCGGCAGCGCCGCCCGGGACGAAATGGTAGCGAGCGCCCGGGACAATGCCGAAACTCGCGGTATCAGCGCCGCTGGACTGCTTCCCGCCGCCCGCACGATGGCATCTGTGGCGATGCTGCCTGCATTGCTCCTGGCTATCGGTGGCCTGATGGCAGATCGTGCGCCATCCTTAGGATTGCTCTTCGGCACCCTCGCCCTCTGGCTCTTCGGCATGCTAGAGTGGCCCCTGGTTGGTCTGACATCAATGCTGCTCGACGACAAGACCGGCGGCGGCGAAGAGGGCTACCGTGCCTTCCATCTCTACCCAGCCAGCCAGTTCCCACGGATCCTGCCCCTGACAGCGGCCCTTATCCTCCAGATTGTCGGCACACCCGTACTCCCTGCCCTGGCGTGGATCGGAGCCATCACCTGGGCCTTCTGGCTCAGCCGCAGCCTCTGGGAGTCACTCTACGAGTGGCGTGGCAGCCAAGCCATCCTCGGCGGCCTGCTCCCAGTTATCTGGCAACTCCTGCTCCTCTCCGGCTACCTGATCGCCATACGGTGAGTGCGGGCATCCTGCCCGCATCCGTGCCAAGCGCGAGCGTTTCACCCACGCTCCGACCTAAAATTGCCGCTTGCAAAACACCAAAGACGTGCTATTATGGAACAAATGTATTAATTCTGTTTCGCATAGAGAAGGAAGGGGGGAATGCCTGTGAGTACCCATAGTACGCCATCATCGTTTGAGGACGCACTCTCGGTATCGAGAGAGGACATAACGTTGACTCTACGTGGTTTAACATCCATTAACTGGGCGGAATTTATCCTCAATCCACGACGATTGCGTGGTAGTGATTTTCTTATGCGCTGGTCTCAGGGTGTTTGGAGCGAAGAGCGAATAGTTCAAGCCATTAACAAGACAAATCTGTATTACGCAATTCCCTATGGCCCAAGTAGTACTGCCCCAGATCATGATGTACGGGCGTTTGAACTCTATTTTGAGCGCTTAGATGCAGCGGGATTAGGCAAGATGAAGAGACCTGACCTCTTGATTTTCGAGAAAGGAGACCAAGTTAAGGTTGACGAAATCGTAAAACAACTTGGAGGACTCGCTGAATTGCCCTTCATCGCGGAAGGCGATATGACCGACCTCCTTAAGCATGCAATTGTAGCCATCGAATGCGAGAACAGTTTGTGGCGTGCAGGTCAAATGCCTGATTACAATGCCCCGATGCGAAGTCAGAAGCGTCTCGCTGGTAAGAACGGACTAAAAAAGAACGCGGTTCTCCCGACGGTCATCGTGAAAGAAGAAGATCAACAGCCACTCCAAGCTTGGCAAGATGCTGCGAACGTACCAATTCATATTTGGCACGTATTTTACGATATGGCTTTTGGAATTGCTTTTGATGAGATTAACAGTCTTATTCGCACAGGATTTATTGAGCCAACAAAACAAACGTTTCAAGCTCCTGGTGGTGCTACATCACAGAAGGTCATTTATAAGGTCTATTATCACTACGCATATAAACTCGGATACTCAAAGGAAGATCCATCGCTTGTAGCGACATCTATCACAGACAAGAATGGCCATATTCTTCCGTATGTCACATTTAGTGGTGGGGAACTGGCCTTGGATAATAAGGTGTTCGAGGTTCTTGATGAGCTTGCTCACAAGTGAGAATAACGAATATGCCGTCACCGCAGCAAAAACTACCAACAAACTGGGAGGAGCGCGAGGCGCTTCGGGTCAAAGGCCAATTTTGGACGCCTGACTGGGTTGCTGATGCAATGATCAGCTACGCTGTTGCTGGTGGGTTCACAGACATCTTTGACCCTGCCATTGGGGCGGGCGCGTTCTTTCTTGCTGCCAAGCGAATTGCGCGTCAAACCGGTGTTCAGTTACACTTGTCGGGGACAGAGAACGATCCTGACATGCTTATCGAGGCAAAGAGGTGGGGGCTAACGGATGGAGATTTATCAGAAGTTCAAATCCGTGATTTTGTATTAGATACGCCCACCATTTCGCTATCGACTGCGGTGGCAAATCCACCCTATATCCGCCATCATCGCCTAAGTACTGAGGCAAAAGGGCAGCTTAAAGCGCTTTGTCGGAAGATTACTGGATTTACGATTGATGGACGCGCAGGGCTACATGTCTATTTTCTGCTCACAGCTCTGTCTATGCTTCGAGATGATGGTCGGCTTGCATTCATTATGCCTGCCGATACGGTCGAAGGGGTTTTTGCCAAAAAGTTATGGGACTGGATTACTCGTCATTATTGTTTAGATGCCGTCGTTTCGTTTGCCCCTGAAGCAACACCCTTCCCAGGAGTAGACACAAACGCGCTTATTTTTTTTATACGGAAGTCCCAACCCAGAGATACGTTCTATTGGACTCGTTGTCTGTTTCCTCACCCACATGATCTAAAGGATTGGGTGCGGTTGGGTTTCACGGCGGAAAGCAGCACCACGCTCGATGTCCAATCACGTGTACTTGAAGAAGCTTTAGCGACAGGGTTATCACGTCCAAAAAACAATGCATTGAACTCATCACATACGCTTTTTATGTATGCGACGGTCATGCGGGGTGTTGCCACAGGTTCAAACGATTTCTTCTTTCTCACCCAACAACAGGTACGAGATCTCGATATTCCACCCATTTTTTTGCAGTCTTCACTAGGACGAACACGAGATGTGCCGGGAGATACAATTACCCATCAAACGATTGCGGATGCAGAGAAGGCAGGACGACCTACGCTCCTGCTCTCGCTAGATGGTCGTTCTTTAGAAAGATTCCCCCTGAGTATACAATCGTATTTAGCGAAGGGTGTTGGTTTAGGACTGCCGTTATTAGCTCTCATTAAGCAGCGTAAACCTTGGTACAAGATGGAGAATCGTCGAGCGCCGTCTTTCCTCTTTGCCTACTTAGGTCGGCGTAACACACGATTTATTCGTAACGAAGCAGGTATCATTCCGCTCACCAGCTTTTTATGCGTATACCCACGCCATAATGAGGTCGAGTATATCGAAGCGTTATGGAGAGTTTTGTCGCATCCAGAGACCGTCCGCAATCTTGCACGTGTAGGCAAGTCATACGGTTCAGGTGCTATCAAAGTAGAACCGAGAGCTCTTGAAATGCTACCTTTACCCGAAACCGTGCTTCAAGAAACGGGTTTAGATAGGCATAATCAGCTAGAATTGGCTTTCTAATCACCACGGGCGACAAACCATAAACGCCACCCGCCCCGCCTGAGCAATTCAGGCGGAGCAGGTGACTCATGTAGGCATCGTGATCTCCAACACATACAAAACGAGCCCTACAGCGTCGGGGTCGTCAACCCTTCCTACGCCGCAGGACTCATTCACTTTTGCCGCACAAACAGTATGGTGGGCGATAGTGGACTCGAACCACCGACCTCATCCGTGTGAAGGATGCGCTCTAACCAACTGAGCTAATCGCCCGAACCTCGCAACGACGGGATTATAGCATACCGTCGCGTAGCCTGCAACTTTACTCGTGTGATCTGCGGCGCGGCATTGCCGCGCCGCAGATCCGGCTGCTATGCCTTCACCCCGTCGCTATCGGCGAGGGTGGGCTGGTGGTTGCCTCGCCCGACGCCCCAGTAGACGAATCCCCGCGCCCGCATCTCAGTCGGGTCGTAGAGGTTACGTCCGTCCAGGATGATCGGTGTTCGCATAAAAGTCCTGATCTTTTCCCAGTTGAGTTGCTTGAACTCATTCCAGTCGGTGATCAGCAGGATGGCGTCGGTATCTTTGGCCGCATCGTAGGCAGTAGCGCAGAAAGTTACCTCGGGCACGTACTCGCCGGCCCGCTCGATTGCCACCGGATCGTACGCCTTCACCCGGGCACCACGGGCCTGAAGCGCCTTGATAATGTCAATGCTGGGAGCCTCGCGCATATCATCGGTGTTTGGCTTGAATGAGAGGCCAAGCACACCGATCAAGCGTCCGCTCAGGTCGCCCAAGAGAGTCTCCAGCTTAGCCACAAAGCGGTTGCGTGCGTCCTGGTTGATGTCCATCACGGCCTGGAGCAACTGAGGGTGGCAGCCCGAGTTGGCGGCCATATGGTGCAGGGCCAGAACATCTTTGGGGAAGCACGATCCGCCATAGCCAATTCCGGCGTCGAGGAAGTGCGGCCCGATGCGCTTGTCGGCACCCATACCGCGAGCCACCTCCTTAACATCGGCACCCAGCTTCTCGCAAATCTGGGCGATCTCGTTGATGAAGCTGATGCGCGTGGCCAGGAAGGCGTTTGAGGCGTACTTGATCATCTCGGCGGTGCGCAGATCGGTGATGATCACGTGAGCGCCCAGGGGTTCGTGCAGTTCAGCCACCTCGTGGGCGGCGGCGCGATCTGTGGCCCCCAGCACGATTCGGTCGGGCTTGAAGAAGTCGCTTACCGCGCTGCCTTCACGCAGAAACTCGGGGTTCGAGACGACGGCAAACTCAATGTCGGGGCGGGTATGCTCGGCGATGATCGTACTCACCATGTCGCCGGTGCCCACCGGCACCGTACTCTTGTCTACAATGATGGCGCGGTGAGTCAGGTTCTGGCCGATGCTGCGCGCCGCTGACTTCACCTGGCTCAGGTCAGCCGCACCGTCATCACTCATCGGCGTGCCTACGGTAATGAAGATCAGGCTCGCCTCGGCCATGGCGTCGGCGAAATCATTTGTGAAGCGCAGACGCCCGGAGCGCATGTTGCGCTCTTGTAGCTCCACCAGCCCCGGCTCGTAGATTGGCGATTTCCCGCTGCGTAGCTGCTCCAGCTTCTCAGGATTGATCTCGATGCAGACCACCGTGTTGCCCAGGTCACTAAAGCATACGCCCGTGGTGAGGCCCACGTATCCGGTGCCAACAACACAGATGTTTGTCAAGACAATGCTCCTCGCTTATCAATCGGCGTCACCAAGCGCGGCGCCTGCGTGTATCATAGTACACTTTTCCCTAGCGTTTTATCGCACGGTACTCAGTTTGTAGGGGCAATCCCTACAGGGTGGACTACCACACCCCCGATCCCATTGCCAAAGGCGTTTGGGATTGCTTTTCGGATGATGTTGTACGCGCCATTCACGTCGGCATTGATCCGCCGACCGTCTGCGGTGCGAAACATCCCTCGCGTGACCCGCTTACCCACATAGCGTTCACGATGTCCCATCGGCTCGGCATCCAGAAAGCTGCATTTGCTCGTGTGGCTCTCGTTGATCGTGCGTACTTCGATGCCGACCAATTCCGCCTTGTACTGAAGCATCGCGATAAACCGGGCGTGCGGCACCTGCACGAAGTTCTGATTGTTCCGCCGTCCGATGGTGATCTGCTGCTTCCAGCCATCGTTTTTGCCGATGATCAGAACTCCGATGCCTTCATGCACCAGCATGTTGATAATGCGTCGGCTGTGGGTATGCAGGTAGTGCGTGATCTGGCGGTTGCGCCGGTTCGTGATGCGCTCCATCAGGCGCATGCTGCCCTTCCTCCCGAGCGTGGACTGAAGCTGTGCCGTGCGTTTGTTGTAGAACTGATTGATATGCTTTAACGGACGACCGTTAACAAGAACCGGCACAAAGCCGGGTTTGTTTGAAGTTATCGCCGCCAAATTATTCAGCCCGACATCAATCCCGGCCACCAATGCCGGGTCTACGGCGGCGGGTACCACATCTCGCGCATAGATCACCTCCACCACATAAAAGCCGCTGCGTGGAACGATTCGTACCTGCGCGATCCGGGTCTGTTTGGTTGTGACCTCAATCGCCAACCCCGATGGCTTAACCACCTGCTGGGCAAGCGCCGGGCGACTAAGCGCCTGCACCGTGTAGACAAGGGCATAGCGGCCCTTGGTCTTATCGAGGTACGTGGGAAGCCCTGGTCTGCCCGTGAACGCACTCGGTTTTTCGATGTATACCGTGATTGCCGCAAAGAAACTCTTCCAACTCCGATCAAGCAGCATCAACACCTGCTGGCTGACCTTACGCGGCAAGGCGTGGTACTGCTCCGTGTCTTTCATCTGACGGTGGATCTCGTGGTAGGTGAGATACACGCCATCGTGGATGAAGGACTGCCGCACCCGATAGTTTGCGGCGTTGTAGAGGTTCTTCGCCGCAAAGGCAGCCGCATCAATCGCACCAAAGCGGCTGTCCGTTGGTTTGATGATGTGTTGCTCAACGAGGTGCATTGAGGGTGGCTTTCACACGAATATGCGTACACGCATAGTATAGCAGAAATGACGCTTTTCCGCGATAGGACGCAATAAAACGCGATACAACGCAATGATTCTTATGAACGCAAACGATACTATGTCCGATCTGTGAACATGCTATCAGACACCCATGCGATCCGCACACTCCATCGTGATGAAAATGGCCGCTGGTGCCTGACTATCGGCTATCGGCTATTTTCAGATCAGACAACAAAGAGACACGGCAGGCCGTGTCTCTTTGTTGTCTGAATCTGAGTGCCGTAGGTTACGCCTCAGCGGGTACTGCGGGCGCATCAGCGGGCTTGTCACCCTCGCCTACGCGGCGCAGCGAGAGGCCCATGCGCTGGCGCTGGCGATCTAGGCTGATCACCTTCGCCGTAACCTGCTGGCCGGGCTGGAGGACATCACGAGGCTGGGTCTGCGGATCGACATCCAGCTCGCTGGCGTGGATGAGACCCTCGACGGCATCCTCAACCTGTACAAACGCACCGAAGGGGGTGACGTTAGTGACGGGGCCGGTGACGAGTTGGCCGAGGCTGTAGCGCTGGTCAATCGTGTCCCAGGGGTTGGCCTGAAGCTGGCGCAGCGAAAGGCCGATCCGCTCGCGGTCGCGATCAATCTCAACCACAACCACCTTGACTTCCTGCCCCGGCGAGAGGACTTCACGCGGGTGGTTGACCCGCTGCCAGGAGAGTTCAGAGATATGGGCCAGACCATCGGCACCGCCGAGGTCAATGAAGGCACCGAAGTTGGTGAGCTGGTTGACACGGCCTGAGAGAACGTCGCCGGGCTGGAGTTCAGTGAGCAAGCGATGCTTCTGAGCCTTGCGCCACTCCTGGGTCGCGCTGCGCTCGGAGAGTACCAGCCGGTTGCGCTCGCGATCTACCTCGATCACCTTGAGCGGAATCTCCTGATTGACCATCTTCTGGAGCGCCTGCTGACGTTCCTCGGCGGCGGTGCGACCGTGGAGCTGCGCCACCTGCGAGGCCGGCACGAAACCACGGATGCGATTGAACTGGACGAGCAGACCGCCCTTGTTAAAGCCGATCACCTTGCAGCGGACGATGCCGCCCTCGCCGAACATTAGCTCGGCATGCTCCCAGTCCTTCGCCACCTGAACCATCGTCAGGGAGAGGATCAGGTCGCCGTCGCGGTTCTCGGGCTCCTGGACATAGACCTGGATCGTCTCGCCGATGCGCAGAGCACCGACGAATTCATCGCCCATCTGGCGCAGATCCTGCGAGGGGATGACACCCTCGCGCTTGGTGCCAATCGAAACCAGCACCCCGTTGTCCTCGATCTGCATGATCATGCCATCGCGCAGCTCACCGCGCTGCGGGCGAGCGTAGTCATACTCATCGAGAAGCTTAGTCCAGTCGAGATCCTCAAGTTCCTCAAACGTTTCCTGATCCGGTTGCACAGACATGCTAACGCGCCTCCTGCCAGAGATTTTGTTCGACTCCGTCCCGTCCGACCCAACAAAAAAGCGCCACCTGCTGCACAGATAGGCGCGCTCGGTTTTCGCGTTTTTGCTCTGCGTGATGATCCTTCAGCTCTCCGCCTGTGCGTTAACTGAAAAAACACCCTAAACCGGCGCCCACATTAGGCTCCGCGATGTGGCTCTCTCTCCTACGCCTCGTAATGAGATAAACTGGGCTGGAGGGTCGACCGTGGCGGATGTCAACACGATGTTTTACAATGCTGGGAATTATAGACGAGCAAGTGATAACTGTCAATAATGACGGGTTGCTATGGCATTTCTCTTTGTCTTCCTCGACGGTCTGGGGTTAGCCTCCAGTACGGTCGGAAATCCCCTCGCCACCGCGACAATGGTGACTTTCCGCGATCTGCTTAATGGCCCGTTAACGCTTGAACATGTACAGGAGCGAGCGGATCTGCTGCTGCGCCCCCTTGATGCCGCCCTTGGTGTGGATGGGTTGCCTCAGAGCGGCACCGGTCATGTGGCACTGCTGGCTGGGGTGAACGCGCCCGCTCTCCACGGTCGCCACCAGCCAAACTTTCCGCCGGTGGCCCTGCGCCCATTGCTTGCCGAACGCTCGATCTTTCGCCTCGCTCACCAGGACGGCCATACCGTCGCCTTCGCCAACGCCTTTAGCGCCGGGTACTGGCAGGCGCTGGCGGCCCGCCGCATACGCCGCTCGGCCAGCGTGATTGCGGCCGAGGGCGCGGGTGTGCGCCTGCGCGATAACGACGACTTGCGCGAGAATCGCGCCCTGACCTGGGATATTACCCGCCAAGCGGCCCACGAGCGCGGCGAGGATGCGGCGCTGATCACCCCCGAGATCGCCGGGAGTCATCTGGCGAATCTGGCCCGTGAGTACGACTTGGTCTTTTTTGAGTGTTTTCTGCCCGACCTCGCCGGACACGGGCGCATGGGCGCGGGGGCGGTGCCCGAGGTTCTTACCCGTATTGACCGACTGCTCGGCGGTCTACTTGCTGCCCGTCACCCCACCGACACCATCCTGATCACTAGCGACCACGGCAACATTGAGGATGACCGCACGCAGAGCCACACCCGCAACCCGGTGCCGCTGCTGGTGATCGGCCCGCAGGCCGGGCACTTCGCCACCGTCACCCGGATTGATGCGGTGGCCCCAGCGATTCTCGCTGCGCTGTCATAAACCGCTGGGCAGCCCTCACCCCCCGGCCCCCTCTTCACATTTTGGGAGAGGGGGAACCGAACGCGCTCTGATGCGGAATCTCCCCTCTCCCCCTGTGGGAGAGGGGCAGGGGGCGAGGGGGAAAGGTCGGCACGAGTCTGAATCAAAGCTTCGTCTATAATCGCATCGGTGTAATCTGCAATTCACACGGGAGCATCATTAGATGACTGTATCTCGTCCCATCGGGGTTCTCTTCGTCTGTATGGGTAATATCTGCCGCTCGCCAATGGCCGAAGCGGTGTTTCGCCATATGGCCCAGGAGGCCGGGATCGCCGAGCGTCTGCGGATTGACTCGGCTGGCACCGGCGGTTGGCACGCCGGTGAACTGCCGCACCCGCGCACGCTGGCTGTGCTACACAAGCACGGCATCAGTGCCTCTGGACAGCGCGCTCGTCAGTTGGAAGCTGACGACTTCAGCCAGTTCGACTATATTCTCGCGATGGACGAGGAGAATCTGGTCGGTATGGCTCGTTTCCATCCTGAAGCGTCTGCCCGCGCCCGTCTGTTGCTTGCCTACGCCCCACATACGTCCGCTCGCGAGGTGCCTGACCCGTACTACAATGGCCGCTTCGACGAGGTATACGAGCTTGTCACCGCCGGGTGTCACGGGCTACTCCAGCACATCCGCGAGCGTGAGCGCATATGACGCTCCTTTACAGACGACTCAGCTCAGGTGCCGGAGCTATCCGTCCGTTGTTTGCCACGCTGCTGCTGGGTGTGGCTTTGGTGCTGCTCTGGCTCGCCACTAGCCAAGCCACGCTGCTGATGAACTACCCCTATCCGGTTGACTCGTTAGAGGGGACGTTGCTCCACGAGGCGCGGCTGCTACGAGCGGGCGAGCCGCTCTATCAGCCCCTGGAGCTATACCGCTTTACCTCCGCACCCTACCCACCGTTCCATCCCCTTTTGCTGGCTCAGGTTGATCGCTTTATCGGGCCGCATATCTTCTGGTACGGCAGGTTGATCTCGCTCTGCGCTGCCCTGGCCGTGGCTCTGCTCTCCATACTCCTTGTGCGATCACTCTCCGGCTCATGGTCGGCTGCCGTTCTGTCCACGGCAATTCTACTGAGCGCGCCTCCTTTCTACATCTGGGCCACACGCATCAAACCCGATCTGTTGGCGCTAATGTGGACAACCCTGGGGTTGAGCTTGGCCACATGGGCGAGAACGGGTACACTTCGAATAAGCCGATCTCGTGCCGATCATACCCCCTCACCCCCTGCCCCTCTCCCACCGGGGGAGAGGGAAGATTCTGCGCCAGAGTACGTTCGGCCCCCCCTCTCCCGTTCTGGGAGAGGGGGCTGGGGGGAGAGGGCGGAGCGGCGGAGGGATCGTTATTCGAAAAGTATTGGGTTTAAGGGCGAACAGGAGGCAGGAGGCAGGAGCCAGGATCGCACGGCGGGAAACACGAGATCAACCCTGCGCCTGATCGCGGCCGCCCTCTGCTTCTCGCTGGCTTTTCTGACTAAACAAACGGCGGTGGCCGCCCCATTGGCGACGGGCTTGGCGCTGCTGATTGATGATCTGCTGGCCTGGTACCACACTCGGGCCGAGGATACCCCGCCACGCCCGCTGCTCCGCCGCCTGCGCTCGCTCATCTCGCCGCAGACGTGGATCTTTGTGGCAACCTACATGATCTTGGCCCTGGGTACCTGGGCGATACTTGACGTAATCTATGCAGGTCAATACACGGTTCACGTCTGGTGGAGTGGCGACCGGGTGCGCTGGTGGTCGCTGGCGCTGCTGCTTAAGATAACCGGGCTCCTGCTGCCCTACTGGCCGCTGTTGTTGTTCGGGGCCATCGCGGCGATTATGGGGATGGGCCGATATACCAGCCGCACTCTGGCCTGCTACGCCCTTGTGGTGCCGCTATCCCTTTCCGCCACGGGTGAGATCGGGGCCAACCACAATCATCTGCTAGAAACATTATTGGCGTATAGTCTGTGTGCTGGCATGCTGGTGGGTTGGCTGCTTACGCAACAATTGTCCGGCGCAGGCCGGACCGGAATCATTGGTCGTTATCTGTCACTCGTTGTCGTGCTGTCAGCCCAGGTCTGGCTGATCTTTCACCCCCCGGCGTGGTACGGCAGCGAACTTAACCCGGCTCTACGCTCCAACCCCGAGCGATTTATTAAATTTATGCACGCCACGCCGGGCGAGATCCTGACTGATAACCCTGGTCTGCTGCTTATGGCCGATAAGCCCATCCGCTACGACGACCCCTCGACGATGGGGGCGGCTGCGAGGATTGGTAAGTGGGATCAGCGCGGCATGCTGGACGATATTGCCAACCATCGCTTCAGCACGATTATGATCCCGCTAAATGTGCGCGAGGATACAATTGACCCCTCTGGCCGCTGGTCGCCTGAGATGATTGCCGCGATCGCGCAGTACTATACGCTGCTCTACGACGACCAGATCATCACCTACGTCCCGCGCTGAGCCCGGCCTGTAAACGTCATACTTTCCCGTAC
>Ga0208376_1000143_pt1 | contig 21209 bp, 21 predicted proteins | sample CryBogmetaGMA25M_FD_184548 | JGI IMG/M metagenome (GOLD analysis project Ga0208376, IMG submission 184548) | Freshwater microbial communities from Crystal Bog, Wisconsin, USA - MA2.5M (SPAdes) | ecosystem: Environmental > Aquatic > Freshwater > Lake | place: Crystal Bog, Wisconsin, USA...
GGCTGGGGGTGGGGGAGCGGGCAGCAATCTGAGGACTTTGCAACAGCCCTGGTTGTGCGCGAATCGCATGGTTATCTGAAGAGAGGGGCATGGTATAATGTGATGAGTATGCTATTTTTCGGCCATGTGTGGCCGTGTGCTGTATCGGATCAGGGGAATTAGTGATGCCCACCACAACCCGCAGCCAGCGCCGCCGCCCGTCGGTGCGAACGCAACAGCGTCGCTCACCAGCGAGGGTGATCGAGCCGCCGGATTATACACGCGACTACGCCTATGTTCGGCGCGACCTGCTGATGATCGCCTTCTGGGGCGGGCTGCTCTTCGTCGGCATGGTCGTCGCCCACTTCATCTTCTAACCACAGGGACGTGGATCGTAGCCATCAAGAAAAAAGCACAAAGCGGCGGGCCATCTCAGTGGCCCGCCGCTTTGTGAGTCTTCCCCTGATTACGCCTCGTCGCCGTAGAGTTCCTTGAGCAGGCTCTTCTTCGGGGCGGGTGCGCTGCGGGCGCTGCGCTGCTTCTCGATGCTGGCCTGACGATCCTGGGCCGCGCTGAGCCGCTTCATGAAGCGGTCAACCTGGCCGGCGGTGTCTACGATACGCTGCTCGCCCGTGTAGAACGGGTGACAGTTGGCGCAGATCTCAACGCGCATATTTGGTCGCGTCGAGCCAATCTTCCAGTTCGTGCCGCAGGTCGTGCAGACAATGCCTTCGGTATGGTATTTGGGGTGGATTCCCTTTTTCACCGTGGTGCTCCATATTCTGGGAGGGGCCGGACGTAGCCGGGGTACCTGCCCGTTAGCGTTGTGGTGGGTGGCCAGTTAGTCGGCGGCGGCAACCGGCGGAGCCACCGGGATCACACTGACCATCTTCTGGTCACGCGAGATAAACTTAAACTCGACGTGGCCCTCGATCATCGCGTAAATCGTATAATCACGACCGAGGCCGACATTCTTGCCGGGCTTGATCTTGGTGCCGCACTGGCGAACAATAATGTTGCCCGGTTCGACCAACTGCCCGCCGTAGCGCTTTACCCCGCGCATTTTTGGCTTGCTGTCGCGACCGTTGCGCGAACTACCCATTCCTTTTTTATGTGCCATGATTGCTTCTCCCGATTGGTATAACGCGCCAGCAGCGACAGCTAGGCCACAATATCGCTAATCTTGATCTCGGTGTAACGCTGGCGGTGGCCAGTCCGGCGGCGATAGCGCTTCTTGTTGCGGTAACGGAAGACAATAATCTTCTCGCCCTTTTTCACGCCAAGCACCTCGGCCTTCACCACTGCCCCGCTCACCAGCGGAGCACCAACCTGTACGACATCGCCATTGCCGATCAGCAGCACTTCACTGAGCTCGATCTGGCTTCCTGGCTCGACGTCGAGCAGGTCGATGTTAACAACCTGGCCCTTCTCCACGCGGTACTGCATACCGCGGTCACGAATAATCGCGTACACGTCCATGCTCCTTAGGGCAGCGGTGCAACAGAAAACGGTGAGACCGCGCCAACCGTCACGCCAGTGCTGCTACTTCAGATCGTTTTTGGCAACAAGAAAACAGAGCGGCTTGACCGCCCTGAACCGCGACCATTATAACAAAGTCGGTGAGGGGTGTCAAACTGCACACATCACCCACCGTGCGCAATGCGCTGAACATCCTCACAGGCCCGCATGATGGTAATTCGCGCCCAGCCCAGCGAGGCATTCGGGCCAATCGCGATCAGCAGGAGCAGATCGTTGACGGTGGACATAATGATGCTCTGATCCTGGCCCTCGTGGATGACGAGGTGGCCGGGCTGGCGCTGGCCCAGGTTGCGGCTAATCTCGGCCATCGCCAACGTATTCCCCACAGCCAGGGCGGCCACCACCGTGACGTTAATATCGCGCTGGCGACTCCAGTGGTTCAGCACCATTCCACTCATATCGGCGAGTACCGCGCAGTAGACATCCGGCTCCATCGCCAGATCCTTGAGCGCCAGACGCATCTGCTCGATCTGTGTATCCGAGTAGCTGCGACCTGTGCGATCTGACTGGCTAGGGGTGAGCCGCACCGCAACCTGCGGATCGTTGAGGATACCCGTCTGTCGCTTGGCTCGCAGGGCGGAGACGCGCTGTCCAAGCGGCCCGGTACCCACATGCGGTGCCGCAGGCGACATAGAGTTCGCCTCTGGCGTGATATGTGGAGCCGGTGCCGCTGCATGGTGACGGGCCAATTGCGAGGGGCGCGGTATCTGCTTGGTTGGATTAAGCAGCGTATCAACGGTCATACGCAGGCGATCAGGCTCCACCGGTTTCTCTAGCATGAAGTCAATTTTCAGCTCCGCAGCGCGGTCTGGGGAAATATCCCCAGGGCTAACCGTGAAGACAATGACCGCCGTGTTGGGATCAAGCTCATGCACCCGACGCACCAGGTCGAGCCCGTTCATCCCCGGCATCCGAATATCGGTAAAGAGCAGATCTACCGGTTGGCGTGAGACGTGCAGCAGCGCAGCCTCGGCTGATGAGACAGTGTTTACCTCATACGGAGAGTCATCGCTTAACGTCATTGCGACAATACGGCGAATGTCCGGGTCATCATCAACGATCAGGATGCGCTTTGACATCGGAGCGGAGCCTCCAGCTCGTTGGGCTAAGACACAGTACAGACATACGGATAACGGCATAGGTTAGTATATCGCGACAGGGGCGGTTGTGCGTGCCCGAATCTCTCATCTTTCTCACTATGACGAGACAACGATGCCCGACCCGCTGTTTTGTAGAGCGTGTCGGGCATCGTTCACAGATGTACGGTAGGTGCCTACTTCGCCAGACGAATGTGCAGATCCCGGAGTTGCCGCTCGTCCACGTCCGAGGGCGCGTTGGTCATCAGATCGGTGGCCTGCTGAGTCTTGGGGAAGGCCATGATCTCGCGGATGGTGCTTTCATCAGCCAGTAGCATGATGATTCGGTCAATGCCGAGGGCGATGCCGCCGTGCGGAGGCGCACCATACTCAAATGCCTCAAGCATGTGGCCGAACTGCGAGAGTGCTGTTTCCTGACTGATGCCCAGCAGGTTGAAGAGTTGCTGCTGCACATCGCGGCGGTGGATTCTGATGCTACCGCCGCCAACCTCGTAGCCGTTCAGCACGATGTCGTATGCTTTGGCCCGCACCTTGCCGGGGTCGCTGAACATCAGGGGCAGGTCGTCATCCTGTGGCGCAGTAAACGGGTGATGGACGGCGTCCCACCGATTCTCGTCGGGGTTCCACTCAAACAGCGGGAAGTCAACCATCCAACTGAAGTTGAGCACGTTCGGATCGGCCAGTTTGAGGCGCTCGGCGATCTCGCGGCGTAACTTGTCAAGGGTGGTGGCGACGAGTCCGGGTCGGTCGGCCACGATCAGCAGGAGGTCGCCGGGCTGACCGCCGAGGCGTGTCATGATCGCCTGAAGCTCGCCCTCGCCGAGGAACTTGGCGAACGAAGAGCGCACCTCGCCCCCGTCGGCGGGGATGACGGCCCAGGCCAGCCCCTTTGCCCCGCCGCCACGGGCGATGTCGGTCAGTTCGTCAATCTGCTTGCGCGAGTAGCCAGCGCAGCCAGGGGCACGCAGACCCTTCACCTGACCGCCGCTCTCCAGTGCGCCCTTGAAGACGTTAAAGGGAGTGGATGTCAGTAGATCGCTCAGATTCACCAGCTCTAGGTCGTAGCGGAGATCGGGCTTATCGCTGCCGTAGCGATCCATCGCCTCGGTGTAGGAGAGGCGGCGGAAGGGCGTGATCACGCGCTTGTGGGGAACCACAATCGCACAGAGCTCGATAAAGAGTTGCTCGATCAGGTGGATCACGTCATTCTGATCAACAAAGCTCATCTCCACATCGAGTTGGGTAAACTCGGGCTGGCGGTCGGCACGCAGATCCTCGTCGCGGAAACAGCGGGCAATCTGAAAATACCGATCAAATCCCGCCACCATCAGCAGTTGCTTGAGTTGCTGGGGGCTCTGCGGCAGGGCGTAGAATTGGCCGGGATGGACACGCGAGGGCACCAGATAATCGCGGGCACCCTCGGGGGTAGACTTGATCAGGATAGGCGTTTCGATCTCCAGAAAGCTCTGGATATCGAGGAAGTCGCGCATAAACTTAACCACCCGATGGCGCAGGATGATATTGCGCTGCATCCGCTCGCGCCGCAGGTCGAGGTAGCGGTACTTCAGGCGCAGCGACTCATCCTCGCCGCCCTCTTTGGCAATGTAGAGCGGCGTAGTGCGAGCCGGGTTGAGGACGCTGGCGGACAGAGCCGTGACCTCGATATCGCCGGTGGCGAGATCGGGGTTATGCGCCTCAGGCGGGCGGCTGCGCACCAGCCCACGCACTTGGATCACATACTCGGAGCGTGACTCCTCGGCCACGGCGTGAACCTTAGGGCTGGCCGAGTCGAAGACAACCTGGGTGATCCCATAGCGGTCACGCAGGTCAACAAAGATGAGTGGGCCATGGTCGCGGCGGCGATGAACCCATCCCGCCAGCGTTACCTCGTGGCCAACATGCTCTTGGCGCAGCTCGCCACAGGTGTGCGAGCGGTACATAGTAACTCCTAAATTGCAGATTGCAGATTGTAGATTGCAGATTGCAGGTTAAATAGACGGTGGCACAGAGTACGTGACATATTATCACAATGTTGCTGTGCAGGCGCTGTTCTGCGCTATAATGCCATCCATACCGAGCAGATTGTATCTTCATTGCGCATAATGGAGGCCGTGGAGCCTTCTGCCTTCAGCCCTGAACCTTCCACCTATGGCCCAGCAGCGTATTGCCATTCTCGGGGTTGCCGTAGACAACCTGACCGAAGGCGAGACTCTTGCGCAGATTGATGCGCTGATCGTTGCAGGTGGCCCGCATCACGTTGTGACGGTCAATCCTGAGTTTGTGATGGAGGCTCAGGTCAACCCGGCGTTCTGTAGCATGCTGGCCCACGCCGACATTGCCACCGCCGATGGGTTTGGTCTGCTGCTGGCGGCCCGCTACCTCGGCACACCACTGCGTGGTCGGGTGACGGGTGTGGAGTTGACGCTGCGTCTGGCTGAACTGGCCACCGCGCAGGGCTACCGCATGTTCTTGCTGGGCGCAGCCCCCGGGGTAGCCGAAGAGACCGCCAAAATGCTTCAGGCCCGCTACCCAGGGCTGCTCATCGCCGGTGTTTTCGCCGGATCGCCGCATCTGCGCCACGAGCCATTCCTGCGCCAGATAATCGTGGCAGCCCGGCCACAAATCCTGCTGGTGGCCTACGGACACCCACAGCAGGATCTTTGGATCGCTCGTAACCAGCCATTTCTTCAGGTACCGCTGGCCATGGGGGTTGGCGGTACCTTCGACTACCTCTCTGGGCGGGTGCCTCGCGCCCCCGCCCTTGTCCGTCGCCTCGGCCTTGAGTGGGTCTATCGGCTGGCCCGTCAGCCGAGCCGCTGGCGGCGCATTGTGAATGCCGTCCCTCTCTTTGCATGGCGCGTGATCACCCAGGGGCGACGAAGCTCTCGCTTATAAGGATTTTTACCATGTCACATACCACCGCTGAGAAGATTGAGGAACTGCGCCGACGCCGCGCACACGCCCTGCATAACGATACGGCAGCCGAGGCTCGGCAGCACGAACGCGGTAAGCTCACCGCACGCGAGCGGATTGACCTGTTGGTTGACCCCGGCTCGTTTGTCGAACTGGACGCCTTCGCTGTTCACCGCACGACGGCTTTCGGCATGGAAAAACGCAAACCACTGGGCGATGGTGTGATCACCGGGCACGGCACTGTTGAGGGTCGCCCGATCTGTCTCTTCGCACAGGATTTTACGGTCTTCGGCGGGTCGCTCGGCGAGGTTTTCGCCGAGAAGATCTGTAAGGTGATGGATCTTGCGGTGCGGATGGGCGTGCCCTGCATCGGCATTAACGACAGCGGCGGCGCACGCATCCAAGAGGGCGTGGTGAGCCTAGGTGGCTACGCCGAGATCTTCTACCGCAACGTGCTGAGCAGCGGCGTGATCCCACAACTCTCAGTGATCGCCGGGCCGTGCGCCGGTGGGGCGGTCTACTCGCCCGCGATGACCGACTTCATCATGATGGTGAAGGGCAGCAGCCAAATGTTTATCACCGGCCCCGATGTGATCCGAACGGTCACGGGCGAGGAGGTGGGATTTGAAGAACTGGGCGGAGCAATGAGCCACAACTCGCGCAGCGGCGTGGCCCACTTCGCCGCCGACGACGAGCCGCACTGCTTTGAGCAACTGCGCACTCTGCTCTCATTCTTGCCCGCGAACAACATGGACGACCCGCCCTATGTGACGCCCAGCGACGACCCTAACCGCATGGACGAGTCGCTCCAGACGCTCATCCCCGACAGCCCGCGCAAGGCGTACGATATGGTCACGGTGATTGAGACGGTGATGGACGACGGCTTTTTCTTCGAGGTGCAACCCTTCTGGGCGCGCAATATTGTGATCGGATTCGCCCGTCTGGACGGCAACGTCGTGGGCCTGGTAGCCAATCAGCCGACACATATGGCCGGCACGCTGGATATTGACAGCTCGAACAAGGCCGCCCGCTTTGTGCGCTTCTGCGACGCCTTCAACATCCCACTGGTGACGTTTGTGGACGTGCCGGGCTTTATGCCGGGGACGCAGCAGGAGTACGGCGGAATCATCCGCCACGGAGCCAAGTTGCTCTACGCCTACTGTGAGGCCACCGTGCCCAAGCTCACGCTGATCACCCGCAAGGCATACGGCGGAGCCTACGATGTGATGGCCTCTAAGCACATCCGCGCCGACTTCAACTTTGCCTGGCCCACGGCAGAGATCGCGGTGATGGGGGTTGATGCGGCGGTGCGGATTATCTTCCGTAAGGAGTTGGCCGAGGCGACGGATCCCGTGGAGCGCATGGCCGAACTGGTTGAGGATTACCAGGGGCGATTCGCAAACCCCTACGTTGCGGCAGAGCGTGGCTATATTGACTCGGTGATCGAGCCAAAGGAGACGCGCCCGGCTCTGATCAAAGCTCTGCGACTGGCCCGCACCAAGCGCCAGAGCATGCCCCCGCGCAAGCACGGGAATATTCCGTTGTAGGGGTGGTTCGCGAGCCACCCCTACAACAGGGGCCATCCCAGTAAACAGATTCCGTATGCAAAAAAATCGCCAGCAACGCTGGCGATTTTTTTGCATACGGAATCTGTTTCTACAGCGGGTTTCGGCTAGGCACGCCGGGCGCACGCGGATAGTGCGGGTCGGTCGGGTGCAGCTTATCAATGATCACCACCGCGTGAAAATCCAGGCCGGGCAACTCAACCGGCTCCACCGCAACCATGGTACCCCCGAGAACTTTGATCGCACGCCCGGCTGCCGTCGCCTCATCGTAGGCGGCGGCCCCCTTCGGAGCAAGCATACGCCCGCCAACTTTGAGCAGCGGCAGGCCATATTCCACCAGTACCCGCAACTCCGCTACCGCCCGCGCCGTTACCAGGCTGTGGGAATGGCGCTCGCCCCGGTCGCGGCCCAAATCCTCGGCCCGCGCCGTAAGTACCCGCACCCCCACAAGCTCCAGCAGATCGGCCATATGTCGCAGAAATTCGGCCTTCTTGCCCACCGACTCCACCAGAGTCAGGCGCAGGCCCGGCTGGAGGATAGCCAGTGGCAGACCCGGAAAGCCCGCCCCGCTGCCAATATCAACGAGGCTTGAGGGAGAGTCGCCCCAGAAGAGGGCAAGGCTCAGGGAATCAAGGAAGTGGCGACGGTAAATTTCCGCCGGCGCTGTGATCGCCGTGAGATTGACGCGCTCATTCCAGATCCTTAGCTCCTCTGCGTAGGCGGCGAACTGCGCGAGCTGTCTGGCACTCAGCGTGATGCCCCAGGCGGCGCAGGTTTGGGTAAGCACAAGCTCAGGGGTTTCCATTCTCATACTCTCTATAAAGCCCGTGCTCAACGATATACGCAAGCACCGGGTCGGGGATCTGGTAGCGTGCCGGACGGTCGGAGACCAGACGGGCGCGCAGTTCGCTGCTCGAAACCTCCAGGCGTGGGCCGACGATCAGGGTAGAGCGTTGAGCAATACCCGGGAGATCCGCCTCAAGCTGCGCAAGGTTTAAATGGTAGCCAGGACGCCCAACAATGGCGAGGCGTACAAGGTCAATGATCTCGGTGGCTCGGTGCCAGTTCGGCAGATCGCGGGCGGCATCGCTGCCAAGAATAAACACAAGATCAGTGGCGGAACCCATCTCAGCGCGCAGAGCGGCGAGGGTGTCTACGGTGTATGAAGGCGGCGGGCGGCGCAGATCTACATCAGACACACTAAAGTGCGGGTTTGTGGCACAGGCCAGATGCACCATTGCGAGGCGCTGCGTAGGTGAGGCGCCCTGGAGGTGAGCTTTGAGGGGCTGGCGTGACGCCGGTACAAAGATCACATAATCAAGGCCGAGGGCGTGACGAGCATCCTCCGCAATTGCCAGATGTCCAATATGGATGGGGTCAAAGGTACCCCCGTAGATCCCAATCCGCTGAGCGCTTGTCACTGGCGGCGATCCTCTGGGGGTCATGAGCTAATCAGGAGAATCCATCTCACGGGCGTCCTGAAAGAGGTGCCAGATCATCCACGACATATCGTGCTGATCTTCGGGGTTGAGGTCGTCCACATAATCACAGATCAGCTCGGCCACATCAGTGCGGGGCAGCAGATAGACCCGCGCCCCAAGGGAATCGTGGAGCTGAAGGGCGAGGGCATCTGCAAGATCAAGCATATCCCGCTCAGGCAGGCGATGATCAGTGCTGAAGCGATAGCCGCGCATCGGCATCCTCACAGCCACAGAAAAACACAGAAGCTCACAGAAAAAGTATTTCTGTGTCCTTCCGTGTTCTTCTGTGGCACAACCCCGTCGTCGTCCTAGCGACGACCATCATACACGCGGGGGCGTCGGTCGTCGTAGCCAGACTCATCATAATATTCTTCCTGCGGCTGCGTCGCGAGGCGCTCCGTCTGTCCTGCGCGCCGGGGCAGCAGGGCGTTATCCGTCAGGCTCTCGTGAATATAATCGAGGTAACCACGAATATCATCGTTATCGTCAAGGCTACTGAAGGGTACTGCCGCGCCGCTCACTGTTTTTACACTCTCGCCAATATCGCGTAGGGTACCATCAATGCCCTTCACAAGGCCGCGCATGACCGAGGCGAGTTCTTCTTTTTCTTGAACCGTCAAGTTTGCAAAGCCAATCAATGCTTTTTCTTGAGCACGTAGCAACGTGGCACGGAGGATCGCAATATCGGCCTGTGTTTGCAATTCATAGCGCCGCACCAGATGAGCCTGACGCACCTGTTCGACAAGTTCCTCACTGGTAACGGGTGTCCAGAGCAGGGCGGGGATAATAATAAACCCAATGATCCCAATAATCACCTGCTGAAGAATAAGGCCGGTACTCGCGACCGTGGGCTGCGACGCCCACCAGCTATACTGGATCTCAAAGGAATAATAGAGCAAATAGAGTGATGCGACAATAATCACGCCATAGCCCCATGTGCGGGCATTAATTTTCTGAAGTAGCATACCGCCAGGTGACCAGGGGATGAGAAATGAGGTCAGGCTTGGTGGAGCCAGCACGAGGATAGCCGTAAACGCCCCTGCAACAACCCAATTTGTCGTCAACTGACTTTGTACGCCCCACCAGTATACGGCAGAACCAATCATGGCAATACATGCGAGTACTGCCAGTAACGACTTTGCCGTAAACTGCCAGCCTCCACCGCCCCGGCGTCGCTGCCCGCGTACCATATCAAGGTATCTGCTGCTCACAATCATCCCTTCTGCCAACTACCAGCACCCTTTGCACTCCACCCATTATATAGTGGCTGATAGCGGTACGGCGCATAAGGACTCTATCCTTACGCGCATTTTCGTGCATACAACAAAACTGACCGGTTCTGAGGCAAAGCCGGTCAACAAAGCTTTCCCTAGCAGCCTGTCGGAGAGAGTGGGGTTTAGGGCGTCACAGAGCCATATTCCAAAAAAGCCGATTTGGCTTTGTGATGCGCTATTCACGGTTCTCTCCGACAAACTGCTAGTGCGAAGACGGGGCTGAGGAGAGAATACGGAGGAATCAAACATAGTGCGGACATCACACCCGCCGCGTCTATACCCATCACTACACTGAGTAATGAAGAAACGTCGTGGAATTGGCACGTCCTCAACAAAAACCTTTGCCGCTACCGGGGGGCAACATTCGGGGTAATGAAAACATATGTTTCAATCCAGTCTTTACCTCCGGCGGCACGAACTCGGGCCACAAGTGCAGGTGACAAGGCAGTGAGCCCATAGCTAACATTCACGTTATACGGCACCTCCAGCGCCTCAACACCCTGTCCACGCAGCGTAAACTGTGCTTGGGCAAGAAAGTCACCGGTAAATGTGCCCAAAATGACATGCTGCTGATTGACGGGATCGTACCACCAAAGCTCACTGCTCGCGGTCGTATAAGAGCGATTATGATCAAAAATAGTTCGGCTGATCTGCTGCGTACGCCAGCGTTGCTCGCTGGACAGGGGTAGCGGGGTTGACAGAACAAACGTTGCTTCAGGGACTGAACTCGGCTGTACATTAACCGGCGTTGATGTCTCCCGTGGTGTTGGCGTCGGCACAGCAGCGGTCATCTCTGTTGGGATCGGCACCCCCACAACGGCTGCAGCCATCACGGTTGGCGCGGGAATGGCAGGGGGAGGAAGACTCCTCGTCACCTGGCCATTTTGAAGTGCCTCCATACAACCGCTCAGCATGATCGCCAGAAGACCTGCAACCACCAGAAACGTAGCGTAGCGGCATCCGTTTCGGAAGGTAGGCCGTCTCCATATCCGTTGAGCCATTCGAACACTTCGCACAATCGCTCGATTTTCTTCGCGTATCCTCAGCGCGATCTGTGGTTTTACCACCGCCCGACCTGTACAATGACAGGCACCCGCACGATTCTACTCTACCACAGGCAGATGTTGTACGACCTATGGCAGGAGATTACGCTTTGAATACAGCTAAAGCAAAGCTCTCCCACCATGTGCCATGGCCGAAGTGATACGTATGTTCTTATTTCACACAAGAAGAGATGTAGAGGGAATGTTATCATACACGGCAGTATGTGTCAAGAGTTTCCGGCCACAACAACAGTCCAAGGCAGTAGTGATTGGCTCACTGTTGCCCTGGACTGTACGCTAACAGCTATTTTTTCAATCAATAAGACTTACGCTTGTGCAAATGAAATAGAGGCTACCGATGAAAGATTATCGGGCGTACCCGCAGCATCAAGCCAACATCAACGAGCGTATGGAACAGCACTACCGTCCAGATATCCTGGTAGAGCCAGAGGCAGAGACACCAGCCAAGCACAAGTGCAACCTCGGCCATAGGACGAAACTTACGGATTGACTTTGATCGCGGAGAGTCATCGAAGTGCGGCGGCAGCAGGCGCAGCCAGAAGAGGCCGTGGATCAAACCACCATAGATCGCAAAAAAGATCAGGCCGAGGACAAAGCCCGCCGCACTAGCAATCGCAGTTGACGCGAAGAGTGCCACCAGTGCGGAGCCGATGGTGGCCCCAAGCCAGTATACGAAGACGAAAGCCAGCGTCTCAAAAAAGCCATTGCCAAGGGAAAAGATTACCATCGGCATAGGCAGGACGGGACGATCATCGTGCCGTGCGACCAGCACATAGAGTGCTTGGCTGAATGCGAAGGTCAGCACAAGGTAGAGAACAAAACTCGGATGTGCAAAGGTAGCCGTCACATTCCACGATCCAAGCAAATTGCGGAGGGTCAGCATACCAAGGGCGAACGAGATAGCCCAGTAAATGAGGATTGCGCGCTCAGGGTGCGCCATACCCACACGGACGTACGTGACGTCAGGCTTTGTTGCCTTTGTCGTCTCAAGCTTGATGTCCATGGGAAGCTCTATCGTATGTTAGTGACTGATACCGATACGGAACGGGGAGACGGTACGCTTGTTACACGCGCAACAAGATTACTTATATGTAATGATACCACGAAGGGCGATAAATGACAAGAGGGCTGCACAAGGTGTGCAAGCCCTCTTAGGGATACGCAATGTTAGGCCCACATCAATGCGCAGGCGGCTCCTTATGCCCATGCGCGTGGTCTGCGGAGTGAAACGCAGATCCTAGCCGTGAGCCGCGAGGCAGGTTGACGATTTCGGCAGCATCGCCATCCTCCTCCTCGTGGCTATGGTGCGCGCCATGCGCCGCCCCGTACTCGGTTATGAGGCTTGCGGCCCGAATACGCCGCTCATAGACGCGGTTTACGGCAGCAAGCATCCGTCCCCACAAGCCTGTTGGTTCAGCCATAAAAATTCCCCACCCCAATGATGATTCAGTGCGAGAATACGGAACTGTTTATTCGGAGCCACTATTATACACGCTGAGGTGCATCAGCCCTGCACGAAATGTCCTTACCTTTGACAAGGGCTATTGCTCAGCGGTATGATGCGGCGTCGCTATTAGTTAGCAGAAGGGTGCGGGGTTGCGTAGTTGGAAACTGTGGGTTGGACTCCTGATCAGTATTTTTTTCCTGAGCTTTGCGCTCCAAGGTCTGGATCTCGGGAATTTTTGGCAGACCATCCGTAGCGCAAACTATTGGTGGCTCGTGCCGGGGATCGGCGTTTACGGGGCGGTGGTCTGGGTTCGCACGTGGCGCTGGCACTCGATGCTTGGACATATAAAAGCCATCCCCACTCATCGGCTCTTTCCGATTGTGGTGATTGGTTACATGGGCAACAACGTCTACCCGGCGCGGGCCGGTGAGGTGCTGCGTAGCTACGTGCTGCGGCGCAAGGAGGGCGTGCCGATGAGCGCCTCTCTGGCTACGGTGGTGCTTGAGCGGCTCTTTGATGGCCTGGTGATGTTGCTCTTCGTCTTCGCCACCTTGCCCTTCGCCCCGCTACCGCCGACCTACCGCTGGTTGGTGATCGGCTTTAGCGCCCTGTTTGGCGTGGCCTTGATGGTATTTATGCTCCTGGCAGCCCGACCCGTGCAGATGAGCCGACTCTACACGCTGGCTGTTGATAGGTTTCTGCCCGCTGCTGTCCGTCCACGTGTCCACGGCCTCTTCGATAAATTTATCATCGGGCTCCAGTCCCTCCGTAGCCCGCGTGAACTGGCAGTGATCTTCCTTACGTCAACCTTGATCTGGCTTGGCGAGACGCTCAAGTATTGGTTTGTGATGCACGCCTTCCCCTTCACAGTCTCGTTCCCGGTGCTGATGCTGATGACGGCGGTGGTAAATCTGTTCACTACCATCCCGTCAAGCCCTGGCTATGTCGGCACTTTCGATGCGCCAGGGATCGCAGTACTGACCCAATTCGGCGTCGTACAGGCCATTGCCACGGGCTACACCCTGGTGCTGCATGTGGCGCTCTGGCTACCAATCACGCTGCTCGGCGCGATCTTTATGCTGCACGAGAGCGTCGGCTGGCGCGATATGGAGCGGGCCGCGCAGATCAAGGAACACCAGGGCGAGCCGAACGCCACCGATGACGTTGATGCCGGGATTGGCGATAGTGCCCGTGGAGTGCTGCATTGAAGATAGCGATTGTTGGTGCCGGTATCGCCGGCCTTTCAGCGGCCTACGACCTTGCCCGCGATGGCCATGATGTCACGATCTTTGAGTCCGACCAGGTGGCGGGTGGGCTGGCGGCGGGGTTCCGCGACCCGAGTTGGGACTGGCCGCTGGAACGCTTCTACCACCATATTTTCGAGACCGACGCCGCAATCATCAAGCTAACCGAGGAGATTGGCTTTCGCTCGCAGCTCTTCTTCCGCAGTGCGGTGACGGCGCAGTGGTGGAAGAATCGGCCCTACGCCTTAGACGGGGTGCTGCCGGTACTGCGCTTCCCCGGCATCCCCTTCGTTGACCGGGTGCGCTTCGGGGTGTCAATCGCCTACCTGAAGTATGCGACGAATAACTGGCGTGGGCTGGAACGTGCCACCGCCGCCCGCTGGACGCAACGCTGGATGGGTGAACCGGCCTACAGAACGCTGATCCGCCCGCTGCTGGAGGGTAAATTCGGCCCACACGCCGATGAGGTAAACATGGCCTGGCTCTGGTCGCGCTTTAAGGCGCGCAGCTTTAAGCTGGGCTACTACCAGGGCGGGTTCCAGGGTTTTGTTGATGCGCTCCAGCGAGCGGTGGAGGCCAAGGGAGCGCAGGTACGCCTGAGTAGTCCGGCAAACGCCGCCCGCCAACTGGAGGATGGACGCTGGGAACTGATCACGCCGGGTGTGTCGGGGGAAACCTTCGACCGCCTGTTGGTCACGGGTGCGCCGCAACTGCTGGCGAAGCTGGCCCCACAGTTGCCGAGCAACTACACCGGCCACCTCACCAAGCTGCGCTCGATGGGTGCGGTGGTGCTCACCCTGGCCCTGCGCCAGAAGCTGCTCGATCAGGTCTACTGGCTGATGCCGCCCAAGAGCGAATTCCCCTTCCTGGCCTTGGTGGAACACACCAACTTTATTAGCTCCGAACACTACGGCGGCGATCATCTGGTCTACTGCGGCGACTACCTGGAGCCTGAACACGAGTTCTTCCGCCTGAGCGAAGACGAGTTGCTTGAGCGATTCCTGCCCTTCCTGAAGCGGGTGAACCCGCAGTTTCAGCGAAGCTGGGTGCGTGCCCACTGGCTGCACCGCGAGCCATACGCCCAGCCGATTGTGCCCGTGGGCCATAGTCAGAATATCCCGCCGATCACCACGCCGCTACGCGGACTCTACTGGGCGAGCATGAGTCAGGTCTACCCCTGGGATCGCGGCACCAATTTTGCCGTTGAGCTAGGGCGACGGGCGGCTGGAGAGATGCGTCAGGGATGAGCTAGGGCGTTCCGCGTCTGCACAAACCCTGTCACACTGATACAGGCAGGCAGGGGGCGATCTCGCGTAGACGGCGGATCATTGGGGGGAGGGTAGCGATTACTGTATCAATATCTTCGGTGCGGCTGCCCTGGCCCAGCGAGAAACGTACCGAGCAGGTGGCGTTATCAACGCTCAGCCCCATCGCGGTAAGCACATGCGAGGGTTCCAGCGCACCGCTGCTGCATGCACTGCCGCTGCTGGCGCAGATACCGTGCTGGTCAAGCAGCAGTAGCACGCTCTCGCTCTCGGCGCAGGCGAATCCCAAGTTGGCGTTATTTGCCAGGCGGTGTTCGCGATCTCCGTTGAGCCAACTCTGCGGGACGCTCTCTAGCACCCCGTCAATCAGCCGGTCGCGCAGGCTGCGCAGGCGGGCGACGTAGTCCGGGCGACGCTCCTCCGCCAGCGTGAGCGCTGTGGCCAGACCCACGATACCTGGGACGTTCTCGGTGCCGGCGCGGCGGCGGCGCTCCTGCCCACCACCGTTGATTTGCGGCAGCAGGGGTGTGCCGTGGCGGGCGTAGAGCAAGCCAACCCCCTTCGGCCCGTAGAACTTATGCGCCGTCACGGTCATCAGATCCACATTGAGGACATTCACATTGAGCGGTAGCATCCCTGCCGCCTGCACAGCGTCGGTGTGGAATGGCACCCCGCACTCACGACAGATCGCCCCCAGCGCGGCGATTGGCTGCACGGTGCCTACCTCGTTGTTCGCGTACATCACCGAGACCAAGGCCGTATCTGGGCGGATGGCTGCCCGCAGATCGTCCGGGCGCACAAGGCCAGATCTGTCTACCGGCAGCAGCGTTACGGTAAAGCCGATCTGCTCCAGGTACTCAACCGCATTCAGCACCGCGTGGTGTTCAATCGCGCTGGTGATGATATGGCTGCCCTTGCCGCGCTGTCGCTGAGCCAGCGCCACCCCCTTAATCGCAAGGTTGTCGCTCTCGCTGCCGCCGCCGGTAAAGATAATCTCCTTGCGCGTACATCCCAGTACCAGCGCCACCGTCTCGCGGGCGTCATCGAGGGCGTGGAGAGCTGCTCGCCCGAGCTGGTGGATGCTTGAGGGGTTCCCTGGCTGCTCGCTCAGGTATGGCAGCATCGCCGCCAGCACCCGCTGGTCGAGCGGGGTCGTCGCCGCATGATCCAGGTAGATGATCCGATCACTCATGGGGCAGGCTCCGTGCCTCGTCTCTTGGGGAATTCATGCTCAAGTATAGCACATTCACGTCCCCCTAACCCCGTAGAGCAGAACGAGCGTTCGGTAAACACTTGACACTTTCTGGCTTCGCACCCGAACAAATTGGCGACACTCAATCACGGGAATATCCCAACCAGATGCGGGATTCATGTGGGATAGTGTGGGATAATGTGGGATAAATTTCCCACATGGGTGTAAGAAATGGGTGATAAACCTAATGCTCATAGATACGAGCATCCAGCCCGCCTGCCCATTGGGTTCCCAGCAATGCCGCGACATGCTCTACCCGTATGGGTCGGCTAAACAGATTGCCCTGGGCCTCCTCGCACGCCTGTCTCGTGAAAAATGCCTGCTGGTCGCTATTCTCGATACCCTCGGCAACCACGGTCAGGCCAAGGATATGGCCAATGGCAATGATTGCATTGGCAATCGCGGCTGCGTCCTCGTTGTCGGTCACATCGCTCACAAACGAGCGGTCAATTTTGACGCTGTCGGCGGGCAGGCGCTTCAAGTAGGAGAGTGACGAGTAGTTGGTGCCGAAGTCGTCAATAGCGATATGTATGCCCATGTCGCTCAGTTCCTCAAGGATGCTCACGGTGCGCTCCAGATCAGCCATGATCGCGCTCTCGGTGAGTTCCAGATGTATCGCCTGTGGCGGCACTCCTGTCTCTCTCAGAATCTCACTGATCTCCTCAACCAGCCGACTGTTCTGGAAGTTGCGCGCCGACAGATTAACCGAGACCGTTATATCGGGGTACCCGGACTGACGCCAGTTGCGTACATCAAGACATGCGGTATGCAACATCCACATATCAATCTGCTGAATCAGGTCGGTCTCTTCAGCCATAGGGATGAAGACGCCTGGGGCGACAAGACCTCGCTCCGAGTTTTGCCAGCGAACAAGTGCCTCAAACCCGCTGATCTCGCCACTAGCCAGATTGACGATGGGCTGATAGTAGGCCAGTAGCTCTTGGCGCTTAACAGCGTGTCGTAGATCAGATTCGAGGCGCAGAAGCTCAACGCTCTGCTGGTGCATCGCATCGTCGAAGATCACATAGCGGGTGCCGCCCTCAGCCTTGGCTCGGTACATCGCGGTATCGGCCTCGCGCAGCAGATCCTCGGCATGTATATAGGAGCCGCTGATCATCGCGATACCGATGCTGGCCCGCAGTGTCACCTCTACTCCCATGACATCGAAGGGTACGCCCAGATCATTCTTGATACGATCCGCGATCATGATCGTCTCGCCTTGGCTGCCGAGATTCTTGAGCAGGATGGCGAACTCGTCACCTCCCAGGCGGGCCAGAGTATCAACCGCCCGCACGGCGTTCTTCAGGCGTTGGGCCGTAATGGTGAGAACGTAGTCGCCCGCCGCATGGCCCAGGCTATCGTTCACAATCTTGAAGCGATCGAGGTCGAGGAAGAGGACAGCGGAATTAGGAGGTCTACCCATCTGTATATTCGCCAGAGTCAGATCAAGCTGCTCGCTAAAGTAGGTGCGATTTGGCAGTCCCGTCAGCCCGTCATGGGTGGCCTGGTGGCGCAGTTGCTCTTCAACTCGTTGGCGGGCCAGTAGGCTCTCGCTAAAAAGGTTGAACCAGCGGCTGAGTTCGGCGATCTCATCCTGTCCACGCACCACGAGCGGCACCTGCCAGCCGGGCGTACCGGATTGGTACAACTGGAACCGCTGGGTCAGATGGCGCAGAGGGGCCACAATCGTGTAGGAGACAACCAGGGCGGTGACCCCAACAATTGTGAAGGCTGTCAGGAGAGCTAGAAGCACCACCAACCCGATCGTTGATGCCCGAGCGGTGAGCGTACTCACGGGGATGAGGGTGATAACCGACCAGTCCCATTTGTCTAGGCGAGAGTAGCTGATCAGCATCTCCTCCTGGCCATCCATCATGGTGGTGAAATTGCCGTGCGTGTCTCGCAGCATGCGCTGGAGGCTATTGTTCAGGGTGGCCCCGATCATCTGCGTGTCGGGGTGATAAACGATATGGCTATCCGCATCGGTCACAATCAGCACCGCACCTTCGCCAAGGTCAATACGTTTGAAGTGGGTGTACAGGTATCCAATGTCGTAGTTCACCAAGAGCGCAGCGACCGGTCGGGTCTGCGTTGAGCCGCGATCCGTCACCGAGAGCAGGCGGGCGACAGTGACGACCTGGCGGGTATTCGATGCTTTATTGACGTTATCCTCAACGCCCGCCCAGATACCAGTTGGCCCTAGGGAGCGAGATCGCAACAAGAGACGATCCCGCACATCGTCTCTGATGCTTGATCCATCGAGGGTGTCGCCAACGTGGTAGTGGCTGCCACCCAGAGTAAAGATGTCCAGTGAGACCAACCCGCTCAGGTTGGAGTAGCCGTCAAGGGTGTAGCCGATACGCGCCTGGGTGGCCAGACGTGTGTAGTCATCATTAGAAGCCGGTTCGTTGGTGAGAGCCTGGATAATCGCCTCAACACTTGAGATATTGGTGATCAGGCTCTCGATCTGACTAAGGTTTAGCGCCAGATACTCTTGCTGCTGCTGCACAAGCTCAGCCGCATAGCGCTTCGACTCGTCCTGTACGATAGTGCGCGACACCTGATACGCTGAAACGCCAACGATCAACACGGGGATAATGCTTGCGACGAGGAGAAAGACGATGAATTTCTGTGTTAGGTTGATCGATATTTTCATGTGAATGAGGAAGTATGAAAAGTAACGCTATAATGCTGAGTAAAGTGAAGTATTCCGGCGACGACGATACACACTATCATGCATGCTGAGCGCAGCGAAGCGTGATAGTGTGACAGCGTTACTTCTCCAGTGGTGCGAACTAGGGTTTGCTGTCTGCTGTTACCAGAGCAATCGGTACCATTGTCTCTTCTGGCAACTTCTCGCCAGCAAGCATCTGGACGGCGTACTTCACTCCGAGATAACCCTGACGCGATGCCTGTTGATCAACAGTGACGAGCAGACGCCCATCTTTAATAGCTGTGCGTGCATCGGGAAGGGCGTCGTACCCGGCGACGAGGACGTCCTTGCGGCCAATCTCCGTCAGGTACTGGATGGTACCGAGGGCCATCATATCGTTAGCACAGAAGATTGCACCAACCTGCGGGTGCGCCTTCATGAGCGATTTCGTCACATCAAATGCCTCGTCAATCTTCCAATGGGCGGTCTCAACAGCGGCGACGGTGATCTTAGGATTTTCGGCGAATGCCTTCAGAGCACCTGTGGTGCGATCAATGGCATTCTGTGCGGTAGGGATACCCTCCAGCACGAGCACATTAGTGGGCGTGATAATCTTCTGGCTGAGGTATCTGGCGGCCTGGTAGGCACCGTCAACATTATCAACACTGATGAAGGGTGTATTCACCAGCCCGAGCTGATGGACAAGCGTCGGATCAAGCCGATTGTCAATATTGACAATCGTGATCCCGGCCTGCTGTGCCCGCCGCAGCACCGGTACGAGGCTAGTGGAGTCACCAGGGGCGACCACAATGGCATTGACACGATCAATGATCAGCCGTTCGATGATCGCAATTTGCTGATCAATTGATGTCTCTTGCGCAGCGGTCTTGACGATCAGGCTAATTTTCAACTCGGCCTCGGCCTGACGAGCCCCGCGCTCCATCTCGGCAAAGAAGGGGTTTGTCAGCGTCTTCATCACTAGGGCTATCCGGGGGGCATTGGTGGTGTTGGTGGGCGAATCTTGGGTGGTGGCAGGCTCCACCAAGGGAACCCCTGAGACGGTACTCGAACCGCAGCCGCTTGTGAGCAGCGTAAAGAACACCAACATCGCGAGCGCAGTCAGAGTGGGCATTAAGCGACGGCGTAAGCGCAGAGTGGAATGCGTTGTCATGGATGCTTCCTTCGTTAGATGGTTGTTTAGATAAGATTTGCTGCGAGTTCATAGCACAAGGCGACCATGTAGCGGGATATTACCACCTTTTGGTAGAGATGTGTGCCTACAAGGTTACTTATATTCAACAAAACCGAGGGGTTTGCCCGAGATTTGCACCTATCCCCGGCGGTAGCGGTAGGTAACAATGAAACAACTGCCCATAGCGCAACGTATAGTAGGTCAGGAATAGCGTCGGGCGTGCGTCCGGCGGTAGCGAAGGAGGACTTCCATGTCAATGATACAGCAAACATCGATCCCTGAGATGATCGCTCAGAGCAAGGATGTTATTGTCAACCCAAGCGTCGTCACCTTCGAGCGATACGAGAAGCGCGGTACGATCAGCAACGCGGCCATGTATGTCGGGGTCGCGGCGGCGATCAGCGGGGTACTCGGGCTCACGAGCGGTATTAGTGGGCTGCTTTCGGGCGTTGTTGGTGCGCTGATCGGATTCTTCGTCTTTACTGGTCTTGTCTTCTACGTTGGCAAACAGGTTGCCAACGGCACCGGAACCTGGGACGAAGTGGCCTACACCTTCTCGCTCTTCATCGCCCCGCTCACCGTGGTCGGTGCACTCCTCGGCTTGGTGGTCTGGATCTTCCACTTCATCCCCTTTCTCGGCGCGATGGTTGCCCTACTAGGCATGCTTATCTCGCTAGTGATCCTTCTGGCGCAGGCATACTTTGCCTATATTGCGGTTCAGTCCAGCATGAACATCCTCGACCAGGGCAAGGCGCTGACTACCCTTGGCCTCGCCGTGATTGGCACGTTCATTGTCCAGGTGATGATCCTTGCGATCTTGTAGATTTTAAGGAATCCATTGCCGCTCTGCCCTCACCCTCCAGCTCCCTCTCCCAGAACGGGAGAGGGGAAGCCAAATGCACTCTGGTGCGGAATTTCCCCTCTCCCCTGGTGGGAGAGGGGCAGGGGGTGAGGGCGGAGCGGAAGAACTTCGACGTGGCTCTGACGAAAAAAAAGGCCCGATTTGACAAGACAGGAAAGGTCGGGTATACTCCTCAACGTTGCGAGCGACGGACGGTTTCACTCCTCGGAGGCAAACCTAAGACAAGACAGTGTGAACCGAGTGACGGACAATCTAGTCCCCCTCTCGATGCTAGGGTCACTATGGTGGCGCTAGTTTTTTGTTCGCAGTCCCCCCGCTCCCACCGCGCACCTTTCCAATCGAGTGTGGTTGTTTGTGTGACTGACAGCCCTAATCGTCAGGC
>Ga0208376_1000149_pt1 | contig 21111 bp, 22 predicted proteins | sample CryBogmetaGMA25M_FD_184548 | JGI IMG/M metagenome (GOLD analysis project Ga0208376, IMG submission 184548) | Freshwater microbial communities from Crystal Bog, Wisconsin, USA - MA2.5M (SPAdes) | ecosystem: Environmental > Aquatic > Freshwater > Lake | place: Crystal Bog, Wisconsin, USA...
GTAGGGGCCGACCGTACTCCCTCACCCCCCGGCCCCCTCTCCCGTTCTGGGAGAGGGGGCCGGGGGGTGAGGGAGTACGGTCGGCCCCTACTCGTCGTTGATCACAATCCCGTGGAGCCGGTCGGCGATGGCGGTGAGGGTTGCGGCAGACTCAGCCATCTGGCGAGCGCCCATGGCCGACTGGCGAGCAACCTCAGCGATCTCGCGCATGGTTTCGACCACCTGCTCGCTGGCGCTCTGCTGCTGAGCAGTAGCCAGGCCAATCTCGGCGGCAGACTGGGCGGTGCGCTCGGCCACCATCACAATATTGTCCATCACCTGGCCAGCCCGGTGAGCTAGTTCGACGCCTCGCTCGACGGCTTTGCTGCCCTCCTCGGCGGCCAGCACCGCCGCGCTGGTGGCGTGGCGGATCTCAGCAATCACGCCCTTTACCTCCTTCGCGGCAGCCAGAGTACGGTTCGCCAGACTCTTTACCTCGGCAGCCACCACCGCGAAGCGCCGACCATGTTCACCCGCCCCGGCTGCCTCAATCGCGGCGTTCAGGGCCAGCAGGTGCGTCTCGTCAGAGATGTCGTCAATCAGGTCAATGATCTCGCCAATCTGCTGAGACCGCTCGCCCAGACTGAGAACCCGCGTACTCACATCTTGCACCCGCCCACGGATGCGCTCCATCGCCTGGATGCTCTCGTCCACCGCACCCTGGCCGCTGCTCAGGTTCTCCAGGGTCTGTTGAGCGGCCAGAGCGACCTGTTCGCTGGCCTGAGCAATCTGCCGCGCTGTGCTGCCAAGCTCCTCAATGGTGGTAGATACCTGTGAGACTGCACTGGCCTGCTCGGTGGCTCCGCTGGCCTGCTGCTGCGACGTGACCTGCATCTCGGCGGCGGCAGTGGCCAGGTCGCTGCCAAGCTCCACCTGCTGGATATTCTTCTCCATCAACTGCTCGGTCTTGTTCATCAACTCCTCGGCCCGCTCGTTCGACTGGGCCATAGCGTAGGAGAGGTCGTGCCCGCTCAGCCAGGCCAAGGCGGCTAGCAGCACCGTGGTGAAGATGAAAACGACGACCATAATCCACGGGTTGTTGCTGATTGGGGCGTGGTAGCCAAAAAATTGTTCGGCAGTGATGAGACTAACGACACAGAGTACCGCAACAACCGTGACCTGGATACTGTCGAAGCTGCGACCGAGGAGACCCGCACTTACTACAGGGATGAGGAAGGTCAGGAAGAGTGGGCCAGATGCCCCGCCGAAGAGGTAGATTCCGAACGCACAACTGAGAATCATCCCGTAGAAGAGCAGTCGGCTGCCGGTATTGCTATGATGCCGGTGAATCAGCAGGTAGGAGGCGACATACGATCCCAGGGAGACAATGGCGATCAGCGAGGCGAAGGCGAGAGCTGCATCGGTGATTCGTGCGCCAATCCGTAGGAAGATTACGGTAATCCAGCAGATCATGACCAGAGCCACACCAACGGCGATCAGCAGGCTCATTGTTCGCAGGTTATCTTTACGCAGGACAGCCTGCTCATCGTCTGTTTCGGTGATGCGTCGCACAATCTGTGCCATTGTATGCCTCGCAGAACCTTGGGGAGAGCGAACTCTTCTGGAAACTATCTTACACCTGTACTGAAACCAATACTTTTCGAATAACGATTCTGTCGCCGCTCCGCCCTCTCCCCCCAGCCCCCTCTCCCAGAACGGGAGAGGGGGAGCAGATCGCTCTCTGATGCAAGAATCTCCCCTCTCCCCCGGTGGGAGAGGGGCAGGGGGTGAGGGGGTGTACTGACTGTGCATCAGCCCTGGCGAAATCCCACCTTCTACACCGCGCCAATCGCAACATCGGTGGCAATTCGGCGCAGATCAAGCAGCAGCAGCGGCTCGTCTTGGTAAATGAGCGCGCCGAGGAACCAGGGCAGCGCCAACCGATGGGCAATCAGGGGTGAGAGAGGGTGGATCTCTCGCGACTCATCGCCGTCAAGACTGTCAATAGAGTCAACGAGCAGGGCCACGCTGCGCCTCCGCAGCGACACCGTGACCGCGTGGCGACGACCGGCGGAGACGGGTGCTGCGTCACCGAGAAGCGTGGCGAGATCCCGGCAGATCAGCGGGCGACCGCGCTGATCAATGGGTGCGGATGCGGGATCGAACAGGTCAAGGTGATCGATCTGCACCTGACTGATTGCGTAGCACTGCCGACCAGCACGCACGTAAAGAATCGAGCTGTCTCTATCAGCGATCACTGTGAGCTAGGCACCCTCCTGGAGCGCCGTCATCAGAGCCTCCAGATCAATCACCAGCAGGGGCTCTCCCTCGTGCTGTGCAACGGCGCGCAGCAGGCGTGCCCGCTGCGGCTCCAGCCCCGTTGGCAGACGGGCCAGATCATCTGTCGTCAGGTGGCAGATGTCGAGGGCGGTATCCACCAGCAGGGCCACGTCAATCTGCTTCTCGTGGACGATCACAAGGCGTGTCGCACGATCCGGCTCGGTCGCCCCCAGCTCAAACAGATGTCGCAGATCAACCACCGGCAGCACCACTCCGCGCTGGCTAATGATGCCTGGCAGCACGTGCGGTGCCCCAGGCACCGGTGTCGGCGGTCGCCAGCGCGCCACCTCACGGATCGCAGTACCCGACAGCGCATAACGCTCGGTACCGACCCGCACGATCAGATAATCCTCACTTGGTTGATCTTGGATCTGCATAGGGAACGCCCATTGTAGCACCTTATCGTGGAACCAGCTCTGCATAGACCTGCAGGGTGGCCATTGCCGTGCGCTGCCAGCTAAACCCGTGCGCCCGACTCAGTCCGCGCTCACGTAAATCACGGCGCAGATCTGGTTGGTTCAGCAGGCGCACGAGACCCTCGGCAATCTCGGGTGGGCTGTACGGATCAACCATCAGGGCGGCGTCGCCCACCACTTCGGGCAGACTGCTGGCGTTGGCGCAGAGTACCGGCGTACCGCAGGCCATCGCCTCTAGGGGTGGCAAACCGAAACCCTCGTAGTATGAGGGAAAAGCAAACAGAGTGGCCCCGCTGTAGAGCGCGGGCAGATCGGCATCATCCACATTCGGCAGGAAGCGCACCCGTGCGCCCAGCCCGTGCGTGGCCACAAACTGGCGAGCCTCGGGGTGCTTGGCATCCTCGTGCCCTGCCAGGATCATCTGCGCCGACCCGACTGGCCCGCCCGGATCTGCCCCCGCGCTGGCCTGTTCCCAGGCCCGAATGAGCCGCTCCAGGTTCTTGTGCGGCTTGTTGGAGCCAAGGTAGAGGACGTATGATGTGGGCAGATCGTAGCGCATACGAACCGCCATTACTGCCTCGGGCGGTTGCGGGGCGAACCGCTGTCCGGCGGCCAGAGGCGTCACTGCAACCCGCTCACGGGGCAGACGGTAGCGGAGGGCCAGATCCTCGCGGGCGCTCTCCGAGATGGTAATCAGCGCATCGGCGCTACGTACCGCTAGGCCCATTGTCAGACGGTAGAGCAGCCGCCCGCGCCACGAGAGCGTCTGCGGGAAGCGCCAACCCAGCAGGTCGTAGATTGTGACCACCGAGGGGCACGGCAATCCGACATAGGGCTTGATGAAGTAGGGCGAGTGCAGCAGATCCAACCCAAGGGCGCGGACGCGCAGCGGCAGTTCGATCTGCTGGAGTGGCGAGAAGGGTGTGGAGCGCAGCGGGGCCAGTTCCACACCGGGGAGCGCGGCGAGATCGTCCAGGCTATAGCGAGTGCCCGGGCGGGGCGGGTTGTGCAACAGCACCAGGGTATGATCGTGATGACACTCGGCCAGGGCACGGGACAGGCTAACGATATAGCGCCCGATGCCGGGGAAGTGATCGCCGATATAGCGTGCATCCAGGCCGATCCGCATAGAATGCTCAATAAAGGCACAGGAGAAGTGTGGGTGGTTGAACAACCACCCACTCTCATCCTGTGCTCTTCACTTCTGTCGGCGCAACAACTGGTTGGCCCGTATAAAGTCATCATCGCGGGCGGGTGCGGCAAGGGCGTTCTCTAGTTCGGCCATCGCCCGGTGGGCACCTTCGCACACAGCGCTGCCCCACGAAGTCTGCCCGGTATCCCGCTCGGCAACTCCCCGCAGAGCCGCGATACCTTCGGACACCCGCAGATCCACAAGCGCCCGACACGCCTCATAGCGCACGTCGGGTTCGGGGTGGCGCAGGGCAGTGACGAGAGGGTGGTAGGCTCTGGAATCACCGATCTTTCCGAGGGCGCGGGCGGATCGCGCCGCCACATGAGGGTCTGGGTCGGTAAGGCCCAGCAGGATCTGGTTGAGCGTACGTGCCTCGCCTACGATACCAAGCACGCGGATCGCCTCAATCCGCAGATGCGTGTCGCCACTCTCAGCTAAACGTAACAGCGCAGGCAGGGCCGTCGCGCCGATCATCCCCAGGACCCAGGCCGCACGCTTGCGCCGCTCTTGCTCAGATGATGCGAGCAGATGTGTGAGAGGTTCCACAGCGGGTTCGCCCAGCACGCCTAAGGTGAAGGAGGCTTGGGCGCGCTGAAATTCATCGCCTGAACAGAGATCGGCGATCAGTCCGGTGATGAAATCGGGTGTATGGGTCATAGCTAGCTCCTTTCCGTAAGCACCTCACGTAGCCCGCGCAGCCGGGTGCGCAGTAGCCCACTCGCTCGACCACTATCGAGGGCACAGTTGCGCGGGCGGCGCACCGGGAGGTCGGCGCTCAGCCCCGCCCCGATCCTGGCAGGATCGTGACCGAGTGCCCGTACCAACAGCGTCCCCATCTCGTAGCGGCTCAGCCGCTCGGCCCCGGCGAGGTTTAGTACCCCCGCGTAGTCAGTCTCTCCCAATTCAAGCAGTGCGACGGCCAGATCATCCACATAGATCGGGCAGCGGTACTCGTCGCTGAAGAGTCGGTCGGAGCGGAGTCCGGCGGCGATCTCCAGGGCAAACTGCGTCTGTCGGTCAATCGGGTCAAACCCGTAGATCAGCGAGGTACGCACGATGGTGGCGCCGGGATGTGCGGCGGCTACCAGTTGCTCCGCGACAGCCTTTGCCTCACCGTAGGCAGAGATCGGGTCGGGCCGGTCTTCCTCCGTGTAAGGATTGGCCCGCTCGCCGTCGAAGATCACGTCGCTCGACATATGAATCAGTCGGGCCTGGATCTCGGCTGCTGCCGTGGCCACATGCCCGCTGCCCTCGGCGGTGATCGCTACCAGATCCGGGCCGTACTGCACAAAGGCGGTGTGGATCACAATGTCGGGCCGGAAACGCACGAGGGCGGCGCGCACCGCCTGTGGATCGCGCACATCCAGTGGAGTCCAGTCAATATGGGGGGATGCGGGGGGATGCTGGCTGAGGTAGCTCGCGCCCAGCACATAGTATCCGGCGGCAATCCGCAGGAGTGCCCCACCCAGATAGCCTGTCCCGCCAGTGATGAAGAGACGTTGTAGCATATTCTGCCACCATCCCGCGATGTCTGTGTCAGATCGATCACCCCGCGTCGGGGGAGCTATCGCCCTGCTGCTGGAGTTGCGCCAGAGCCGCACACGCCGCAGACTGGGCGGCAATTTGCTTGCTTGGACCCACGCCGATGCCGTAGCGCACATCGCCGATCAGCACCTCTAGCATGAACTCGCGCTGATGGTCGGGGCCAACCACACCAATTGTGCGATAGACCGGGGTGTGGTTGAAAATACTCTGGGCCTGTTCCTGAAGCCGGGTGCGGTAGTCAATCTCCGCCGCTCCGCTCAACACCGCTTCAACGTGGCGCTCCAGAAACGGGGTCACGAATGTCTTTGCCGCATCAAGGCCCTGGTCGAGAAAGATTGCCCCCAGCACCGCCTCAAAGACATCGGCCAAGAGCGCGGGCCGGTTGCGGGAAATCAGCGTATCTTCGCCACGACTGATCTTAATATGGACGCTCAGACCGAGCTCGCGGCTAAACTTGGCTAGGGTGCTTGTCTTCACGAGGGCCGCACGCAGATGGGTCAGATCGCCCTCTGTATGCACTGGGAAGCACTGGTAGAGCCAGGAAGCGGTGAGGAAATTTAGGATCGCATCGCCGAGAAACTCCAGCCGCTCATTCGACTCACGCTCACCGTTACGCTCAGGGTGCTCGTGAATGAAGGAACGATGGATAAAGGCTCGTGCAAGCAGATCCTCGTTGGTAAAGTGTACGCCTAGTTTTTTTTGGAGATCTTCTAGCACTCTTTGCCCTGGTCAGGTGTCAGGTTTTAGGTTTTAGGTTTTAGGGGTCAGGTGTCAGGTGTCAGGTTTTAGGTGTCAGGTGTCGGGTGTCAGGTGTCAGGTGTCAGGTTTTAGGTGTCGGGTGTCAGCTATGGCTGACACCCAAAACCCAAAACCCAAAACCCAAAACCCAAAACCCAAAACCTAAAACCCAAAACCCAAAACCCAAAACCTAAAACCTAAAACCTAAAACCTAAAACCTAAAACCTAAAACCTAAAACCTAAAACCTAAAACCTAAAACCTAAAACCTAAAACCTAAAACCCAAAACCTAAAATCGGCGGAAGACCAGCGAGACGTTATGGCCACCGAATCCGAACGAGTTGCTCATTACCACATTGAGCTGCGCCGGGCGCGGCGTATTCGGCACGTAGTCCAGGTCACAGGCCGGGTCGGGGTCGCTCAGGTTGATCGTGGCGGGCAGCAGGCTATGCTGCATGGCCAGAATGCTGACAATCGACTCAATCGCGCCGGCGGCACCGAGCAGGTGGCCAAACTGCGACTTGCTGGAACTGACGGGCGGGGCGCTCTCGCGACCGCCGAAGACCGCACGGATCGCCGCCGTCTCCACCGGGTCGCCTGCGGGCGTTGAGGTGGCGTGGGCATTGATGTAGTCTACCTCCTCGGGCCGCACGCCGCCGCGCTTGAGGGCCAAGTGCAGAGCGCGAGCAACCCCGCCCTCGTCCACGCTGGTGATATGGACGGCATCAGAGGTGGCACCGTAGCCAACCAGTTCGGCCAGAATGTGTGCGCCCCGTGCCTGGGCGTGTTCCAGATCCTCAAGGATGAGCGCAGCACCGCCCTCGCCCATTACAAACCCGTCACGACTCACGTCAAAGGGTCGCGAGGCGGTCTGCGGGCTATCGTTGCGTGTTGAGAGCGCACGCATCGCGTTAAAGCCCGCAATCCCGATCTGAGTCATCGCCGCCTCCGCGCCGCCCACAATGATCGCCTGCGCCCAGCCCCGGCGGATCGTCTCGGCTGCCTCGCCGATGGCGTGGGCCGAACTAGCGCATGCCGAGGTGGTACAGATGCTCGGGCCGCGTGCGCCCGAGAGGATCGAAACGTGGCCAGCCGCCAAGTTCGTGATCATCGCCGGAATGAGGAAGGGGCTGATCCGCCCCGGCCCACGGGCGCGCAGCACGTCAATTTGCTCCGTCAGCGTGGCGATCCCGCCGATCCCGCTGGCGAAGTAGACGCCGATCTCGTCGCGGTTTGCGTCCGTGATCTGGAGTTCCGAGGTTCGCAGCGCCTCCTGAGCGGCGGCAATTGCAAAATGGACGAAACGATCCGTCCGGCGAACCTCTTTGCGATCCATATAGTTGGTCGGATCGAAGCCCCAGACCTCGCCAGCGAACCGAGTATCGAAGCTGGACGCATCGAAGAGCGTGATCGGTCCAATGCCGCTGCGGGCCTCCACAATGCCCTGCCAGAGCGATGGTACATCCAGCCCTAGCGGGCTGACGACGCCCATCCCAGTCACGACTACACGCCGCTCCATGGCCTCTGCCTCCTCGTGCGAGCGCAGCCCGCACCTAATAAGATCACTGGCTCATATCGTAGTTATCGGCGCATTATACCATGCAGCCTCGCTATGCCCTTGACCGAGCAAATGGTATACTCTTGCTCTACATATGCGCCCCGCACCATACGCGATAAAGGAACTTCGTATGATTGAGCGTGCCCACGCACTTGCCGATGAGTTGATCCGCCTCCGCCGTGATGTTCACGCTCATCCCGAGCTGAGTTTCCAAGAGATCCGCACCGCCGCTCTGGTGGCCGATACCCTTCAGGAGATTGGCACTATCCGTGTCCGCACCGGCGTCGGGATAACCGGTGTGATTGGCGACCTCGGCGATGATGCTGGCCCCACGATAGCTATCCGCGCTGATATGGACGCTCTGCCGATCCTTGAGGCGATTAACCAACCCTATGCCTCGACCAACGCCGGGATAATGCACGCCTGCGGACACGATGCACATACCGCTATGCTGCTCGGCGCGGCCCATCTGCTGCGCGAACGCTTCGCCGCCGATGGGCTGCGTGGCCGGGTGCGCTTCCTCTTCCAGCCCTCCGAAGAGGCGTGGGACAGCGAGGGCAAGAGCGGTGCCCCGCGTATGATTGACGATGGTGCGATGGATGGTGTGGATGCTGTGATCGCCCTGCACGTTGACTCAACCCTGCCCCTCGGCCAGGTAACTATCCGCTCGGGCTGGAGTTCGGCGGCGGTGGATGATTTTAGGGCCAGCATCCTCGGCACTGGTGGTCATGGAGCGTCCCCCCACGAAGGCACCGATACGGTATTTATGCTCGCCGCCGTGATCAATGCGCTTTATGGCATCAAGTCCCGTCGGCTCGATCCGGTGCAACCCAGTGTCCTCAGCATTGGCGTGGTGCGCGGCGGCAACGCCTCAAACGTCATCCCCGCCGAGATCTATATGGAGGGCACCCTGCGTAGCTACGGCGAGGATGTGCGCAACAAGCTGGCTGAGGAGGTCGAGCGGGCCTTTGGTGTCGCCCGCGCCCTTGGTGGCGACTACCGCCTGAAGATCATACGCGGCTACCCGGCGGGCTGGAACGACCAGCGCGTGGCGGGATGGCTCGAAGGTGTGAGCCGCGAATATCTGGGCGAAAGTTCCCTCGACCTGTCGCCCGCTGGCCTCGGTGCCGAGGATTTTGCGTACATGTGCCAGAAGGCTCCCGGTGCCATGCTCATGATTGGCGCAGCCATCGGTGATGGCGTGATGCGTGCCCACCACACGCCAATCTTCGACATTGACGAGCGTTGTCTGCCCACCGGCTCGGCCATCCTCGCCGAGACGGCCCTGCGCTTCCTGAAGGGCCAGGTTACGCTCTAGCAAAAGTATCCTTTGGGCTACCGCGTCGCTGCCGCCCTCCTGCTATGCTACAACCAGAGCAACGTATGCAGCGGAATGCAGGGAGCAACGCCGTGGATACTCAGCAGAACCAGAAGGACTCGCCGGCCTGGATCGCCTTCGTCTGGATCTCGTTCGCTATTACGTGCAACACAATACCCTAATAAGATTATGTTAACTAAAATCGTACTTTAGAACATAATAACTGTAAAGACTTTACCGATCTTTAGGTTATTGTCAGAAAGATATTAAGCATGAGAAAGCCAACAAGATCGTGTAAGAACTGGGAAGCTCTCTAAAGCCCTACAATGGAATATGATATGTAGGATACCTTTATTAAGTTTTCATCGTTCTGGGAGCTTATGACACGCTTTTAATGTCACATGTTCTATTGCTACTTTGCGCGGCTTATTCCCTCAGTTTTCCCCATTAGTCTATAAAATCCCCTGTATTCTCTCCCTTATTCACATGAACTTTTATATTACTTTGATGTGCGAAGTAAACCGCGCCAATAATGTAAGAATATCGTATGTTTTATGTAAGATATTTTGTGAAAAGACATTTATTTGTCTAAATGGCGTTATATAGTAGAGATATGAAAATCTTTACCCCATTTGACAAACGAGGTAAAGTATGATAAAATTAAGTATAGGCGTTAAAAGCGCCTTTAATAAAGAGGTAAAAGTTATGGCACGTCCTAAAACAGATGTATTTGACAACAAAATAGCAGAGTTACACGCTAATGGAATGAAACCGCACGAAATATTTGGAGAGATATTTCTGTTCGTTATGGTTAACGAGCTACCGTCAGAAGTGTTGGTATCGTTGTCAACGATAACACGGCGTTGTAATCAACTAAAAAAGAGGGTAAATCATGAACAATACGCCTAAAATAATCATTACGGCGCTATACGCTAACAGCGTGCGGGTATCATTTGAGGGTTTACAAGATACATTCTTCACGTTCATAGGCTACCGGCATATGCCTGATGGCAGGATTTACCTGCTCACACCTAAAGATATTCACTTTCACCGTGATCTGTTGACTGAGATCAAAAGCCTTATTGAAAAAACAGAAATTGTAAGGGTTAACTATGCGCCTAAAATCGGTTGTATCATCTAAAAACTTTCGTGATCTGTTATTGGCGGAATATCCAAAGTTGAATACGCATGTCGGTTATATGCCTTTATTGGCTCATATTCTTTATCCACCGTCAGGTAAAAGGTGTGTCGTTTCTCGCAATCTTTTAGCGTCCATGTGTAATGCAAAGCCTACTCATTTTAATGCTGAGAAGTTTCTAAAGTCGTTTAGTGCCGATATTTTAAACATATCGTATAGCGATTACAGTATTCTTGACGCTATGGCAAGAGAGATTACTTATGCTGATATTCCCCCGTATATTCTTGACGCTCAAAAGGTGGATAGGTTATATGGAGAAAACTTAGTTGACTTAATCTCAGGTTGCGTTGTCAATAACAGGTATCGTAAACAGATATTGGCGCAAGATAAAGAACATGTGTCTAAGGCGTATTCTTTCCCAGTAAGTGAACCAACGCAACAGCTACTTAACTACTTGAATAATCAACGTGGTTTTTCACTTGACAACGATGCAATAAACAGGGCTAAACACTATATTATAGAGAAATATGGCGCAAATCATATGTTAGATACCCTGAGATCAATAACAATTCAGCCTAAGACATATTTCAAGCCTACTGAGCGTAGTGTGAGAGTGTTTAGTGACAATACAAGCGTATTAAACCTACCGAAAGAACCTCGTAAGATGCTAACAAGTGAGCTTGTTTGGTTGGATTTACAATCGTGTGCGTTGTCAGTGGCATCAAAAACGTTTGGATTGACTGATTTACACACATTTCTTGGTTCTGGTCAAGATATTTGGTCTAAAATGTATGATGACTTTGGTATTATTGACCATGATACGCGGGTATTATTTAAACCTATCGTTAAACAGGCGATTTACGCTATTATCTACGGCATGTCATTACGTAATCTCATGCACGGGAATGATGATTATGAAGGTTTAATCGTATTACTTGCACCATTTGGTATTAACCCTAATACCTTTTGTCAAAACGATACCATTAAATCTTTGTTAGACGCTAGGAAAATACAGTTTAATCGTATTAGAAAAGATAAAGGCGCTGTTTGTGCGTTTGGTCGGTGGATTGCTCTCAGTAAAGAGGTGCAAGTTAGTTCTGTTCTATCGCAAGTAAACCAGTCATACGAATTACGGCTACTTTTACCTGTTCTGTTAGAAGCCATGACCAGTTCTCAGTTTAGGATCGTTCTTTGGTTACACGATGCTATTTGTATTGACGTGAAAGACAATAGACGCCGCGCATACTATATCAAACGTATGCAAGATCTGGTCAAGGTTGAAGCGGATCTGTTAAATATCCCTACTCAGTTAAATGAAGAGTAAAATCCGGCGGCATGTCTATTATATTTAAAAAAAATAACTACACATGAAAGAACTAACTAACTAAACTAACTTCTTTGTTTATTCTTTTCTTTTGTTCTTTCTTTGATTTAACTAACTTTCAACTCTTAATCTTTGTTCTTTTATTCTTTTCTTTTGTTCTTTCTTTGATTTAATTAAACTTTCAACTCTTTTCTTAATTTTATCTTTTTCTTATTCTTTCTTTTGTTCTTTCTTTTATTGTAGTACCGATTATTTCTGGTATTCCGCACTACAATCACGTAAACCTATGATCGTACATGTTTAAAAACGTGCGCTAGTATATTTGTTCTAAAGGATACAAGAAGATATGCGCTGTAAACCATACAAACCACCTTAGATCATACCTTGACGTATAACGCACTGGGAGCCATTCTAAGACGTTGAAACGATCAAAAGGTATCAGACTAAGGGTAGTGACTTTGAAGAGCGGAAAATGCCAGTTTGTTTTCAAAATACCGCACTACAAAGGGATCGGTGAAATTAAAGAAAGCCATAAAAGTTATTGGCTTGTTTAACTAGATAGGAATAATTCTATGACTGAAGTTGACCCAGAACTAAGACGATCAATTGAAGAGTACGTAGCCGAAAACCGCCAGAAGAAACTTGCAAAACTGACAAAAGAGTTAAGCGACCTTCAAATTACAATCGGTGAACTAACATCTGTACTCGCAAAAATGCAAACCAGTAAGAAAACGAACAGAACAGGAAACAAATAACATGGCACAGCCTAAAATCAGTAGTTACATGGTCACATCTCAAGCGTTTGATCTGTATGGTAGTAAGCATCACCAATATAGTCTCATCACTAGTAAACCGTATGCTCGTTATGCAAAGACAACAGTAGGTGGATTAAGCTTCAAAAGGTTAGACCCTTCAGATTATACCAGGGTGATTGAAGGTTTACTACGCTCAAAAGAAGAGAACTTTGACTACACAAGCCGCACATGGACGTTCGACGTGAATACAGACGTAATTTTTACGTATTCCGAAGCTGAAGATCAATACTTCCGTCTTCAAAATGCTTCGTTATTGACCAGTGGCAAACTTATGCTCATGAGTGCAGACGTTTCCAACCTTGACATGGGTCAAGCTGTCAAAGCTGAGATTGATCGTATCGTAAACCTGCCTGTTGACCAGTTCTTAGGATTAATTGCCGCGACCTATGATCGTGACTTGCTACTAAGGATCGGTGCAGGTTTAACGAAATCTCATAGCGTTTTACAACATGAAGCTGTGAAAAACCGATTAAATGAGCTAAATAACATCAATTCCTAAAGTATAGTGTCGTTTCTAGGCATTACAAAGCCATAAAAGTTTATGCCACTTTTAGCAAAAACATAGATCGCTTTGTAATGCCTTAAAACGACCTTTATACAAAAGATAGATATTTGAGTATCAGACTATGGGTTGACAAGTAAAAACGCTTAAAACGTCACTTTGTTTTCAGAATTAGTGACTACAAAGCCATAAAAATATTTAATTATCGTAGGGTTTTTCTGTTTGTCTGTTTACTGAGAGAAGTAGAGAACGTGAATATACCCTATCATAAGATAGTTAACTATCTTACGTAAGATACGTGTCTGTATACACAAGATCGTGTAAAGCATAAGGTGTATAGGTATGATCACTACTGCACACTTACTATGTAACGCACATATACACACCTTATGCTTTATTGCGCAATAGAAAGCCTTAGAATAGAATAATAAAGTTTTTTGTGCTGTTTTTTCTTGTGAGAATATCAGGTTATTTAATACAATTGTTCTCTATTTGTTCTACGTATGTTCTACTAACTTCTGTATGCCATTGTAAGCATCACCCATAGTGGACTAGCCGCTTAGTTTCTTTACGTCGCTCTCAGTGGCGTACAGTAGGCAGTAGATACAATGCGCGGGTATCTCTACTGAGGTATCTCATCTGACATATCTCTACACGATCTCGTATAGGTTCTATGGTATGCGTGTGAGAATTAGCATTCTCATAAGCATTATTTCCCTTTTGAGGCGTTGTAATGGCATGGCATGGGGCAGAATGTTGGTAGTGTTTTATGTTCTCTACTGAGGGTATCTCATACCGGTAAAACTCCAACAATTGTTGGAGTTTCGCGTAGTAGTGTTTTATGTTCTCTACTGAGGGTATCTCATACCGGTAAAACTCCAACAATTGTTGGAGTTTCGCGTAGTAGTGTTTTATGTTCTCTACTGAGGGTATCTCATACCCTACACTTTGCTCGTTGCCACGTTAGGTAGCAGGTTAGGTAACAGAGAGAGCGAACAGGTTGACTCTACGTTGCCACTGGTCAAGGTTAACTCTATGTGTGAGGGGTCAACCAATTGCCATACAAATGGGCGATCTTCAACAGGAATAGATGATAGTGGGCGAACTTGCGCCTCATTTGTCGGTAAAATGACACCAATTGGTGTCAACATGTCTAACACATCCGCCGCTTGAATAAGACGGTTCGCCGCGAACAAAAGATAAAAGATTTATTTATTTTCTTACGTCGCTCATGTTGACCAGCGTGTCAGGTTAGATACGTTCGCTTGGTAGCAGGTAACAAACAAAGTTATGTAGCACATTCTTTTTACGCTTGACGGGGGTAGGAAAAACTGCTTACACCTTTTAGAACGTTTGGGTTATCCACTACTATGCATTGTCAATTTGGCGTTCTAATGCGTAATTTTTAAAGGTATTTTGTGGTACGTGATGATGATAGAAATAAGTGTAAAGGGTTTTTAATGAAAACAGAACAATTGGTTGACAGTACACGCCAGTTGACGCCTCATGAGCGTGCTAAAGTAGCAGCTTTTAAGATCCTACTCGCATATGCGAAAGAACGCCGGTATAATGATGCCAGTGGCGACGTTGACAAGGGAGCGAACGATCATGAGAGCGATACTCTACGCAAGAACGTCAGGTAACAGCGATGATCGCATGAGCCTTGACGGTCAACAAGCGACCAATAGAAAATACGCTGAGAGCATAGGGTTAATCGTAGTGGGTGAGTATTCCGAACAATTCAGCGGTGCAACGTCTAATAGGCCAGAACTTAACCAGATCGTGAAACTGGCGGATAGCCGATCATTTGACGTGCTAGTAGTGTTCTCAGCCGATAGGTTCGCACGCAAGGTATCAGTAGCCGAACATATCTTAGACGAGGTACTAACACCAAATGGAATAGCCCTACATCTCTCACAATCGGCTAGGTTAGTGGATACCACGTCACCCACTGATATGCTCATGTTTAATATTGAAAGCTCATTTGCTGCGTATGATCGCGCTAACATCGTTGCACGGTTGACACGTGGTAAAAAGGAATTGCTGGCTGAGAATATCTGGTGTGTAGGCGCTTTAACGAAGTTTGGGTATGCTACACATGGCAAAAGGAAAAACACGGTTATTACGCTTATAGAGAGCGAACTAGACACCGTGCGGTATATCTTTAGTGAATACTTACGCGGTGTAAGAGTTATTCACATCGTCCGTAACCTTAACGCACAGAATATTCCTACACGTGCTATGTCTAAAGGCATGTGCGTATCACATCAAACGGTATGGACTAGGACAATGATATTACGTGTATTGAAAGATGATGCGTATACAGGCAAATGGCATTACAATAAAGTCAAGCGCACAAGTGGTAAAGCTATTACTGCGCCGCGTGAAACATGGCTGTTAGTAGAGATACCACACACTCGCATCATTTCAGATGATGATTTTAACAAAGTGCAAGGTATGATCACGTCTGCACAAACGCGCAAACCTAATACGGCTACTCATGAATACCTGTTGGCGCGTCTATTGAAGTGTTCTTGCGGATATACGATAAGCTGTCAAGCACAAACGCATACCTATTACGTGTGTAGTGCAAAGTACCATGAAACTCATAAATGTGATCTGCCCTTTATCCGTTGTGACAAGTTAGATCCGTTAGTTTGGAATGTTGTTAAAACGTTTATTACGTCACAAGTGAAACGTAAAGAGATTTTAGAACTGGCAAGGGAGCGACATGTTGACGCCAATAAAGATGCGCTTGCACTTATTGACGGTGCTACCAAAACAAAGTTGAAGTGTGAAGCCGATCTGCTACGTATTCTTGACATGCACTTAGATGGGATATTAGACCGCGCAACCTATATACAAAAGAAGTCAGATATAGATACACGGCTTGACAATGCACGTTCTGTTCTAGCAGAGTATTCCGATCTGCTAACTGAGGATTACTTGTCAGAAGATGACATAGCGGATATAGATCATGATATGGCGACGTTGACAGAAGAGATAAAAGACATGGATAACCTGCCTTTTACAATCAAACGACAGATCGTAGAATTGCTAGGGATTACTGGCGTAATTCACATGGATAAAGAGAGTAGGGTAGTTACAGCGGATATTTTCTGTTTTGGCATGCCGTTATCCGTTGGGGTATTGTGCGGTATGAAATCTCATCAGGGCTGATGATCCTCGGGGTCTGGTATCTCCCCGTGGATGCCTGGGTCAAGGGCTACTTCGCTATGGGCTTCTTTTTTAACGTCGGTTCTTGCTTTAGCCTGTCGAAGACCCTGCGCGACCAGCACGAGTCCCGGCGGCTGATCAACCGGATCGTGGATGCGAAGACCGAGAAGATCCTGCACGACTATGAGCTGAAGAAGGCGGTCTGAGGGCACAAAAAAAAGCAGGTTGTAGGGAGATCTCCCTACAACCTGCTTTTTTTTGTGCCTGCTAAAGGGCGCTGTCGGGCGGCGTAAAGCATGACCCCGATCACGAGCAGGCCAAGCAGCAGGAGTGCTGCCAGCTTCATCAGCGGCGTGAAAAAGTCGAGCAGGGCGATGATTCCGAAGGTTGCGCTGAGCACGTAGTAGCAGAATACCACCTGACGCTGCGAGAATCCCAGGTCGAGCAGCCGATGGTGCAGGTGATCGCGCCCGGCGTGGGCGGCAGAGTGGCCCTGGATCGTGCGCGCCAGGATGAGCCAGGCCATATCAATCAGCGGCACGCCCATTACCAGCAGGGCAGTGGCCAGCTTGGCCCCACCGATGATCGCGCTCAGCCCGAGGATGTAGCCGATGGTCATTGCGCCCACATCGCCCATAAAGATTCGTGCCGGATGGACGTTGAAGATCAGGAAGCCGGCACACGCCCCGGCCAGGGCCAGGGGCAGCATGGCCACGGTATGCTGCGGCGGATGCAGGCGCAATGTATGTAGCGCCAGGGTTGCGGCGGCGATCAGCGTCACTCCGCCGGCCAATCCATCCAGCCCATCGGCCCAGTTAACCATATTCTGCATCCCGACCACCCAGAAAATCGTCGCGCCAATTGCCAGCCACGGGCTGATCTGGTGCAGCGGGATCTGGTTGAGAAACGGGAAATTAAACGCGGTGAGGATGATACCGCTGGCTTCGGTGGGCGATCCCAGGACATCGGCATAGAGCGTATGATCCCACAGATACGGCCCAACCGCGATCAGGGCGGCCAGGATATGCACACCGAGGCGCGGCAGGGCCGGCAGATCACGCAGGTCATCAATCAGGCTGATCATCGCCACTAGCGCCGCGCCGATCAGCAGCAGCCCCAGGCGCAAATGTTCAAAGGGAGATCGCATCAGGGCCGGGTCGAGCCGCTCCAGAGCGAAGCTCAGTAGCAGGGCCACGGTGAACCCGCCGAACATCGCCAGACCACCGACCGTGGGCGTGGGTTCGCGGTGGACGTGGCGAGGCCCCGGCTGCGCCACCCAGCCCTGGCGCACGCTCAGGCGGATCAGCGGCGGAATCAGCAGAATGGTGACAATAAAGGCGGTCAGGAGCGTAAGTGACAGTGCGATAGCGATCATATCAATGCACAGTACATTGCGTGCTATTTAGCCTGTCCCAAACTGGCGGTCGCCGGCGTCGCCCAAGCCCGGCACAATATAGCCGCGCTCGTTGAGGTGGCTGTCAATCGCGGCGAGGTAGATCTCCACATCCGGATGGGCCGTACTTAGCGTCTGTACGCCCTCGGGCGCGGCGATCAGGCCGAGGAACTTGATCCGCTTCGCGCCCCAGTTTTTGAGAATATCCACCGCAGCCACCGCCGAACCGCCGGTCGCCAGCATCGGGTCAACAATGATCGAGAGATCAATATCCGGTTCTGCGGGCAGTTTGTTATAGTACGTCACCGGCTGGAGCGTCTCGTGGTCGCGGTAGAGTCCCAGATGCCAGACGTGGACGGTAGGCAGAATCTCCACCACCGCATCCGACATGCCCAGCCCAGCGCGCAGGATGGGCATAATCCCGATCCGCTCGGCCACTTCGTAGCCCTGGGCAGGACCGAGGGGTGTCTTCACTGTCAGCGGAGCCAGGGAGAGATTCTGGGTCGCCTCGTAGAAAAGCAACTGCGCGATCTCGCGCACCAGTTCGCGGAACTTCTTCGGCTTAGTTAGCTCACTACGCAGCAGGGCCAGTTTATGCAGCACGAGCGGGTGGGTCGAGACATAGACATTATCCATGGGGTTGCTCATCCCTCACCTAGCTTATACCCGACACCACGCACCGTGAGGATAATCCGTGGCCGTGAGGGCAGCAACTCAACCTTCTCGCGTAGGCGGCGCACACACACATCAACCAAGTTCGTCTCGCCCACATACTCATAGCCCCAGACCTCCCGGAACAGGGTTTCGCGGTCGAAAACCTGCCCGGCGTTGGCGGCGAGGAAGTAGAGCAACTCAAACTCCATCGGGGTGAGGTTCACATCGTTGCCACGTACAGTAACTCGGTGGCGCGGCTCGTCAATCTCTAGCTCGCCTACGCGCACCACAGGCGGGGCGCGCCGGGTCTTATAGCCCTCGACGCGGCGCAAGATCGACTCGACCCGTGCGATCAGCTCAGCCGTCTTGAAGGGCTTGGTGATATAGTCGTCGGCCCCGAGTTCAAAGCCGTGGACGATATCCTCGGTACCATCGCGACTGGTGAGGATAACAATCGGCACATCGCTCTGGATGCGGATGCGCTCACACGCCTCGAACCCGTCCACGTAGGGCATCATCACATCAAGAATAACCACATCGAAGGGCTTCTTCTCGAACGACTTGAGGGCTTCGAGTCCGTTTGCAACAGCCGTGATCTCGTAGCGTGGGTCTTTCAGCGTGATCTGAATCAGCGCCGCGATTGATGGATCATCATCGGCGATCAGGATTCTGCGCGGGGTCTGAGCCTCGTCGGCGGCGCGTTCGGATGTGCGGCGGATTGGCGGCATATATCCATTGCAGATTGTAGATTGTAGAGTGCCGATTGTAGCACTCTACAATCGGCACTCTACAATCGGCAACCGATACTACACGGCTTCATCCAGGCGGCGGCGAAAGTCGGTGCGCGGTACGAGGATGGGGTGGCCACGGCCCTGGACGACCTCGGCGTTGATGATGCAGCGACCGATATGCTCTTGAGCAGGCACCTCATACATCACGTCGAGCAGCACCTCTTCAACGATGCTGCGCAGGGCGCGGGCACCGGTTTTCGCCTGCATCGCCCGCTCGACAATCGCCTCTAGGCCATCGCTCGTCACCTCAAGCTCCACATGGTCAAGGGAGAGCAGCTTCTGGTACTGTTTGATCACCGCGTTACGCGGCTCGGTCAGGATACGTAGCATGGCCTGGTTGGTAAGCGGCTCCAGCGAGACGATCACCGGGACGCGACCAATGAACTCGGGGATGAACCCGTAGTGCAGCAGGTCGTCTTGGTTGAGCTGGCGGAGCAACCTCGCCTGATCCTGATCCTCTCCATCCTCACTATGCCGTGCGCTGGTGAATCCGATGGTACTTTTACCGCGCATGCGACGAGCGATCAGCTCATCAACGCCCTCAAAGGCACCACCGCAGATAAACAGCACATGGGTGGTGTCGAAAGAAATATACTCTTGCTGGGGGTGTTTGCGGCCTGGCATCGGCGGAACGTGGGCCACGCCGCCCTCAAGAATTTTCAGCAGAGCCTGCTGCACACCCTCGCCAGAGACATCGCGGGTAATCGAGGGGTTATCGGACTTACGGGCGATCTTATCAATCTCATCAATGTAGATAATCCCAGTCTGGGCGCGCTCAATATCGCCATCGGCAGCCTGGATAAGCCGCAGCAGAATGTTCTCCACATCCTCGCCAACGTAGCCAGCCTCGGTCAGGGCGGTGGCGTCAGCGATAGCGAAGGGTACATCGAGAATGCGGGCGAGTGTCTGGGCGAGCAATGTCTTGCCGCTACCGGTGGGGCCAAGCAGCAAGACATTGCTCTTGCTCAGCTCGACATCATCAACCTTTGCACCAGCCTTGATCCGCTTGTAGTGGTTATACACCGCAACCGAGAGGACCACCTTCGCCCGATCCTGTCCAATCACATACTGATCAAGTTTTTCGCGCAGCTTGCGTGGGGTAGGCAGGCGAACTGCCCCAATCGGTGCGCTGCGGCGCGGTGCCGCAACCGGCGGCGCGGTCTCTTCAGCGATGATCGCACTGCACAAAGCCACGCACTCATCACAGATAAAGACCGTGCCAGGACCCGCGATCAGGCGCTGGACCTCATCCTGCCCTCGGCCACAGAACGAACAGACATAGGCACCACGGGCAGTTGTATTGCGGGTGCGAGTCATGGATTTTCTCCAAGGAGCCGAGGTGGAAGAGCCGGGAGCCGGAGCGACCGTATCAGATGGTTATGCGCTCCGGCTCCCGACCTCAGGTTACTTTTTCTCGCCGACGGAGAGATCCTCGCGGGTCAGAATCTCGTCAATGATCCCGTACTCCTTCGCCTGAATCGGGGTCATGAACAGGTCGCGGTCGAAATCCTTTGAGATCCGCTCAAGGGTCTGACCGGTGTCGGTGACGAGCAGTTCACGAATGAGCTGCTGCTCGCGGAGCAGTTCGCGGGCCATAATCTCGACATCGGGGGCGTAGCCACGAGCGCCGCCGCCCGCCGGGTGCATGTGGATGGTCGAGTGGGGCAGACTGTAGCGCTTACCGCGCGCACCGCCGGCCAGGATGGGGGTAGCCATACTGCCAGCCATACCCACGCAGACGGTAGCCACACTGGGCCGAATGTGGCGCATTGTGTCGTAGATGGCGAGGCCAGCCGTAATCGACCCGCCAGGGCTATTGATATAGAGCCAGATGTCGCGATCTGGGTCATCGCTCGCCAGGAAGAGCAACTGGGCAACGATCAGATTTGCGATCTGATCTTCGATGGGAGTGCCCAGAATAATAATCCGCTCCTTAAGTAGCCGCGAGTAAATATCGAATGCCCGCTCGCCCCGACTGCTGCTCTCAACGACCATCGGGATAAGGGCGGAGGGGAGATCGGTACTCGGGGAGCTACGCCAGTCGTTACTCTGATATGGGCTGGTCCACTTCATACACACGCCTCTTTCGGGTTGATTCTCGCTGCCGGACACACGGCGAATCGTTTACGCTAGAAGCATACCACGAAGGCCCAATCGGTGCATTCCGAGAAAGTGTACTATAGCAGTCCTATCCAAGTTGTGAAGAGGAGTCAAGGCTTCAGCCAGGGCTGT
>Ga0208376_1000151_pt1 | contig 20924 bp, 15 predicted proteins | sample CryBogmetaGMA25M_FD_184548 | JGI IMG/M metagenome (GOLD analysis project Ga0208376, IMG submission 184548) | Freshwater microbial communities from Crystal Bog, Wisconsin, USA - MA2.5M (SPAdes) | ecosystem: Environmental > Aquatic > Freshwater > Lake | place: Crystal Bog, Wisconsin, USA...
CTTCTGACACCGCGCCGGTCGCCGCTCCCACGCGTCCGCTTGCCCGTGCCGACACTCGACATCCAGTTTTTCACCCCGGCCAGCCGGCATCACGGAGTCACGGATGCGCAGCAGCTCCACACCGGGCTGGCCCATCTGGTCAACGCAACCCTGGCTCAGATCAGCGCCGCACCGCCCGCGCTGCTGGCGCTGCACGACCAGCCGCGCCAGCTCGTCTGTCAGCTCGCGACCACGCCGCTGCTGACCAGCGGCCAGCAGCGCGCGGTGGCGCAATCGCTCCAGGTGCATGGGGTCAGCGCCAGCTGGAGCGACGTGGCGTTGCTGAGCGTGCGCCGTGAGACCCTGGGTGATGCATTGGAGCCACACCCAACCGAGTCGCTGGCCGAGGCGCTGGCGTGGCGCTGGCTGCCGGTCATCCGCACGCGCCAGGGCACGATCTGGTGGCCACTGCCACCGACGCAGCACCTGGTGCTGGCGGGAGATCTGCAGGGGCCGCTGACCGGGCTGATTCGGCGGCGGGCTGCCCTCGCTGCCACGCAGCAGTCGCCGCTGCTCGTCTTCGACCCGGACGCGCGCCTGCGCGAGCTGAACGAGACGCTGTCCACGCTGACGGCCCACGCCGACGCTCTGGCCGAGGCCCGCCACGCCCAGCTGACCCGCCGCTTCACCCAGGAGCGGGGCCAGGATCCAGCCGCCGCCGCGATCCCGCTGCTGTTGGTGATCGCGCCATCTGCGGCGACCTGGCCCGACCTGCATCCGCTCCTCCTGCCGGAGAGCGGCGTCCAGATGGTGCTGGTGCTGGGCGACCGCGAGCCCATCCCCATGCTGCGGGCGGTCTGCCACCGCCTGCCGGTGGTCGACATCCCCGATCCGCGCTACGCGCCGCTGCCGGACGCCTTCCGGCCCGCCGGGCTTCCTAGCGTCGGTGTCGGCCAAGCGCTGGCCTGGATGCCCGGCGGGCACGTGGTCTGGCGCGGCCTGCCACCGCTGCCCGAGCCGACGCCGCACCGCGATCACCACCCGGAGGAGTCAGCCCAATGATGCCCCACTCGCCCAGCACCCAGGGTGGATCCTCATCGCCGTCGCGGGTGCCCTCGCGCACCCAGAGTCCGCGCTGGCATGGCAATCCCTATGAACGCCCACCGACGGATGCCGAGATCTCCAAAGGGAAGCGGCGCACCCGCTCGCTGGTGCGCTTCGCTGGCGCGCTCAGTCTCATCCTGCTCGTCGGCTTTGTGCTAGCGCCCACGCCGGTACTCCGCGCGCTCACGCGCGTACCGCCGCAGGTGGCACCCATCGCCGCGCGGGTCGGCTGGTGGCTCCAGGTCGCGTATCCCTTCATCCAGCTGGGCCTGGTCGCCGTGTTCAGCTACGCCATCCTGCACCTGGCGATCGGCGCGTGGATGCTCACCCGGCAGATCGCGCGGCGGCGGCAGACCGTGCTCCAGACCGTCGTGGTCGATCTACCGCGCACCGTGAGCGCCGAGCTGGGGCGGGGTGTCGATCTCTTTGCCGGCATCGGCGATCTGCTTAGCCCGGCCGGTCGGCTCCAGGGCCACGAGGATCGCCTGGTCTTCAGCCTGGTCAATGGCACCGCTGACAACCGGGTTCGGCTGGCGGTGCGCGCACCCGCGCGTCAGGCCACGCAGGTCGCCGGCAGCGATGCGCTGCGCAATCTGCTGAGCGGGGAGGCGCCGGGCACGACCACCCGACCGGTGGTCGATGATGTCCAGGCCATGCTCGAGCAGAGCCAGGAGCCTGAGGGGCCGCGCGTCGCCGGCTACGCTGACTACACGCTGGCCCGCCACCCGTCCTACCCGCTCAAAGACCTGGCCATGTTCGTCGGCGGCGACCCGCTCGGGCCGCTGGCGACCGCGCTCACTCGCCAGGATGGGGTGACCTACGCCGCCTACGAGATCATCCTGCGCGTGCTGCCGCCCAAAGAGGACTGGCGCGCCCCGCTGCGCGAGCGGATCGGCCAGATCCAGGGCACGATCAACCCGGAAGACCTGGCCGCCTACGAGGCGCTGGTGCGCAAAGTTGAGGCCCACGGCTTCGATGTGGTCGTGCGCAGCATCGTGGGTGCCCACACTCGCGACGCCGCCCTGCGCCATCTGCGTGCGATGCACTATGCCCTGCGCACCTTCAGCCGGCCCGCCGGTGACGCTCGCCAGAGCTTCATGCGGGTCGGCAGCCGTGTCCCCAGTCGCGCCCCAGGTTTCGCGATCATCCCGCTCACCCCGGCGACCATTGGTGCCGCGCCGCTGCCAACCTGGAACCTACGGACGGGCATCAGCGCGGTGATCGGCACGCTCATTGGCGTCGTCGCAGGGATAGGGCTGAGGCAGCAGCTGCCGCTGCTGGGTGCGCGACTACCGGCCCCACCCGTCGCGCTGCCAGCCCTGCCACCCGTCGCGCTCACCCTGATGCTTCTGGCGCTCTGCCCGCTGGCCGGGCTGCTCCTCACACTCGCGCGCTCCCCCCGGCGACGGGCGGCGCGCGGGCGTGACCGGCTAGCCACCCTGCGTGCCCACGCCCATCACGCCATCTGGCCGGGCTATCGCTGGACCTTTTTCCCGGCACCGGGCAAGGCCCGGACGATCCTTGGCCCCTACGAGCTGGCCGCGCTCTGGCACCCGCCGTCACTCGACCTGGAGGCGCAGTTCGCCTGGCGCAGCAGCAAGTATCTGCCCGCGCCGGTGAGCGCCTTCCTCAGCCCCGCCGAGGCGGAGGCTGCCGAGACCCGCCGCACCTGCCCGCGCCCGACCAGCCCGCGCACGCTCGGCGCCGCGCGCCTGGGCATCGCCTACGCTCAGCAGCGCGACGGCTCCCTGGCGCTGATCGGCCCGACCCTGCGCGACTTGCGGCAGGGCTGGGATACGATGGGCAGCATGGGCAGCGGCAAGAGCAGCCTGGTCGAGACGATGGTCTACGAGATCGCCCGCCTGGGCGGCGGCTGCGGGGTCATCGATGCCAAGGGCGACCTCTGCGACCGGCTGCTGCGCATCCTGCCGCCCGAGGCCCACCACCGCGTGATCGTCATCGACACCACCGCGCCGTGGGTGCCCTGCATCAACCCCTTCGACCGGCGGCTGGTGCGTGACAAGCCGCGTGACGTGGTCGCCGGCGAGATCGGCCAGATCTTCGCCCGCATCGAGCCGGAGATCTGGGCCGGCGCCCTGGGCATGCAGCAGGCGCTGTTTATGGGCATCAGCGCCATCCTGGAAGGCGAGCGTGAGCCGAGCCTGCTCCACCTCGAACGTTTTTATCTCTCGCCGAAATACCGCACCCAGGTGCTCAGCCGGGTCTCCGACAAGGCCATCCGCGACTACTGGCTGGTGCAGGTGCCGGCGATGCCCGAGAAGATCAAGACCTCGATCGACAGCCTCAAACGCCGCCTGACCGGCCTGGTTGGCTCAGAGACCGGCCAGCGCCTACTGTGTCAGCCCCAGTCAACGGTTGATCTGACCGTCGCGATGCGTGAGCAGGCCATCCTGATCATCAAGTTCGTCCCCGAGAAGATCGGCGAGACGAACGCCGCCTTCTGGGGCGCGGCCCTCTTTCAGAGCATCGTGAGCGCGACATTTGCGCAGCAGGAGGAGACCGACCCCGAGCAGCGCTGGGACTGGCCGCTCTTCGTGGACGAGGTGCAGATGTTCGTCAAAGCCGAACGGGCCGAGGACGCCGAGCGCATGTGGACGCGCACGCGCTCGATGGGCGTCGGCCTGATCGGCGCGCACCAGGGGCTAAACCAGCTGGGCGAGAAGCTGGGCGGCATCGTGCTGAACGTCATCGGCGGCATGTGCCTGACCAGCGGCGTACGCGACGACACCCGCGACCTGGTGAACGCCTACGCCAACCAGGGCCTCCAGCCCGAGGACTTCACCGGGGTCAAGCCGCGCGAGGAGCTGCTGATCCGCTTCCCGGTGCAGAGCCGCGATATGGGCCTGATGTCCGCCATCCCGCGCGAGCGCCCACCCGAGCAGCCGGCGCCGGCGGCCTCTGACACGGTGCAACTGCCGCCGTTCTGCCCGGCCACGCCAGCGGACGCGCTCGATCTGGCGATGCTGGAGGCGCTGGAGCAGGGCGTAGCCGAGGCGCAAGAAACCCACCCAGATCTGCTGCCTGAGACGGTGCATCGAGCGATTGCCAACGAGTGGGTCGTCGCCATCCAGCAGGATCTGATCGGCGCGATCATCGCCGAGGGACGCGCCGCCAAGGCCGACCAGCTGGACGAGCAAGCCTGGGCCGAGGTGCAGCAGCTGGTCAGCCGGCTGCGGGCCATCAGCGATCTACGGGCGCGCCATCGGGCCGCCACGCTCGCCAGCGCGCCCCGCGCCACACCCGCCGAGCAGCACCTGACCATGCTGAGCCAGGAGCGCTACGGCGTTCACCCGATCATCAACGCCTGCTACGTCGCCACCCTGGTGCATCGCTACCCGACGGACGAGCTGACGCTGGCCCAGCAGGACCGCCAGCGCAAGCAGCGTGAGCCGGGGAGATCATCCAGTGGCCCGGCCGTTGTGCCGCCAACCGTCCCTGGCCCGCCCACCGGGCGCCGATCCGGCGCGACCGGGCCATAGCGTCCACCTTGCATGCATGCAAGGTGTGGCTCATGGCGTGATCTGCCGTCCTGATGCGGTGCATGCCGCGTGATCGGCGAGGAGAATCCGGGCCGAATAGGAGCGCAACGGGCCATCCGGCAAGGCACATGGCCGCGACGCACGAGGAGTTCATCATGCCCATCGCCCAGCCTGCATCCCCGCGCCGAAGCGTCACCTGGGCCAAGCTGGGCGAGCGCACGCGGCTGATGCTCCAGCGGCTGAATGATTGCATCCTGCTGCGCGAGGACGACCTCTGCGCCCTGGTCTGGCCAGACCCTGTGAGCCGGCAGGCCCGCGCCGAGCGCTTCGCGCGCTGGCAAGCCGACCAGTACCTTCAGACCGTGCCAGACGCCGCCGGGCCGTGCTACCAGCTCGGGCGGCGCGGCGCGCGGCTGCTCCGCGAGGCGGGGTTCCCCCGGGTCGCGCCGGTGCGGCCCGTCGCCGAGCGGGTGCGGCCCGGCCTGCTCTTGGCCAACCAGTTTGGCGTCGCGCTCAGCCAGGACATCCGCGACGAGCTCGGTATCGGCGGGATGGGCTGGGCCATCCGGCCCTTCAGCGGCAGCGACGCGCGCGGCGACGGGCTCGCGGCGATCAGCTACGACCTCGACGGGCTGCCGGCCAGCCGGGCGCGACCGGACGCCTATGCGCCGGAGTGTCTCGGGGCCGCCTATGTCCCGCCGCCCGGCAGCGGCGTCATGCGCCTGGTCGTGGAGATCGACAGCGGCAGCGAGGACGCCCGGCAGCTGGCCCAGCGCGCCCGCAACTGGCGCGCCCGCTGGGAGCAGACCGCCTGGCCGCCGGCCACACACACGATCTTCCTCTGGATCACCGACAAGGGCTTCGCGCGCCTGGAGGCGATCTGGAGCGCCTGGACGCAGCACGCGCTGCTGCCCGCCTTCTTTACGACCGTCGAGACCCTCGCCCTTGATACTGGCAACCGCTGGTATCCCTGGAACTCACGCAGGCAGCTACCCGATGGCCGCACGGTCTGGGCCTGGCACGATATGTACGGCCGCCCGCGCTCGCTCCGACCGTGGGATCTCGAGGAGGCGACGCTGCGTTTTGAGCAGCCGGTGCCGGTTTCACGAGCGAGTCTTCAGGTGGGTAGCGAGGCCTGGGATAGACGTGGATGATGAGCGCGTGGGGCATATGGAGGCAGTGCTGGGTCGTTGAGATTGAGCCCATGCCCAGCGCTGGTTGCCAACGCGAGCGGGGAAGCCCTCGTCGTACGTCACATCCCGTTGCGCATGCCCCGTCAGGATGTGCGTTTGAGCGTATACTGACACAGCGTCTACTGACACGATGTGCGGCGATCTCCACGGTGCCGCCACCCATATCGGAGCGCCGTCATGAGCCAAAAGCCGAGGCGCCGGACAGAGGATGAACTACAGCAGCTCATGTTCCAGCGTGTGCTGCGCCACCTCACCCATATTCAGTCGGATGTCCCGTTCCCGCTGATCTTTCTCCAACGGGTGCTGGATGCGGATCTGATGGTCGAAGACCCACCCGATGTGACTGAGCTGAGCGATACACCGCCTCCTGGAACCCAGCGCGTTATCGCGATTCTCGTGACCCCGCCGGCCCCGATTGCGCTGGATATGGGGGAGATCTTCGACATCGTCGGCACGGACCCTGAGCGCGCGGTCATTACGGTGAGCAAGATACAGCGCGTGGCGCTCCAGGAAGCGCTCCGCGAGTTGCGCCGCACCAATGCCTGGATCCCCGAGCACACGCTGGAGGAGTCGGAGATCATCTTCACGTCCGAGCTCTCCCAGCTCGCCAACGATCCGAAGGAGACCCTCGCACCTGACCACCTGGCGCTGCTCGCCGCGCACGGCCTCGCCTGGCTTGCGCATGCGCTGATGCAGGAGGATGCGGGCGGCGCGTATAGCGCGGTGCAGCTGTCAGCAGCGCTCTGGAAGCTCGTCGTGCGCGAGGTCCTGGCCCCTGCCGAACTGATCGCGTCCCTGCCGCAGGTGCTTGCGCACGCGGAGCGCTACGGGGGCGCATGGAACAACGACCCGATGCCGCACATCCTGCTCGCGTCGCTGGGGGCCACGTTGGCCGAAGCGGAGGAGTCGGGTATCCAGATCTGGATCGACCGCACCTTTGCGCTGGGGGAGCGCCTGGCCGAGCCCCTCACCGCAGACACCCGGCAGGACGTACTCCGCCACCTCCAGCAGGCACGTCGGCGCGCCGGGCGCTAACGTCTCCGAGCTACGGCCGCCGAAGCGGCTGGGAGGGAGCGCATTGCCTCCCAATCCCTCCTTGCTGGTCGAACATAGCGCGCCTGAGCGTTGAAAAACGATTCGGGTCAAGCGCTGGCCCCCTTGAACCCCCGCGTATCAGATTCGTTGCGCTACAAGATACCCCGTGCGCCCCCTTACTTTCCAGGCGTGCGCCTCCCGCGACACCCTTGTGGGTTGGCGAGAACCTGTGCATGGCCCCTGCCTTGTCCTCCCATGGCAGGCAATTCGCCACTGCGACGCACCGCCGAGTGCGGGATGCGCGGGGAGACCCGGGAGGCGCCAGGCGCCATCCACCTGCGGCCGGAATCCTCCGGTCGCGCGACGCTCCAGCGCCCGATCATCTCGGGGTTCCATCCATTCGTTCAGGCCGCTGGCGCTGGTGCAGCTACACCAGCGTCACCTGGGGGCTGGGTCGGGCTCCGGCAAGCGACAGCGGAGCGCCCGCGCCGCTCGCGCTCCCCAGCCCTGCCCGCAGTGGCCTCCTCACCAGCGGGATGCGCTGTGCCGGCGGCGATCCGCAGGCCAGGTGCCCCGCAGGAGAAGGGCCGCCGACCCCAACCTGCGGCGGCCAGCAAGCGCTTCAGATTCTGGCCTGCCGCGATGATGACCGCCGCACCATTCACCTTGGGCAGGCTCCGCAGCCCAAACCGCCGCAGCCCGTGCCACGCCTGGGCTTCCCCAAACAGGGGTTCCACCACCACCTTGCGTTTCTGATAGACCTGCTGATAGTCTGCGGTTTGATGGTAGGCCCGCACCCGCTCCAGATAGGCCTCATCAAAACTCCGCAAGAGCCGAATGATCCGGCTGTCCTCGCTTGCGGTACAGTTAGCTTTGAGCGGACAGCGCTGACACGTGGTGGCGTCGGCCTGATAGATGTGACGTTGCTGGGTGTGCAGATCGTAGCGGTGGGTGAGCACGGCCCCCTGGGGACAGACATACTGATCGGCGACCGGGTCATAGCTGAAAGCCTGTTTGCCAATCCGCGGGGGGGCGGCTCACGGTCGGTCAAGGGCAAATAGGCCCGAATCCCCGCGTCCTCCACCGCCTTGATGATCTCCAGCGTGCCATGGGTCGTGTCGCCGGTGACGCTGCGTGGCCGCAGCTGCCAGCGAAAGCAGGTTCGCCAGAGTAGGTCGAGAAAGACCGTGTTCTCCTTCACGTCGGAGGGGGTGGTCAGCACCTGGAGGATGATCCGCGCTGGCCCGCCATCGACCAGATAGTGGGTGCGATAGCGGAGGCGGACGCCTTGCCCGGGCACCCGCATCAGCGTGGCGTCCGGGTCGGTGGTGCTGACCCAGAAGTTCGACACCCGCTGATAGTCCCCGCGCTGCACCGTCCGGTCGGGGGCGCCATTGTGGGCGAACCAGTCGTGTCGCTGCTGATTGTGGGCGGCAAGTTCCACGCGCACGGCGGGGACGAGATCGGGGCGCAGTTCTGGGGCTGGATCCCGATCGGGAGTGGGGGCGAGCGTCGGAGATTCGACCACGGGCACTGGCGGTGCTGGCGGCGGGTCGAGGGCGGTCGGAGGTGGAGCCGCCGCTGGCGGCGGCAGCGTGGGCGGGAACCGCCTGCGGATGATGGGGTCGTCGACCGGGGGTTTGCGCTGGCGTGCCCGCACCTGACGCCGTAAGCGCTCTACCTGGGCCAGGGCGGCGGCCTTCGCCGTTGCCACTGGCCCAGGTGGGGGCTCGGGTCCGGGCTGTCCTGGCCCGCCTTCCGCCGGGGGCGTATAGGCAGCATCAAAGAGGTGCTGGAGATAGGCTTCGACCGCGAACCGGGGCACCATGGCATCGCGGTCGGCGTTGGCCTCCACCAGGGTGCCATCGGCGTAGAGCGCCTGGCCGACGACCAAGCCTGTCGCCTGACAGCGAGCCACGATCGTCTCGAAGAACTGGCGGAAGACCGCAATGTCGTACCGGTCGCGGATGCGGGTCATGCTGGAATGGTCGGGCAGCGGCTGATGCAGGTCATAGCCGAGATACCAGCGCACACTGAGCCGGTCGGCTCCGACGGTCTCCAATTGGCGGGCCGAGCGGATGCCCTCGAAAAACATCACCGAGTGGAGCTTGAAGAAGACGATCAGGTCAATCGAGGGCCGCCCCAGCGGCGCATAGCTGTAATGGCGAGCTATGCAGATTCTCCGATGCGCTCTCCCGCGCCCGACCGAGCCGGGCCGTACCCAGGTGTCTGCACAAGCTGGCGGCTGACTACTCCCCCCGCGACCACGTAGATCAGCAGGGGCAGCACGAGCCAGAAGGTCAGTGCCTCGGCGCTGGCCGGCGTCCATGCCACCCCCAGCCCGCCGCTGACCAGCGCGACCAGGGCCAGGCTGAATCCGAGGCAGACCGCCGCACCAAGGGCACCGGCGCGGGCCGGGCTGCTGACGGCGTCGGCCAGCGTGAGCAGCGCGCGGATCACCAGCGCCGTCGCCGCGCCGAGCAGCGCCGCCGGCAGCGCGCAGAGGAGCGCGACCTCAGTCGCCGCGAGGGCCAGGCTCAGCCAGGTGGAGGCCAGCGTTCCGGCCAGGCCGGCGTCGGGGCCGGGTGTCGCCAGGATCATGACGGTCGAGCGCACAACGGCATAGCCGATGAAGGCGACGGTATAGACGCAGGTCAGGGCAACTCCAAGCTCGGCACCGTACCAGATGGCTCTGGCCCAGCTGACCCGCCGGGTGGTGGTGAAATCGTCCATCATCGTTCCTTCCCCTCCCTCGTTTGGCACGAAGAGCCTATCTGGAGAACCGGGATAAAGGAGGATGTTTCAGGGAGGGCTTGCCCTCCCTGAGACCCTCTGCCGTGATATGCGGATAGGCGCGAATCGCGGCGGGCCACGGGTCGCGCTCCGCCCGCCGCTTGATCCCCAGCAGCATCCCCGACTCCATGACGAAATGGGCCGGCTCGAAGATACTGAATGTGATCGCCGGGTTGAGGAACTCGTCCGGTCGCATCGGGTAGCGCACCACGAGCCGGGTCGTCTGCGCGTCAATTGGGCGCAGCAGGAACGACCAGCCGGCCTTGAGCCACAGGGCGCGGCCCGGATCGAGCCCCGCAACCGATGCCACCATCACCGGATTGCTCGCGGCGCCTGCATGCATATACAGCTGGTCGCCCACCTGGATTTGCTGCCAGCGCGGGTCGAGCGCCTCGCCTGCGCGCATATCCGCCGCGAACAGGTTCTCCAGCCAGGCGTAGCTATGCCAGTCGCCGCCGCGGTTCTGGCCGGTCTGGACGAGCCAGGCCCAGACGGTGGCGGTGGGCGCGTGGATGGTGACCGCGCGGGTCGATACCACCGCGTTCGCCGCGATGAGCGCGTCGCCGGGCATCGCCATCGCCACCTCGGCATCGGTCGCGCCCCAGCGCATGTGGTAGGGGCGAATGATCAGCCCGTAGAGCGCGCCCAGGCCGACGGCGAGGGCGAGGGCGGTCGCCCAGAAGCGCAGGCGGTAGCGGTGACGCGTTGCCTTCATATGCGGCCCTTTCTTTGAGTGTACTATCGATCACGGACGACGCATCACACTCACCAGCGGCAGGTTCATGTCGCGGATCTTCGCCAGCAGGCCGTGGAGGGCGGCCTGATCGGCGATCTGGCCGGCGATCTCGGCCTCGCCGTCGGGAAGGTTGGTCACGCGCAGACCCTGGAAGTAGCTGGCCCAGCGCGCGTCTAGGTGGCACCCGACCCGGATCGTGTACCACTGCCGGGCGGTTGCCTCGTCGTCGGTGTTCATCGTGCTGCTCCCCGCATGCCTTGTCGTGCAATCATAGCAAGGTGCTGCGGCGAGGTCATCTACCGGATGATTGATCGGGCGGATGAATAACGAATAGGGCACGAATAAACGAATGGTGGAGTACTCCACCATTCGTTTATTCGTGTCCTATTCGCTAAAGTAGGCCCAGATCGCGGGCGCGCGCGACAGCCTCAACTCGGCCGCCTACCGTGAGCTTGCCGTAGATGTGGTGGATGTGGCTCTTGACCGTGCCCTCGGCGATGGTCAGCGCGGCGGCGATCGCACGGTTCGAGCGCCCCGCGACCAGCAGGCGCAGCACTTCCAGCTCGCGCTCGCTCAGCGGCTCAGTTAAAGGGTGAGGGATGCAGGATGCGGGGTGAAGATCGGACTCGGCCGCCGCCAGCGTCGCCAGCTCCTGGAGGTAGGCGCAGGAGTTCGCGCCTGCCGCCAGCGCCGCCAGCCGCGCGGCGGCGTGTCGCGCCGCCACAGGGTTGCCCTGCGCCAGCGCCAGCTGAACCTGGGCCGCCGCAACCTCGGCGAGCCCCCACGGCAGGTCGGTGGCCTCCGCCGCGCGGGCGGCCTCATCCAGCGTAGCCTGCGCGCCGCTGCGGTCGCCCTGGGCCAGCCGCACGCGCGCCAGGGTGATCGCACCGCTGCGGATCAGATCGGCGAAGCCGCCGCGCCGCACCTGCTCCAGCCCATCGCCCGCAGCCGTCGCCGCGCCATCCAGATCATGCTGCGCGCGCAGCACCTCGGCGAGTGCGATCCGGGCCGCGCCCACCTGGGGCGCGGCATCCCACCCGGCGAGCGTGATCCGGCGCAGGGTTGTCCGGCTGACCGCATCGGCTATCGGCTGCTGTCCCTGCTGGAGCAGCGCGCGCACGAGGTAAAGCGCCGTGCTCGGGATGAGTGTGGTGATGTTGGCCGACCAGAGCGCGTCCAGCCCCGCCTGGAAGCTCGCGATGGCCTGCACCAGATCACCAGTGTCGCGCGCTAGGTGCCCCAGGATGGTGGCGGCCATACCGTAGAGCATCGTGTTCGACTCGGGCGTCATGGCCAGCGCCTGCCGGGCGGCGGCCAGCGCCGCCGGGTAGGCACTCTGCCGCCGCGCCAGGTACGCGCGCAGGAGCGCCGCCTGCGCCCGCAGCTCGCGCTCGTGGGTCCGATCCGGGTCCGCGAGAGCGCGCTCCAGCGCGCGCAGGTGGGGGTCAAGCGCGCTGAGCTGCCCATAGAGCCAGAGCAGCCAGCAGCGGGTGGCGAGCAGGGTGGGGTGCGCTGCGACCAGGGACTCGGGCAGCGCTGCAAGCCAGCCCTGCACCGTCAGCGCTTCGCCGCGCTGCATGCGGATCGGGGCCAGGCGCACCATCAGGCGCGCAGCGTGGTCGACGTCCCCGCCCGCCAGGGCGTGGGAGATCGCCTCATCGGGTAGCCCGTGGGCCTCAAACCAGGCCGCAGCCCGGCGGTGCAGCGTGCTGGCTAGCCCCGGGTGGGCCTGCGTGAGGCGCAGGCGCAGCAGGTCGGCGAGCAGGTGATGGTAGCGATACCAGTGCCGCTCGTCGTCCAGCGGGATGAGGAACAGGTTGGCGCGCTCGATCTCTGGCAGGAGGCAGGAGGCGGGAGGCAGGAGGCAGGGAACCCCTGCCTCCTGCCTCCCGCCTCCTGCCTCCTGGAGCAACGCGTCGCACAGCTCGGCGCACATGCGGTCGAGGATGGCGCTGCACAGCAGAAATTCCTGAACCTCGCCCGACTGATGGGCGAGCACCTCTTCAACGAGGTAGTCCAGCACGTACTGGTGTCCGCCGCCGAACTGGCTGATAAACCGGTCGATGTCAGCGCGGCCATACAGGGCGAGCGCCGCCAGCTGGAGCCCGGCCGCCCAGCCCTCGGTGCGCTCTGCCAGACGCGCGATCTGGGCCGGGGTCAGGGCGATCTGGGAGACCGCCGTCGTCAGTGCCGCCGCCTCCGCCAGGGTGAAGCGCAGGTCGGGCGCGCGCAGCTCGGTCAGCGCGCCGCGCGCGCGCAGGCGGGCCAGCGCGAAGGGCGGGTCGGCCCGGGTGCTGATCACCAGGTGCAGCAGCGCGGGAGCCTGCTCAACCAGGCTGGCGACCAGCGTCTGCACCGGCGCGGCGGTGATCGTGTGGTAGTCGTCGAGCACCAGGATGAAGGGCGGCGCGTCCGCGATGGCGTTGACGAGCGTGACGATCAGCCCTTCCCATGCTGGTGGATCCTGGATCTGGGCCTGGACCGCCTGGCCCAGCAGCGGGTCACACGTGGCGAGCGCGGCACCGAGGTACGCCAGGAAACGTATGGGGTCATTATCGCCGACGTCGAGCGAGATCCACGCCACGGGACGGTCGACAGCCTGGAGCCAATCCCCCAGGAGCGTCGTCTTGCCGGAGCCGGCGGGGGCAGAGAGCAGGGTGAGGGGGCGGTCGATCCCAGCGCGCAGGCGCGCGACAAGCTGCGGGCGGGAGATGCGATCCGCGCGTAGGCGCGGCGGGCGCAGCTTGGTCGTGAGCAGCAGCGGCACAGCGCGTTGCGTCGACATGTGGCTCGCCTCGCGGAAATACGTCGAACCTCCCCATAGTGTAATACGAATGTGTCATCGTTGGGTTGTATCTCATTCACAATTGGCCTTTCATATCCCCGGATCGAGATTCGTGTCCTCTGGAGGAGGCACAAGGGCGACGGAGATCAGATCGAGGCCGAGGTCGCGCAGGCGGATGATCAACCCATAGAGCGCGGCCTGGTCGCACACCTCGCCGTACAGCTGGCTGGTGCCATCCGAGTCATGCAGTATCGTCAGCAGCTGGATGCGGCCGAGGTTGAACAGCCGGTTGACAAAGTCCTTCTTCAGCGCCGGGTTATGCGAGCTGAAGATCATGATCAGCGAGATTACAAACGTCACCGCACCGCCGCGAACGCCTGCATCATCAGCACGACCGCCTGCATCTGCCCTGCGGTCTGTCCAACGGTCCCCGCCACATAGACATCGCGATCCGGCGCGTAGTACAGGAATGCGCCGATTGACCCCGTGTGCCCCCAGATGACCGGCGTCCCCAGCGCCGCGCTGATCGGCCCGGGCAAGGTGAAGCGCATCGTCCCATAGCCATAGGTGAACATGGACGACCCCGAGTTCTGGATGGGGTTCCACTGGTGCATCAGCGCCAGCGTCTCCGGCTTGATGATCTGCCCCTGGTTAAGCGCCTTCAAAAACAGCACGGCCTCCTCTGCCGTCGTGACAATCCCGCCGTCGGCCCAATAGGAGCCGCTCCCACGCATCTGGGTGATGTTCGTGTCGTTGGAGAACACCTCCGCCGGTGCCGCCGCTGGCCGGATCGCTGGCTCAGAGCGCGTCGATAGCCAGGTGTGGGTCAGGCCCAGGGGCTGAAAGAAAAACTCGGTGTAGACCTGCTGCAACGGCTTGCCGGTGACCGACTCGATGATCTTGCCTAGCAGCAGATAGCCGGTGTCCGAGTAGTAGGCGTTCTGCGCGTTGGGCGCAAAGTGCGGCGGCATGGTGTCGCGCGCCCGTGCGATCAGCTCATCGGGGCTCCACGCGCGGGCCTGGTTCTCTATGAACAGATCAACGCCGTTCTTGCCGTCCGGCCCCTTGTCTTCGTAGTAGTCCGCGAGGCCGGAGGTATGCGCGAGCAGCTGGGCGATGGTGATCTCGTGGGAGTAGTCGTGCCCCTGATAGATGTGGATACCCCGGATCAGATCCTCGGGAAGGTACTTCGCCATCGGGTCATCGAGGGCGAGCGCGCCCTGCTCGTACAGGCGCATGATCGCCGCCGCCGTGTAGAGCTTGGTGGTGCTGGCGATGTAGATCGGCGTGTCGACGGTCATCGGCACCTGGCCGTCTTGCTTGGCGATCCCCGCCGCGCCCGACCAGCGGAACGAGCCATCGCCCTTCATCACAACCAGCGCCGTGTTCCTGATCTGCGGGTTGTTTTTGACCAACTCCGTCACGCGGTAGCTGAGCTCCTGCTCGGGGCTGGCGAAGGTCGGCCAGGTCAGCCGCCAGCCGCCGAGGGCGACCGCGGCGATGATCACAATGGCGAAGAGGGCGGTCAGGACTCGGTGCTTCTTTCGGGGCGCAGCTGCGGGTCTCGCACGCGTACTCATAGGGTGCTCCTTGTCTGGCCTGGGAGGGGCTCGGGGAGGGCTTGTCCCTCCCCGAAAAAATCCCATCATCAGGTTGTCAGGCCATTAGTCCTTTGCTTCCTGGCGGATGATCGTGCCACCCTTGATCACCAGGCGCACGTCCTGCAACCGGTGCAGATCGTCCAAGGGGTTGCCGTTGACCACCAGGACATCAGCGATCTTGCCCGGCGTGATCGTTCCTAGCTGATCGGCCTTGCCACAGGCGCGGGCAGCGTTGGAGGTGGCCGCGACCAGGATCTGCATCGGGGTCATGCCGGCCTGCTGCATCAGTTCCATTTCGTGTATGGGCAGCCCGTCCTGGAAGGTACTGGGGGTGCCGCCGTAATCGGTGCCGAGCGCGATCTCACCGCCAGCAGCCACCACCCGGCGCAAATTGTCGATTGCACCCTTTGCCGCGCCTTGGCTGGCGGCATCCGCGCCGAACACTCTCCCCAGGACTGTTCTGCCGAAGACGCTATACATCTCTAGGGTTGGGGTCCACATCACCTTGGCTGCAACCGCACGCTGGATAACATCATCTGGCACCGAGTCATCCGCAGGCATGTGGGCAATCTGATCCACCCCGGCGTCGAGGGCCATCGAAACATACTTGGCTTGGTGGATGTGGACGGCGGTGAGCAGCCCGCGCTCGTGGGCGGCCTGGACGAGCGCTTTGGCATCTTCCAGCGGCAGCAGCGGCCAGTGCTCGAAGGGGATGCGGTAGTCTGCAAAGACCAACTTGATAAGCTCCGCGCCCTCGCCGATGGCTTTTAGCGCCACCTTGCGCGCATCCTCCGGCGATGTCTCGTAGAGGTAGCCGTAGCCCTTGGGCGGGGAGACGATCAGGCTGACGGCGACGATCCGGGCGAGATACGGGTCGATCCGCGAGTTGTCGCGCAGCATATAGCGCTTGTCCAGCGACTCGCCGGGGACGATCACGCCCATCTCGCGCACGGTGGTAACTCCAGCATAGGCCCAGGTCTTGAGCCGTGCGACATCGTAGGCGTAGTGGACGTGGGCGTTGATTAGGCCGGGCAGGATGGTGGCGCCCTGCACATCGATCACCTTGTACTCCGGCGGGATCGTGACCTGGCCGCGCGGCCCGGCCGCCTCGAAGCGCCCATCGCGGATCAGAACGACCGCATCCGCCACCGGCGCCGCGCCGCTGCCGTCGATCAGCAGCCCATTGACCAGGGCCAGGGCGGCAGGCACCGGCGCCGGCACGGCCGGCGTCACGTCGAGCGGGGCGACGGCCGGGACCGTCGCTGGTGGCCCGATCGGGACGAGCAAATACCCGATGCCAGCGCACAAGACCACAAAGATCGATAGCAGGCTTACCAGCATGATGCGCAGGGCCGAGCGCTTTTTCTTCGGTGCGGGCGGATTCATCGGGGACATCCTGACTCCTTTGCAGTGCAGCTTATTCCTTTAGCGGTGGATAGCTGACTCACCGATACGCATCGTTCGTACTGCCCACATCAAGCATAGCGTCGCAGCGCCCCCCTGCCAGTGTCCCGAGGGGCACCTTCGCCGTGACCCTGCGCGCGGGCAGGTGGACAAAGGGCGTAGTCGGCACCACGTCGGGCCAGCGCCGAATGTGCCCATCAGGACACTCCCGCCCGCACACATACGCGCTATCATCACGGAGTACCTGCCTCAAGAGGAGTCCCCTATGCCCTACCTTATTCATGTCCGTGGCCACATCGACCCCCAGTGGTCGGAGTGGCTCGATGGACTTACGATTACCCATAACCCTGATGGCACCAGCCAACTGTACGGCGAGGTGCGCGATCAGGCTGCCTTGTATGGGCTGACCGTGCGCCTCCGCGACCTCGGTCTTGATCTTATTTCCCTTCAGCCTGTTCCTTCGTCTGCAGACACAGAACTTGATCCGGATGCGCATTGACAGCTATAATAGGGGCATGGTCGCCGTGCTGATGAGGGGCATACTGCGTGTCGAATCAGCCCCCTGCGCCATTGCTGCGCACCAAGATCACCCCACCGCCGCTACGGCGGGATCTGCTGCTGCGCGCCCGGCTGCTTGCCCTGTTAGATCATGGGCGGGATCTGCCGGTAACGCTCGTGTCCGCCGGGGCGGGCTTCGGCAAGTCCACGCTCGTGCGCCAGTGGCTTGCAGAAAGGATGAAGGATGAAGGACGAAGGATGAAGGCAGAGTCTTCATCCTTCGTCCTTCATCCTTCATCCTTTGCCTGGCTCGCCCTCGATGCCAGCGACAACGACCCGGTGCGCTTCTGGAGCTACCTGCTTGCCGCAATTGAGTGCGCCGTGCCAGGCGTGAGCGGGGCGGCGCGATCGCTGCTGAGCGGCCCTCAGATTGGCGCAACCGACGCCGTAATTGCGGCGCTGCTGAGCCGCCTTCAGGACGATCCGCATCCGCTGATACTGGTGCTCGATGATTACCACGTGATTGAGCAGCGCGACATCCATACCACCCTGGCCTACGCCATTGAGCACCTGCCCGCCCATGTCCACGTGATCATGCTGAGCCGGGCCGATCCTCCCCTCCCCCTGAGCCGTTGGCGGGCGCGCGGCCAGCTTGCCGAGGTGCGCGCCGCCCAACTGCGTTTCACGCCCGAGGAGGCCCACGCCTTCTTCGTCGGCCTGATGGGCCTGGACATGGCCCATGCGCAGACCGTGGCCCTGGAGTCACGCACCGAGGGCTGGGCCACCGGGCTGCATCTGGCCGCCCTCTCGCTGCGCGACCAGCCCGACCCAATCACGTTCATCGCCCAATTTACGGCCAGCCACCGCACCGCGCTCGACTTTCTGATCGAGGAGGTCTTCGCCCAGCAGCCGGCGCACATCCAGCACTTCCTGCTCCAGACCAGCATCCTCGACCGCATGTGCGCCGAGCTGTGTGATGCGATTCTGAGGGCTGAAGGCTCAAGGCTGAGGGCTGATGTTTCCGAACCTCAGTCCTCAGTCCTCAGCCCTCAGCCGTCATCCCGCATCCTTCACGAGATCGAGCGCGCGAATCTCTTCCTCATCCCGCTTGACGCAGAGGGGTGCTGGTACCGCTACCACCACCTGTTTCGCGCTGCCCTGATTCAGATGCTCAAGCGCCACACACCAGCGCAATTGCCCGTGTTACACTGCCGCGCCGCAGGCTGGCTTGCCGAGGCCGGCCTGAGCAGCGAGGCGATCGCGCACGCCCTCGCCGCCGGAGCCTACGCCCTCGCCGCTGATCTGATCACGGCGACCGCCCTTCCGACCTGGCTACGCGGTGAGACCACGACACTCCAACGCTGGCTCGACACGCTGCCAGCGGAGATCGGCGCGACCCGACCGGGGCTCCTGCTCTGGCGCGCATGGATCGCCCTGCTAGTACCAGATTGGCCGGCGCTGGAGCGTGCGGTAGCGCTGGCGGAGCCAGCGCTGGCGGCGTACGAACCACCGGACAGCCCGCGCTGGGGCGAGCTATTGGCCATCAAAAGCTGGCTGGCGCGGTTTGCGGGCGCAATGGCGGAGAGCTACGATCTGAGCATGCGCGCCCTGGCCCTGCTCAAGCCAGAGGACTCGTTCTGGTGCAGCCTCGTCAGTGGCAATGCGGCTCAGGTGGCATGGGCGCTGGGCGATACGGCGGCAACCATCGCCCGTGCGACGGAAAGCATCGCCCACGCAGACCGCACCGCCAATAGCTCGATGATGGCCTCCGCACGAGCGGCCTACGCCATGGTCTTGATCGACGCGGGGCAGCTCAGCCAGGCGGCAGCGCACTGTCATGCGGCGCTGGATCTTGCGGCGGCGCGCGGGCATGGCCAACTGCCCATTCACGCCTACTGCCACGTGATCCTGGCCGAGGTCGCACTGCTGCGCGACGACATTGGGGCGGCGCAGGAGCGCACCGTGGCCGCGCTGGCCCTGCTGACAACGACGGGCGCGTTCAAGGACGCGCTGGCGCGGGCGCTGCACATGCAGATCGGCGTGGCGCGAGCGCACGGCGACGCAGTCGCGGTCGCGGAGTTGCTCACGCAGCTAGAGCAGGAAATGAGCAAGATCGGCATCGCGGGGTTAGCGCTGACGATATACGCCCAACGGGCCTGGCAGGCCCTGCTGGCGGGGCAGATCAGCGAAGCCACCGCCCTGCTGGAGTCCGTCCCGCAGGCGCACGCGCTGGGGACAGACGATGCGATGCGCCTCGCCCGCGCGCTGCTCTGCGTCGCGCAAGGCCACCCCGCCGAGAGCATGGCGCTGCTAGAGCCAAAACTGCACGCCACCGGCATGCTTGGTGTGCCCGCTACGCTGCTCGCAACCCCGGTGCGCGCCCTCGCCCTCGATGCACTGGGGCAGCCCGCCGCCGCCGATCAGGTGTTGACCGACGCACTCATCCAAGCGGCGCCCGAGGGCGTCGTGCGGCCATTCGTCGAACTCGGTCGCTTCCTGGCCCCCATCATGCGCCGGCTCTGCCACACGCTACCGACGGCCCACCCCGCAGCTGCCATTGCTCACGCGGTGCTGACGCGCCTGAGTGGAATCTCGGCTGTCTCCGCTATCTCAATACCGCACAGCCAGCAGCCTGCGGCCTGCGGCCCGCAGCCGCTCGTGGAGCCGCTGAGCGCGCGCGAGCGGGAGGTGCTGAGCTTGCTGGCCGAGGGCGCGACCAACCAGCAGATTGCCCAGCGCCTGTGCATCGCCGAGCGGACGGTGAAGAAGCATGTCACCAACATCCTCGGGAAGCTCGGGGCAACAAACCGCACCCAGGCGGTTGCACGTGCGCGGGAGATCCGTGAGATCCCTTGATCGTGTAGACGGAGCAGCGATACACGAGAGCCGGTGAGCTGGGCCTACCCCCGGCAGTGCCGGAAGAACCAGATCGCCATGGCTGGCCCGCCGAGCGCCAGCAGCGTATAGAAGCCGAGCTGCTCGACTGGCTCGGTCGGGATGCCGTTCCGCAGGTTGAACCAGTTCATCGCCAGCAGCGCCAGGCCCATCGTCGTCGCCTTGACGAGCAGATAGCTCGCCAGGATGAAGCCCCAGGGCCGGCCTTGCCAGAGCCAGATCGTCCCCAGCACGCTGATCGGGACGATCAGCCCCAGATCGAGGGCGTAGACGAAGTAGGGGCCGCCGCCCGCCGCGACCACGCCCGCCGGCAGGACGCCGCTGCCGAGGTATGCGCCGATCTGGCCGAGCCAGAGTCCAGCCAGCATCAGCCCGATCAGCGCTAGAAAGCTCGCCACGGCCCGGCGTGGTGTCGCGGGGTCGAAGCGCTCCGCGATGCTGGCCATGTCAATCCCGCTGGCCGCAGCGACGAGCGCGAAGACCGAGAGCGAGAAGAGGGCGATATAGAGCGGCGTGAGTTCGGCAAAATAGTAGCCGACCGCTGCCCCGGTGTAGGTGTAGAACATGTAGCCCAGCAGCCCGATCCAGATCAGGGTTGCCCGGATCGATCCGCGCCAGGCTCCCCAGAGCGCCCCGCCTAGTGCCGGCACCAGCAGGAGTGTGACCAGATCCTGGCCCCGCAGGGCCGGGATGAGCGTGGCCGGGTTGCGCTGATAGATTGCGGGGGCGAGGAGCCCGGCGGCGGCGGCCATGGCCACGAGTGGGATCATGGCCACGCTGAGCCACAGGGCGACGCGTACGTTCGCTGCGACGCCCGTAGCGGTTCGCTTGACGGGGATGGCGGTACTCGGATTCATCGCCCCTCCTTCATCTCATCTTCGGATTCCGTGGGGTGCATGCGGATCAGCGTCACCCCGAGGTCGCGCAGCCGGCTCACCAGGCCATAGAGGGCCGCCGGGTCGGCCACCGGGCCGGTCAGCACCGTCACCGGTCGCTGGTCTGGGGTCAGCTCGTGGGTGATGCTGAAGCCGTCAAAGACGGTCTTCCAGCGCTGATCCAGGTGCCCGGCAAGCTGGAAGGTGTAGGTCGTCATGGTCGTTCTTGGGTCAATTACCCGCCACGTTGTACTCGACCGTGCGGATCTCGAAGTGCGCGTAGGCGTACTCACCACTGGGCAGGTGCCAGATCGCGTCGGCCTTTGAGGGCAGCGTGTAGTCGTTGAAGTCGCTCCACTCATACACCGGGGTTGACCAGCGTAAGGTTGGGTCGGAGGGTGTTGAGCGATAATTAGATTTGCCGGTCGATGACAACTAGAATTGCCGGTCGCGCCCCGCCCCGAAGCTGACCTACCATGACCCCTCAGAGGAGGGTGTCATGAAGAACAACCACGAGGTCTTGCGT
>Ga0208376_1000152_pt1 | contig 20875 bp, 17 predicted proteins | sample CryBogmetaGMA25M_FD_184548 | JGI IMG/M metagenome (GOLD analysis project Ga0208376, IMG submission 184548) | Freshwater microbial communities from Crystal Bog, Wisconsin, USA - MA2.5M (SPAdes) | ecosystem: Environmental > Aquatic > Freshwater > Lake | place: Crystal Bog, Wisconsin, USA...
CGCCATCTTACGCCCTTGTCGGCGTTGCAACAACGGTTGTTGGCGCTGGCGGGTCTTGACCCCATCTGTTATGGCCGACTGACCGTACATTCGTCTGAACCACCTGGATAAATGAGCGAACGGCAAGAGTAGGTGGGGGTTGCGGAATTATGTTACAAAAAAGTGCCAGCTTCGCTGGCACTTTTTTGTAACATAAGAAAAGTTTCTCGGGCGGTAGCCGTCACATCCAGCCCATAGCTCGCCATTCGGCGTAGCGTGCGCGCAGGCGCAGCCCGAGAGCCGGGGCGAACCGCTCGGTGCCGCCAACAAGCATCTGCTCAACGCTCTGTCCGGCGACGCGGGCCAGCGCGGCGATGGCGGCGGATTGGCTAAAGCGCACGTAATCCCCCATCCACTGGGTGATCCCCTTGACCCCAAGCACCTTCCATGCGGCCAGCAGAATACCTGGGTTGTACCAGAGCATGCCCAGCAGCATCGGGTGATAATCTACCCAGCGCATACGATCCTGGAAGAAGCGAGTCGCCTTCGCCACGCCCATATCGTGCAGGACGCGCATGAAAATGTTCTGGAGCCGATTCACATCATCGGCATGGTTCCACGGCTCCATAAAGCGGCTAAAGATCCAGTTCAGCGAGACGTTGGACTGGAAAGCGTTGATCGGCGCGAGCTGCTGCGGGTCGAGCAGGTTATGGCGCAGGGCATAATCGAGCAGGCCGGTGGTGCGGGATAGGTTGCGCACATGCGAGCCAAACCCGCAGAAGGTGAGCGGACTCTGCTGAGCGGCTGAGTCACCCACGGGCAGGACGCCACGCAGCAGGGGAGCTTCCACGGGACGTAGGCTATGGCGGGCCGGGATGTAACCGTAGACCGGCTTGATGTGGTGGAAGTCCGGCCCGGCGCGCTTGTAGGTTGGCAACAGGGTGAAGTATTGCTCGAACAGGTCGAACATCGAGTATTCCCGTGTGCTGTTGCGATGGATGGCCGAGTAGTAGAAAAAATAGACCGTCAGTTCGTCGCCCCGGCCAGGAAATCCCTCCCACATCATCTGCTCGCCATCCTGCGAGTCACAGATGCTCACCAGGATGTCGCCCAGGGTCGGGTCGTACTCCTGGGGGCCGTCGCCCTGGATAAAGCCACGGGCCACCGTGCCGACGGTGGGGCAGACCCCGGCGAAGGGCCGCCCGGCGTGGCGCAGCAGGGCCAGGGGCGAGGTGCTGCCCATCCCGTCCAGCAGCAGCCGGGCGTGGTAGTATTCCGCAGCACCGTCGAGGCCGAGCAGTTCCACCTCGACACCCTGGGTACTGTCGGTGTGGGCGCGCACGGTGCGGAAGATTCGCTCGTTGAGGATGGTTCCGCCCGCCTGCTCCAGCTTGCGCCGCATCAGGCGCAGCAGCGCCCCCGCGTCCAGGGCCACATTCAGCACCTCCGGCAGCCACAGGTCGGTGGAGGGTACATCGCTGTGCGACCAGCTATGGAAGCGCACCAGCCCGTCGCGGTACTCGCGCATCACCACCGCGTCCAGTTCATCCCAGCTCACGACGCCCGTTTCGACCAGGAGCGCCAGTTCCGCCCGACTGATGTTCCACTCGCGGTGCGCACAGCCAACCTCACTGCGGTCAAAGACCATCACCCGGCGCCCGTAGCACATCGCCATCACCGCCGCGTGGAGCAGGCCCAGCCCGCCACCCGCGTAGATCAGATCGAAGTGCGCCGTCTTCGGGATGCTCGATCCTTCGCCAAACGCAACCCCGCCCAACTCAGCAGGTTGTTCACCAGCAGCAACAACCTGATGAACCTGCGGATCGTAGGCGTCACGCATAATCTGGCCCCAGCCGACCTCCAGCCGAGAAACTCGCTCCAGATGGTCAATCGCGCCCATTGCCAGAAAATGCGCGACGGTCTGCGGGTAGCGTTCCCGAAGCTTCGCGATCAGTACGGCCTGCGGCGGTGTGGCGTTGCTGGCAAAGAGCAGCGGTTCATCATCCGTATCCTCGTCCTCAATGGCACCGGCGACAGCCGTCGCCATCATCGGCACAGACACCGATGTCTGCCGCCTGCGCAGGACGGTCTCCAGGGAGTCACGGCAGGTCGCCACCCGCTTACGTAAGGCGTTAGAGATCTGCCATTGTCGCCAGGGCCATGCCAGGCCCGGACTATCAACCACAATCTTCAGTTCAAGGTGCGTGGCGATGATCGCGTCGTGCAGGGTGACTGACAGACTGGCCCGTGGACCTTGCCCTGTAGCCGGTGATACCTCCCAGTACAGCGATTCCTCGGCCCCGTCGGCCCGCATATCCACCCGGTAGAGATCCTCGCTGTGACGCCAGAACGTGCCAGATACCTCCCAGCCACCCGGCAGATCGGACCACAACGTCGGATTGTTCAGCAGATCTGTCACCTGCGCACGGGGCGCGGGCAGCTCAAGGTAAGCTCGGTAGTGTGTCTTCATGCCTACAATCCAGTAATGCCGCTGCCACCCTTGCCCGCCCGGCGGATGCGCTCGATGCGGCCCCAGTTCGGCTTCGCGGGCGTGCGGCCCGGTACAATCCCTTGGGAGACAAGCTTTGCGGTGCTGTGCCAGCTCGTGTCCTCCTCGGACGTATCAACCTGGGCATCACTGTGATATGTGGGCGTGACGCTCACAATGGCCGCAATGGCGGCGGCAACCTCATCGGGGGTTGGATCGGCGATACCGGGCGCGGCGATGATCTGGATCTGCGGGTGTGTGTTCATATTAGTGTACTTGTAACAATCGGCTTGTCATCGTCTCCTGGGCACGTAGCTCCAGGGCGGCGTCAAGCGGGGCGATGGCCGTATGGGGGCCGTAGCGGCGGTGCATAGCCAGACGAATCAGGTGATCAGTGAGCTGAGGGTTTTTTGGCAGCAGCGAGCCGTGTAGGTAGCAGCCGATGGTATTGCGGTAGATCGCGCCGCCCCGGCCATCTTCGCCATTGTCGCCGTGGCCCGCGAGGACGCGCCCCAGGCTGCGCACCCCCGTCCCGTGGTAGGTGCGTCCGCTGTGGTTCTCGAAGCCCACGAGCCTGACAACTGATGGCCAGTCATCACTCTGCGCGGCGTCGGTCGTCGCAAGATCGGCTTCCACCACACTGTTGCCAATCAGGCGCTGGCTCCCGCCAACGGTGTGGACATCGAGGGCACCCAGGCCGGGCAGTCGTTCGCCACTGTGGGTGAGGAAGGAGTGGCCCAGGAGTTGGTAGCCGCCGCAGATCGCCAGCAGCACCAGCCCATCGTCAATCGCGGCGCGCAGCCCCGGCCCCTGGCGCTCCAACAGGTCGCAGGCAATCAGCGCCTGCCCGCTGTCCTGCCCGCCGCCGAAGAAGGCCAGGTCAAACCCGGCCCACTCCACCTCATCCCCTGGCTCCACCGGAGTCACCTCCAGCTCAATCCCGCGCCACCGGCAGCGCTGGCGCAGGGCGATCACATTGCCACGATCACCGTAGCAATTCATCTCGGCAGGGTAAAGGTGGGCAAGTTTCAGGTGAGAAGTTTCTGGCATGCGTTTTTTGGCACTAGACGAAGGTGTCAGGTGTCAGGTGTCAAGTTTAGGAGACGTGGAAACTTTTAAGCATCCCGGTACCTGTCATGCTGAGCGTAGCGAAGCATCTTTCCCGGCTTCCTGACAGACCCTTCGCTTCGCTCAGGGTGACATGGTGATCGCGATGGGACGATTAAAAATTCCCGCTTCCCTTACAGTTCGTAGTGGGCGCTTCAGCGCCAAGCGGCTGAAGCCGCTACGACGAACTGTCACGCTGACACCTGATACCTGATACCTGATACCTTGTCATCGTGAAAAGATCTACGCTCGGATGCTATAATCGCCTACGGCCACCCAGTGATACGTCGTTAGTTCCCTCAGACCCATTGGCCCACGTGCGTGCAATTTCTGGGTGCTGACGGCAACTTCCGCCCCCAGGCCGAACTGTGCCCCGTCATTGAATCGGGTTGAGGCGTTCACAAACACCGCCGCGCTGTCTACCTCGCGCACAAAACGCTCGGCTGCCGCCGCGTCCTCGGTGAGGATGGCGTCGCTATGAGTGCCGTATTCTGCAATGTGGTCGAGCGCCTGATCGAGTCCGTCCACCACGCGCACCGACAAGATCAGGGCCATAAACTCGGTGCCGAAATCCTCCGGCCTGGCCAACACAATCCGCCAGCCAGCGGCTCCCGGCGCGTCGGCCAGAATACCGAGCGATTCTGCATCACAGCGTAGCTCAACCCCGGATGCGCAGAGCGATGCGGCGACCATCGGGAGCAGGGCTGGGGCTACCTCGCGCTGCACCAGCAGGGTGTCGAGGGTGTTGCAGACGCTCGGGCGCTGCACCTTCGCGTTATGGATGAGCGGCACCGCCTTGGCCAGGTTCGCCGTGGCGTCGGCGTAGATGTGGCAAACCCCCATGCCCCCGGTAATCACCGGGATAGTGGCGGTCTCTAGGCAAAAACGGTGCAGGCCGCTACCGCCACGCGGGATGATCATATCAACATAACGATCCAGGCGCAGCAGCCCACGCACGAGATCGCGGTCAGGGTCGGTGATGCTCTGCACCGCATCGGCGGGCAATCCCTGCGACTGGAGGGCCGCGCCGATGGCAGCGGTGATCGCGGCCACGCTGCGGGCAATGTCGCGGCCACCACGCAGGATGGTGGCGTTGCCCGTCTTCACGCAGAGAGCCGCAATATCCACCGTGACATTGGGCCGGGCCTCGTAGATCACGCCGATAACACCGATAGGCGTGCGCCGCTTGTGCAGGCGCAGACCGTTTGGCAACTCGGCTGCATCGAACACCTCGCCCACCGGGTCGGGCAAGTTCGCGACATTGCGCGTATCAGAGGCGATCACCGCCAGCCTCGCGGAAGTCAGCAGCATGCGGTCAATCAGGGCGGGGCTGGTATCGGCGGCACGTGCGGCGGCCACATCCTCAGCGTTAGCGGCCAGGATCTCGTCCTGATGCTCGGCCAGCGCAGCGGCAATTGCCAGGAGGGCGGAATCCTTCTCGGCCCGGCTCAAGCGGGCCAGATGTCGCGCTGCCGCCTTGGCCTGTTGGCCAATCTGGTTCAGATCCGTGCTGGTCATCGCTCCTCCTCGTGTTTTCGGCGCAGCCTCTCCTGCGTACGTATCCGCTCCTCCGCCACCATCTCGCGGGCGCGGCGCATTTTGTCATTCATCTCGCCACCCTGGTAGGCCCGCGTCAGTGTCAGCAGACTGATTCCGATCAGCATCGCCCCGATCATGCTCGTAACCATGTTTGCCTGCCCGCCCAGGCCAAAGGCAGACAGGCCGTTGCCAATAGCGAACATGACGAAGGCCGCTGCCCCCAGGCCGAAGGCGCGGCGACGCGATGAATGAGTGGGCACCCGGCTGGCCTGCACCATCAGTATGACGACTACCACAAGCGCGGCAAGCGTCCGAATAAGAAATTGGCTCACATTGTTTTCCTGATGTTGATCTGCCTCCGCCTTCCAATTGTACCATCAGGTAGGAATGGTGGCGTGCGGCGTGCTAGCGGGGGGCTGATACAAACCTCTGGCTGGCGACTGAAGTCGCGCCTGTGGAGCCTACGGCTGGGCGTCGGCCTGCACCGACGCCGGAACCGACCGCGTAGGCGGTCGGTCGGCCATCGGCCCCCGCGCCGCGACTTCAGTCGTCGGTAGCCTTCATAGACCATGTTCCCTAACACGTCTGGTTCGTCGTCAGCTTGCAGCGGTTAAAGAGCAGGTCGTGGATCTTCGCGAGTACCTGTCCGGGTACCTCAACAAATTGGTAGTAGAGCATGCGATCCCAGATCAGCCCGAGGCGAAATCCCTCCGCCTTACGAATGATTGTCCACTGGGCGATCAGTCCCACGTTCCAGTAGATCAGCAGCAGCGCAATGATCAGCAGGGGCCAGACACCCATACGTGGGCGCAGGTACTCAACAAGGGCTGCCAGACCAAGCACGATGATCGGCGTACACTCGATCAGTCGCCGAAAGCCAAATGAGCCGCTGAGATGCCAGGTGGTGCCAAACGCGCCGTTGATGTAGGTCTGAGCGATGAAGGCAGCCAGCCCCATCCCGGCCAGCGCGAGATCGCGGCGACCAAGCCAGATCAGGCCAATCAGCCCGATTGCCAGCACCGGACTCCAGAGGAAGGCTCCGTGGGCCGGGTCAATCAAGGTGTCAAAGAAGTGGGGGCTGGCCCAGTTGAGTTTACCCGCCACGGTGGAAGCGGGGCCGGGGCGTCCGTTGAGGATCTGGTAGGTGAGCAACTGCGGGGTGATCGTCAGCAGCAGGGTGCCAAGAAATACCTGATGGCGCAGCAGCAGCCACCAGGCCCCCAGCCAATCCCTCCCGCGCAGCTTCCTCCCATACTCCCCCATCGCCTCCAGGCCCGGTATGATCAGGAAGAGGCCCAGTTGCTCGCGAGTCATGAGCATCAGGCCACCGATGATGCCGAGCAGCACCCAGGTGCCAACTCCTCGCTCACGATTTCGCCCACGCATCCACACCGTCAGGAAGAGCGCAAAGAGGAAGAATCCATTCGCGTGCGACCAAGGCATGGCGATGTAGGTATAGAACACCAGCGGCGAGGCCAGAAATACCGTCAGGGTCGCCAGGGTCGCGGCAAAATCGCCCGCGTAGCGTCGCGCCAGACGATAGGTAAGTTGGAGTCCGATCAGGCTGTAGAGCGCCGACATTGCGCAGACGGCGATAATATAGGGTCTGCTGTAGCCATCCCGTGGGATGGTAGTGCCAAACGTATTGGCGATCACCACTCCGAGATCGGCCAGAGCAAACCCCGGTGCCCACAGGATCGCCGACCCCACCGGAGCCACGTTGCGCAGCAGACCAGTGACGGGATTCGGGTTTGCCGCATCGGTGCGCAGCAGGGCGTTCGCCACAGCCTCATCGCCGAAGCGACGGCCCTCCTCAGCGAAGTGAACATACTCATTGCGAAAATCTAGGTCGTGATCGAAGTAGACTGAGCGCAGATAGACGTAGTACTGCACCTCGTCGCTCAGGGCTACACGGGGCAGACTGATCGGTATAAGGATCAGGAAGATACCCAAAATCACCCACGGCCCGATCATACGGCCAGCAAGGCCGATCAACAAGCGGCCCCAGACACCAGGGCTTTGCCCGGACGTGTCTGGGGCCGTTGGTTCAGAGATCATAGAGGTTTTATCGTCTCACGAACGGCAGATTAACCTTCGGTTCCGTTATCGTACTCAGGTTTAGCGTCGTTGATATGACACCTGAGGTGGGGTTGCCTGCACCGTCAAGGAAGCGTGCATAGATCGTGTAGTCCCCCGCAGTCCGCTGGGCAGTTGGTATCCCGGTGGCCAAGCTCCAATTGCTGATCGTAAACGACTTATCCGTGCCGGGTGCAGCCACCGGAGTCCAGACTAAGCTAGTGTCGGTGGTTGGATTTGTCACCGGCGTGCGGCTGTTCGCCAACCAGACGCCCCAGAATCCCCGGCCCGGATAGCCCCCCGTATCCGTCACAGTGATGTTAGAGAACTGAAGCGACGCGAGAACCGTATCGCTCAGGTTCGCTGTGGCGCTCACCGTTCCGGGCGAGGCGACATCCAGAACCGGCGGGGTTGTGTCATAGATCAGAGTCTGGGTGTAGTTTTCGCTATTGCCGACCTTATCGGTGAGGCTCACCGTCACCGTATTACTGCCCGTCGCGAAGGTTCCAGGGAAGGGTATCATACCCGCGTAGAAATTGTTACTCACCGTAATTGGTGTACTCGAAGCGAACGTCAACTCCTTCAGGCCGCTACACTCATTGACTCCGTAAGCCTCCACATAGACCAGCGGATCACGGGTGTAGGTAGGATTGCCATCACGCGCACCACTACCTGGGCTGAGATTAACCTGCCGCAGGTGAGGGTTAGTGATTCTGACTGCTGCCGTCACTTTCGAGTCGAGAATCACATCGTCAAACTGTACCAACCCAGCCACCTTCGTTGCTGTCCGCACCTGCGTGTAGAGCCGCACAGGGAGACATGTCGTGGTACTCGACACCGTACTGGGGACAGCAACGGTCAACGTGGTTGTGGGAGAAAATGTCTGCCAACCCGCCGTGCCAACCGAGTCGTACTCCGTATCGGTGGGCGCACTACCCCAGCGCCAGCGAATCTCCGTTGGGCTGTTGGTCACATCAGTAAAGCTCACTGAAACGCTTGTCGGCGTTTTAATAGACTGCGCATCATTCTCGATCTTCGGCGCTGCCGTCGGTGGTGGTGATGAAGCGGTTGCGCCAGAGAATCGGGCGTAGGTGATGAACGGAAGTGTTCCGCTAAAGTTCTCTAGCGCCACATGGACAAGGGAACCGCCTGAGCTGAGGGCAAAATGTGAGTTATAGATAGGTCCCTTATTTGCCGGGATCGCCTTACTAAAATCTGGCTGCCCTGCTTGCCGCAGTGAGTAGAAGAACCGGGGGATATCGATGACCACATTCCAGCCCAAATGCACAGAACCTGTGCTATCAACCACCACATTGAACGTATTCTTTACGTCGCCATCGAACAAATGATCCGGTGTTGTCCAATTGTTTGCGCCCTGACGCTCCGCGTAGAAGGCGCCTGTAGCCGTGCCATCGGGCAAGAAACCTCTCCAAGCCGCGTAGATCTTGCCGTCTGGCCCAATCGAGACACCTGGCTGCGCCCCAGACTTCGCGCTCCCGAGTAGCTCCGTGGTCAGCCCCGATCCCGTCCAGATCGCAATGGCAGGAGCAAGACTGTCAGTCGTGAACCCAATCGCGATCTGACCGTTCGGCCCGGCGGCAATCGATGTACTCTGGTTATAGATTCCTACCGAAGTCGTATATTTCGACGACCATGAGACTCCCTCGTCGTTGGAGACTACGAGAGACAGCGGAATGTTCTTGTCTGTTCCCCAGATGACGAAGACTTGGCCGAGGCTATTGACCGCCACCTTCGAGAAGAAGAAGTCAACACCACTCGCCGACCCAATTAGATGTCGTGCCCCCCACGCGCCGCTGCTATCACGGTGACGTATCGAGAGTGTGCGATCATAAAAACTACTCCAGACCGCGTATATCGTCCCATCGGGTGCCGTGGCCACTGCCACCGTGGAGTAATCGGGCTTGGCCACGGAACTCAAGGCTTTCCCAATACTAGAACCCGGCCCAATGTCCGTGGCTTGCTCATTAAACGACCACACATAGGCGTCGGTATTGTTCACACCGCCGCCAATAAAGACCGTCTGGCCCGAGACGGTAACATTCGGGTACTTGTCATTCTGCGAGTCACCAACGTCTATCTCTGCAAGCAGTGTCGGTGTTGTCGAGGTCTGGGCTCTCGCCGGAACAACACACGCTGATAGCACGATTACGCAAATCATGCTGAGTATGAGTGGAAGTCGCCGCATACTTTTTTCTCCAGGCATCAGGATACAGAGGTATCGAGTTATGGCGTTGTGACAACAAAGTCATCGAAGAGGATGCCGCCGCTGGCGCGGGTGTAGATGCCTGCCCGTCCGGCGGATAGCGGCGCACTGTCAGTGGCCTCCGCCACCACCTGTCCATCCAGTGTGGCCTGTAGGCTGCCTCCGTGCACCGTCAGCCCTAGGGTATGCCAGATCCGCGACGTGAACCCTGGCCCGTTGATCTCGACCAGCGCACGGGCTACGCCCTGATCTACCCGCTCCAGTACCAGCTTCGGTGTCGCCGAGAATGTACTGGTCAGCGCCCGGATGCGGTAGTAGCTCGCCGTGGTCGGATCGCTCCCGGTGTAGTGCGCCATCACACCCGCCGTGCCATTAAACTCATCGTAGAAACTCACCTGCACTGTATAGTCGTGCCATGCCGGATCGCCGGTAATCGCAGCCACCTCCTGGGTCGAAAGGTCGTGAGTCAGCCCGGCATAGTTCTGCGCCAGCCGGCCATCCTTCACCGCCCACTGCCCCTCGGCACCCGCGATGACAAAAGACTGATCAACAAACTCCCAGTTACGCAGGGCGCTCGCATCCGCAAAGTCGCTCTGGGCCAGGATAGCGCTTGCTCCAGCCAGTTGTGGCGGCAAGGTAGGGTTGGGACCAATCGTCGGCGTGGGTGGATAGTCTGGGTACTTCACCAGCGCCCCCTGGCTCTGGGCCGCACCTTGGGAAGTCTGGATGAGCGCTAGCCCCACCCCTGCCACTACCAGTGTCCCCACCAGTAGGCTCACGATCAGCGGCCTATTCTTTGATCGTTTCATACGTCTATGCTCCTGTTGCTACGAACGGTAGGAAAATCTTTACAGAGTCGCGTCATTTTACTACGGTGAGAGCCGTTAGGAAAGTCGAGATCGGCGATGGTTCCTCTTTAAGAGTGTACGGATGCGCCACCGGGCGATGGCTAGGGAGCGACGGGTGAGGGGCGAGAGCGATGTACCTAGCTCAAAGTTGTGGGCGGGAAGGGTGATCAGCCAGGCGCGGGGGGTACGACCATAGAGAGCATGCGCAAGGGCCAGGAGCGCCGCCGGGTCGCCAATGTGCATGTCGAGGGCCGATAGCCTATCGGTCGGGCGCAGGGGGCGCAGGCGTACTCCGCCCCCGCCCACACGGGCATCCACAAAGATCGCTATGCCCGCCTGCGACAGCGGCTCGGCCAACTCAGGCGTAAGCTGGTGAACGGCGATAGCACGCAGGCCGGGAAGTTCCCAGCGGGCCACTGCCGCCACCACCCGTGGGCCAGCAGCGTCGTCGCCGCGCAAGGTGCTACCGTAACCGATGACGATAGCCGATAGCCGATAGCCGATAGCCGATGGGACTCGCCGTACAAACATTGCTTGCTCCCAATCGGTTATCGGTTATTACTACAGTTGTAACTATACTTCACAGAAAGGCTCCTGCCGATCACCCCCCCTAGCCCCCCCGCAAGCGGGGGGAACAATGCATTGATCCCCCCTGCTTGCGGGGGGGGCCAGGGGGGGTGATTCAAATTACAACTGTAGTATTATCGGCTATCGTGCTATCGTATCAAGCAGCGCCCCGTCGGAGCCGAACAAACTCACCTCAAGCGGCATTTGGCCCATCGCGTGGGTCGAGCAGCTTAGGCAGGGATCGAAGCAGCGAATGCCCGCCTCGACCCGGTTGAGCATGCCCTCGGCGATCTTCGGGCCGCGCACGAAACGACGGGCGATCTGGGCCACGGTGCGATTCATGGCTAGATTATTCTGTCCGGTGGCGATAATCAGGTTTACACGGGTAATCAGGCCGTCCTCGTCTACATGGTAGTGGTGAATAAGGGTGCCACGCGGAGCCTCGCTCACCCCCACCGACTCCAGCCGATTCACGCCGGCGTCGGCACGCAGCCGTTTGGAGTGCAGGTCGGGATCGTCGAGCAGAAGGGCAATTCGCTCCAAAGAGCCGAGGATTTCCACCAAGCGGGCGTAGTGGTAGAGGAAACTGGCCTTGATCGTTGACCCGCCGCGCTGGCGGAGTTCAATCAGTTCATCGTCGGCCTGCGGTGTGCCGAAGGAGCGACAGACATTGATCCGGGCCAGCGGCCCAACCCGGTACATGCCGTCAGGGTAGCCACGTGGCTTGTAGTAGGGGAATTTCAGGTAGCTCCACGGCTCCACCGCTTCGCCAATGACTTCCTGGTAGCGCATCGCCTCAACATGATCCTCCAGAATGACCCCTGTTGAGTCCACCACGCGCATCTTGCCGCCGTAGTGTTCCCACAAGCCGTCGTCGCCGACGAGTCCCAGGAAGAGGCTGTCGAAGGAGCCAAAACTGACGGCCTCGTCACGATGCTTGTCGAGCATGGTCTTGAAGTGGCCGATAGCGCCCCTGGCGGTGGAAAAAGCCTCGGGCAGTTTCTCGCGGATCGCCATGCGCGAGACATTCGACAGGCCCGCCCGCACGCCGCCCGGCACCGACCATGCCGGGTGGATCTTGCGCCCGCCGAGATGTTCGATGATCTCCTGGCCAAACTGGCGCAGCCGGATACCGCTGCGAGCCAGGTCGGGGGCGGCGGAGATCAGGCCAAAGACGTTGCGTTGGGCCGGGTCGCTATCGAATCCGAGCAGCAGATCCGGCGCGCTCAGGTGGAAGAAGCTCAGGGCGTGAGACTGGACAATCTGGGCGAGATTCATCAGGCGGCGCAGTTTCTCCGCTGCTGGCGGGATGTCCACGGCCAGGATGCCGTCACCTGCTTTTGCCGACGCCATCAGGTGGCTTACGGGGCAGATCCCACAGATACGCGCCGTGATCGCTGGCATCTCCCAGAAAGGCCGCCCCTCGCAGAATCGCTCAAATCCACGGAATTCGGTCACGTGAAAGCGGGCGTCGCTCACCTCACCCGCATCGTCCAGGTAAATACTTATCTTGGCGTGGCCCTCAATGCGGGTCACTGGGTCAATCACAATACGCTGGCTCATAAAAATCCCCTATCCAAATCGCAGCATCTTCGCACCCTCGGCGGTGGGAATCCGGCCAGCGAGCAGTGCCTCCAACATTGCGCGGATGCGTGGGGCGGGCGGCGGGCACCCCGGTAGGAAGTAGTCTACCGCCACCACAGCGTGTACGGGCACGACCTTATTGAGCAGCACCGGCACGATCCCCGGCTCAGCCGGGATGATCCCGCGTGGATCGCCGTGATCAACGTAGATCTGCTGGAGTGTCAGCCCCGCCTCGCCCAACGGGTTGCGCAAAGCGGTGACGTTCCCGGTTACGGCGCAGTCACCGAGCGAGACCAGCAGCGTGCTGTTGCGCCGCACCGTGTGGATGATCTCCATATGCTCGTCGCTGGCGATAGCACCCTCGACGAGGGCCAGATCTACCCCCTCGGGGAAGACCTTGATGTCGGCGATGGGACTGTACACCAGATCCACGCGAGCGGCCAGGTCAATCAGCCACTCGTCCAGATCGAGCAATGACATATGGCAGCCTGAGCATCCGCCCAGCCAGACGGTTGCCAGTTTGATTTTGGGGGTATCGCTCATAGAAACCTCGTTATTACCCGCGCACCCGGCGCGACTCGACGATCACGGCGATCCTGCCGGATGCGTGTTCCATCTCGGCAACGGTGGAACCGCGCTGGAAGAGGGCACCGGTTGGGCATGCCAGCAGGCACTTGCCGCACGAGGTGCAGCTCTCAGCGTCGCCCCAGGGCTGGTTGAGGTCGCTGATGATGCGCGCCGAGCTGCCACGACCAGAGACATCCCACGTATGGACGCCCTCAACCTCATCGCAAGCCCGTACACAGCGCGTGCAGAGGACGCAGCGATTGTGGTCAATTCCAAAGCGTTGGTGGCTGATATCCACCGTACATGTGGGCGCGAGGTAGTCGTAGCGCACATGATCCATACCCAGCGAGACGGCCAGATTCTGGAGTTCGCAATGCCCGCTGGCCACGCATACCGCGCAGACGTGTTCGCGTTCGGCGAAGAGCAACTCGACGATCTGGCGGCGATAGGCCCGCAGTTGCTCGGTGTTGGTCTGGATATCCATCCCCTCGGCAACAGCCGTTGTGCAGGCGGGACGTAGCCGACCGCCAATATCAACAATACAAAGCCGACATGCACCCACGTCCGAGAGCCCGTCTAGGTGGCAGAGGGTTGGGATGGAGACGCCGGAGTCGCGTGCGGCTTCCAGGATGCTTTCGCCCTCGCGGGCGCTGATCATGGTGCCGTTGATTTTAAGTGTTTTCGCAGCCACGGCTGCTCCTCTTCTTTTATCTCTCGTCCTTAGACATGGTTTCAGAAGGGCCGACTTTACTTTACACTCATGGCAAGCTTTCCCCCCCTAACCCCCCCGCAAGCGGGGGGGACAACGCATTGGTTCCCCCGCTTGCGGGGGGGCTAGGGGGGGAGAGGCGTGATGAGCGCCTATCTCCCGGTCTAGCAGCCTGTCGGAGAGAGTGGGGTTTAGGGCGTCACAGAGCCATATTCCAAAAAAGCCGATTTGGCTTTGTGATGCGCTATTCACGGTTCTCTCCGACAAACTGCTAGTACGGCTTGATAAGCGCGTCGTACTCCTCGGGGAAATACTTGAGCGTGCTGATGACCGGATTGGGTGCCGATTGGCCAAGGCCACAGAGGCTCGTGTCGCGCACAAGCTGACAGAGGGCGCGCAATTGATCGACATCGGCGGGGGTCGCCTCACCAGCGGTAATCTTCTCCAGCAGGCGATAAATCTGCACGGTGCCCACACGGCACGGGATACATTTGCCGCAGGACTCGTCCATGCAAAATTCCATGTAGAACTTGGCCAATTCGACCATATTGGTCGCCTCGTCCATCACCACCATGCCACCGGAACCCATGATCGAGCCAACCTTCGCCAGCGACTCGTAGTCTACGGGGGTGTCGAAGAGGCTTGCCGGGATACAGCCGCCCGAGGGGCCGCCGGTCTGCACCGCCTTAACCGTGCCGCCATCAGAGGCACCGCCGCCCAGTTCCTCCACGATCTCGCGCAGGGTGACGCCCATCGGCACTTCAATCAGGCCGGTATTGCGGATCTTTCCTGTCAGAGCAAAGACCTTCGTACCCTTGCTGGTTTCGGTGCCGATGTTTGCGTACCAGGCCGGACCACGCTCAATGATCGCCGTAATGTTGGCGAAGGTTTCGACGTTATTGATCAGAGTCGGCTTGCCCCACAGACCGCTCTCGGCGGGGTAGGGAGGGCGCGGGCGGGGCTGGCCGCGTTGGCCTTCAATACTGGCGATCAGAGCGGTCTCCTCACCGCAGACAAAGGCTCCCGCGCCGACGCGGATGTCTACACGGAAATCGAAGGCACTATCGAAGATCTGGCTACCGAGCAGGCCAATTTTTTTGGCCTGGTTGATCGCCTTCTGGAGACGCTGGATGGCCAGAGGGTACTCGCCGCGCACGTAGATGTAGCCTTGGTCGGCACCCACGGCGTAGGCCGCAATGCTCATCCCCTCCAGCACCAAATGCGGGTCGCTCTCCAAGACACTGCGATCCATAAAGGCACCCGGGTCGCCCTCATCACCGTTACAGACAACATATTTCCGATCACCGTGACTCTTCGAGACGGTGGACCACTTCAAGCCGGTGGGGTAGCCTGCACCGCCACGACCACGCAGGCCACTGCGCGTGATCTCGTCAATCACCTCTGCTGGTGCCATCTCGTTAATCGCCCGGTAGAGCGAGCGGTAGCCCCCAGCGGCGATATACTCCTCGATCCGCTCGGGGTCAATCTTGCCGCCGTTCTTCCGCACAATCATATGTTGGCGCGCAAAGAAGGGATGCTGGAGATCCCCTCGCTCAGCGGTACAGGCTCCGCCGTGGATGGATGCAACAATACTCGGTGCATCATCAGGACGTACATGCTCGTAGAGCATATTCTCCGGGTCAATCTCAACCATCGGCCCCTGGCCGCAGAAACCCATACAACCGACGCCTGCCACCTCGATCTCGGCTTCTAGTCCGGCCTCGGCCACCGCTTCTTCCAGGCGGCGCTTGATCTCTAGGGCCTCGGAAGCCTGACATCCCGAGGATGTACAGCAATGGATACGAATACGCCGACGCCGCTCACGCTCACGTCGGGCGATCTGCTGAAGTTCGTGAAGATCCATACCTGGGGTGACCTCAATACGTGTTAGACAAGGTTCTCGGATACTTTACAGTTTCAGCATACACAAGGCATCCTGATATGCTACGCCTGGAACCTAAAACCTGGCACCTGAAACCTTGTCTTCTGCGGGAGATGAATCGCGGCAAAGACATGCCCTATCACGAACGTGATGTGTCTTCTGAAGGGCGTGTCAACAGAGCGGCGAGCCGCGCCGAGAGATCGCGAGGCGTGACATTCCCGGCTACCACCCCGTCAACGATCACAGCGGGGGCGATGCCACAGGCGCCCAGGCAGCGTGCGCTGGCCAGCGAGAAGGTGCCGTCGGCGGTGGTTTTTCCGGCGCTCACGCCAATGGCACCCTCAGCGGCAACCATGAGGTTGCCCGCGCCACGCACATAGCAGGCGGTACCCAGGCAGATTGTGCAGGTATGCTCGCCCTGAGGCGCAAGCGAGAAGAAGTGGTAGAAGGTGGCGACGCCGTAGACGCGGCTTGGCGGCAGGTGAAGGCTGCGTGCAATCGAGGTGAGCAGCGTGGGCGAGAGAAACCCGAACAACTCCTGGGCCTTGTGCAGCACCTCGATCAGTGCATCCGGGCGATACTGGTTCCGCTTCATTGTCGCCTCAAGGATCTTGAAGCGGTTATCATTAATGCTGGCGGATGTATCCCGCATATGCGGCGAGACGGAAGATGTTTCCATAGCACTTTGCTCCATTCGCATGAAGTATACCGCGCCTATGGTAGCATGCGGAACAGCACAGGGCGGAAAGGTTTTGCTACCCCCTGTGGAGTAGTTGCCATTTGAGTGGCAGCCCGTTTACAATCGGCAATCGGTAATCACAGAAAAGTACCCCCATGATTGACTTTACCATCTGGGAGCCGCGATTTGCGGCATACCTCACCACCAGCATTTTCTCCGACGCCGCCCACGACCACGAACATATCCGGCGGGTTGTGGCTAACGCCCGCACTCTCGCCGCAGTCTCTGGAGCTAACCTGGATGTGATCATCCCCGCCGCATGGCTCCACGATTGTGTAGCAGTGCCCAAAGATTCGCCGCAGCAGTCGCTGGCCTCGACCATGTCCGCCACGTCGGCCTCCGCCTTTCTGGCGATGTCAGGCTACCCGCCGTTGCTCATCCCCAGCATCGCCCACGCCATCGCCGCCCACAGCTTCACCGCCGGGATCGCCCCGCTCACCCTTGAGGCTCGCGTGGTGCAGGACGCCGACCGGCTTGAATCTATCGGTGCCGTAGGGATTGCCCGCTGCCTGATGCTCGGCGCGCAGTTGGGCCGACCGCTCTACGATCCCGCCGAGCCATTCCCGGTGCGCCGACTGGCCGATGATTCCGTGTCATCAGTTGATCACTTTTTTACCAAGTTGCTCGGTCTCGCCGCCACAATGACGACCGAGGCCGGACGCGCCGAGGCTGAGCGGCGCACCGTCTTTATGCGCGATTTTCTGCGCCAACTCGGCCACGAGATTGGCGTAGATTTTCCTGATCGGGAGCCGCACGCTCCCACATCCCCGCATATGTGAGGTGATCTATGCCTGCCCCAAATAACCGGCTGGAGCAGATGCTCCGCCAGGGATTTCGGCTGTTCAACCGTTTCATGCTGCTGCTCTGGAGGCTGGGCCTCGGCCCCTGGCTGAGTCTGGTTCCCGCACTCACCGGGCGCTACTTGGTGATCACCCACACCGGGCGCAAGAGCGGCCTGCGTAGGCGCACGCCGCTGAACTACGCACAGGTTGGGGGGACAATCTACGTTACCGCTGGTTTTGGCGCGATCAGCGATTGGTACCGCAACATCCAGGCCAATCCGCTGATTGAGATCTGGCTCCCCGGCGGGCGCTGGACGGCCTGGTCTGAGGAATTACCCGACGACCATCCGGAACGTCTGCTTCTGCTGCGCGAGGTGATCAAGGGCAGCGGGTTTGTGGCTCCGCTCATGGGGCTGAACCCCTATGCCATGAGCGACGCCGCGTTCGTCCGGGCCACCGCGCCCTACCGGCTCATCGCGATCACCCCCCGCGAAGCCCTGCACGGGCCAGGCGGCCCTGGCGATCTGGTATGGCTCTGGCCCCTCGCCGGAATTATCGCGCTGGCGGTTGCTATGCTCCGGTCGCTAAGAAGGCGCTAGGCATCCATACGCGGGGCGCGCACAACACCTGATGAAAATGGGGCCGTAGGGGCGCGTCGCGACGCGCCCCTACCCGACACCCGGCCTATTTTCACCTCAGAGTGGTTGTCAATGTGCGGCGACGCCTGGAAACGCGGATCACCACCCTGTTGATGCCCGACACGCGGCGACCCTGTGGCGAGACTCTCAAGGTTTCAGGTTTATCGTTTCATCTCATCGCCAGAGGCACGCCGTTGGGCGCGGGCGGCGCGCAGGCGCTCTAGGGGATCATCGGAGGTGATGGGCGGCAGGGGCGCGGCGGTAGGCGGGGGCGGCGCAGATTCGCCGCTGATCCGCGTGGCGACGCGCCGCTTGGCGCTGGCGAGTCGTTCCATTGTCGGGTCGGCGGGGGTGGGGGCAGCGCGGGCAGCACGAGCGGCGCGACGAGCGGCTAGCCAACTCCCGGCGGTGCCGAGGTCACTTCGGCGCAGCATTAGACGACGTAGGGCGATGTCGAGGGGCAATAGCAGCAAGGCCAGCAATAGCAGGGGCAGGCCGATCTCGCTGGCCGTCGTCACCTGCGCGTCCGGGTGGGCGAAGGCATCAGCGGCAGCACTGATCATCTGCCCACCGGTGAGAGTAGCAATCGCCGTCAGCAGGGCCGGGTTGCCCTGAGACGAGCGATACTCCGAGGAGTAGGGCACCACCAGAGCGGTGGTCTCTTGAAGGACGGATCGACTGCCCTGGGTGCCGCTGATCTGCACGATATAAGTGCCGGGGGCGGGGTTTTCGATGTGACCCTGATAGCTGCTCGTTCCGATTTGCGTGAGCGGTAGTTCGATCTTTGCTTTGCTGTCAACGCTGATCAGGGTCGTCGTCACCTTTAGGTCGGGTGAGGCGAGGGCACCGGCATCGAGGCGCATGGTTGTCTCGCTGCCGGTGACGGTCACATCGGTACTGACCTCTTGGCCTCCACGTACCGGCAGGATCGCACTGACGAGCTGTCCAGCGAAACGCGGGAAGTCAGCCCACGTCAGCCAGTCCTTCGCCCACGCGCCCTTGGCGTCACTCATCCAGGCAGCGCTGTGGCCCAGGCCATACTGCCACGTGGCCAGGAGCGGCTGCTGATCATCGGTGGCCATCACCAGGCGGGCGCGTTCCTTGAGGGTGCCGCCGTTAAACCCGTAGAGGGCGGGCACGGCACTGATCCCGGCGAGCTGTGGGCTGGTGCCAATGGCCACCGGGGTAAAGGGCCGCTCAATGATGTAGTTGCCGACAGCGGTAATCGTCTCCTGCACAAAAATCTGTGGCACCTGGGCCATATCCTGGGCTGCGTAGAAGCGTCCGCCCCCCTGGTTGGCGAGTTGCTCCAGGTAGGTTGCCGAGCCACCACCAGCCGCCACCACACTCAGGGTGATGCCTTTACCGCGCATACTTTGGGCGATGTCGGTCTGATCGCCACCGCCGCCCCAGCCGTCGGTGAGCAGAATGGCATGCTTGATCCGCGCATCCACACCTGCCAGCATCTCCTCGGCCTTGATCAGTCCGGCGTGTACATTCGTGCTGCCACTGGGTTGCACACCCGAGACCGCGCTGATCACCTTGTCTACTGTGGTTCCCTGCGACATGGGCAAGGTCTGGAATGCCTGACTGTCAAATGTCGCGATACCAAGGTGGTCGCGTGGGCCGAGCAGCGCTGCCGCCTGAGCCACCGCCTCCTTCGCGATGTCAACCTTGCGGATGCCGCTGGTACTCAGTTGGGCGCTGTTGCGGTCGGGGCTGCTACAGTGGCAGGCATCCATGCTGCCAGATTTGTCAATTACAAAAACAAGTGCCAGATCAGGGCGTTCTTCGCGGTTGCGCACGTCCATATAGACGGGCATGGCATCTTCGACCGGAGTGCGTCCGTAGCCGCCCACACCGAAGCTCTGGTCGCCACCGACCATCAGCAGACCCTTGCCCAGATCGCGCACATACGAAGGCAGCGCCGCCATCGTGCCCACGGGCAGATCGCGGGCGGGCGTATTCACCAGGATCACTGCGTCGTAGACGCTCAGGCCAGCCATATCGGCGGGCATGGCGTCGGGCGAGATCGGCTCGGCAAGGACGTTGGTGGCTTTTAGGGCACTGATCAACGCGGCGGACTCTGCGGGCTTGGGGGCGACGACAAGGATACGTGGCGGCCCCTGCACTTGGATGAGCGCCGACGCCTCGTTGTTCTGAGTCCGCCCATCGCGCTCGGGCTGCACCTGGACGCGGTAATGCTGGAACCCGGAGCCGCTCACCACCACCTCGAAGGGCACGAGGTTTGCGCCAGGATTGAGGTCAATCTGGCGCTCGGCGATCACGCCGCTATCACCGATCAGGCGCACCGTGGCGCGCTGGGCGACGGTACTCTCAATCGTGGCCTTGAGCTTGGCGATCTGGCCATCGCGCACGCGGGACGGAGCTTCTAGCTGCGCCACCAGCGCCTCGGTATCGCCGTTGGGCAGAGCCAGATTGACGACGGAAATCGGCACGCTGCGAGCGGCAGCGATGCGGGCGGCTTCAACAGCCTGCCCGCTATTCTCGGCCCCGTCAGAGAGCAGTACTAGACGCTTCTCGGTATCGGCGGGCAACATAGCCACGCCGAGCTGGATGGCGTCGGCGATATTTGTGCGAGTGGCCACCGGCACCGAGCTGATCCGCCCAAGGCGGCGCTGGTCGCTGGGAGATCGCTCAACTAAGGCGTTACCGCCAAAGACTACAATAGCCGCCCGGTCGCCCTCGGGCATTGCGGTGAGGGCGTCCTGGATAAATGTCTCGGCCTGGGCGCGCAGCGAGGGCGACAGCGAGTCGCTACCATCGAGTAAAAATACCGTGGTGAGCTGATTGACAGGCAAAACAAGCTGGGCTCCCGCGACCGCCAGCACAAGAGCTAGGCCGATGAGACTGCGCAGGGCCAGCCCACCCCAGAAACGCCACGCAGACAGGCGGCGCGGCCCCAGCAAGGCCGTCGCCCAGATCAGAGCCAGCGTACCCAGCAGCCAGAGCATCTCGGGGTAGATAAACGAGAGATGAGGCATAGACGCGGACTCCCAGCGGGGATACAGAGAGGGTATATGCAGCCATTGTACCTAATCGAACGAGCAGCAGCAAGGTTAGGTAGGTTGATGCTCAGGGCATGAGCAAAGTCAGCCTGCCCCCTCTCCCCCTGCCCCCTCTCC
>Ga0208376_1000156_pt1 | contig 20616 bp, 17 predicted proteins | sample CryBogmetaGMA25M_FD_184548 | JGI IMG/M metagenome (GOLD analysis project Ga0208376, IMG submission 184548) | Freshwater microbial communities from Crystal Bog, Wisconsin, USA - MA2.5M (SPAdes) | ecosystem: Environmental > Aquatic > Freshwater > Lake | place: Crystal Bog, Wisconsin, USA...
GAGCGGGGCTGGCTCAAGGCCCTGCTGACGGCGGTGGGGGCCGCCCTGCCCGTGATCGCGCTGCTCCCGATCGTGGCGGCGAGCTGGTGGCATGCGTTCGGGATGCGGATGCAGTCGCACTGGTTTCCGCAGGTGTTCACGGTGCTCGTGTCGCTTCTGATCGGCGGCGCCTGGATCGTGTGGGGCGGTCTCGCCCCGCGCGACGGGGACGAACCGCCGGCCGCCCGCTGGCCGCTCATCGGCCTCGTCGCGCTGGCTGCGATCGCCGCGTCCGTGACCGCCGGCGTGCTCCTGATTCTCGACAATGCGGTCGCCGCGCAGGCTCCGTACCTGCGGCTCGAGGCCGCGAACCTCATGCAGTCGAACCTGCCCCCGATCGTGGCCGACGACGAAAACGCGGCGGCCCTGCACCTCCAGGCCGCCACGGCGATCGCGGCCGACAAGGAGTTTGACGCCGACGATGCGCCGCTCGATCCGGACGGCGACGTGATGCGGGAGGCGGTCACGGCGTTTCTCGCCCGTCATGCAGCCACGCTCGACCTGGTGCGGCGGGCCACCGACCGCGACACCTGCCGGTTCACGCGGGACTGGAGCAGGCCGCCGATCGACATGATCCTCTCGGAGGTCCAGACGATCCGGAGCGAGAGCCGACTGCTCGCCCTGGCCGCCCGTCGGGCAGCTGCCGAGGGGCGGCATGCCGACGCGCTGGCCGACATCATCAGGATCCAGCGGCTGAGCCGCCACGCGGCGGCGGAGCCGATCCTGGTGTCGTATCTCGTGGGGATCGCTCTCGATCGCGAGGCGCTGACGGCGCTCGCCGACCTGCTGCCCCGGCTCGGAGCCGACGATGCGGCGCTGCTCGACTCGCCGGACGTTCGCGATCTGGTGGGCCGGCAACTCGACCTCCTCCCGGCGCTCTACGGCGAGGAGGCGCTTGGGCTCGCGACCTTCGCCGGCTTCGCCGACGGCCGACTGACGACCCGCGAGCTCATCGGGACGGATCAGGCGGGTAGCGCGTTCGGGATCTTCGACGTCGGACCGGGCTTCCGCGTCTTCCACTTGCCGGGTGACCTCGACGGCTACCGGCGGATGATGCGCGCCTTTCAGCTGCTGGCGGAGGATCGCGAGCCATCCACCAACTACGCTGAGACGAGGCGGCGGTCCGAGGCCCTGGAGAAGAGCCTGGCCGACCATCGTCCCGGTGTTTTCTCCAGCCTGCTGCTCCCCGCGATCACGAGCGTATTTCGGACCCGCGCCTGCAGCGAGGCCTTGCACCGGGCCGCGGCGGTGCTCGTGGCGGCGACGAAGCAGCGGCTGGCGACCGGCAGCCTGCCGCTGGAGCCGGCGGCCTTCGCCGGGCCGGTGCCCTTCGCGATGCCCGCGGATCCGTTTGCGGAGCGGAGCAAGCCGCTGCTGATGAAGCGGAGCGACGCGGGGCTCTCTGTCTATTCGGTCGGGCCCGACGGCGGTGACGACGGCGGACCGCCGCCGTGGCGAGAAAAGGCCCCCGAGGGCAACGACGACGTCGGCCTGGTGATGGCGGTGCAGTAGCTCGGAAAGTGGCCGCTTCGCTCGGGGTTCAGGAAGCCCAATCGCGTGAGCGATGGGGATCTGTGGTGCCGCGCCGCTCGGGGCTGCCCGTGCCCCGTCGCCGGACGCTCGCTGCGGGCATCCTGCCCTGCGCTCGCTCGATGCTGACTGCGCTTCGCCATCCTGGCTACGCTGGTCAGCAACGCCGGCGCCCGGGGCACGGGCAGCCCCTCGCCAAGTCCTCGACCGCGTTCCACTTCCATCCAGGGAGCCGGGGGCGGCGGAGGTCGACGAGCGTTGAAGATTTCGCTCGCTGCGGGAGTTTCTGCCGAACGAGACTGCGCGAAATATTCCCGCGAAGGAGGCCTCTGCCGCCCCCGGCGGCGCGCGTACCCCCAAACCATGGAGGGCTCGTCAGGCGTCAAACGATCGCAGGATGCGATCCTGGCTGCTGACGACGGAGTCGTCTGCAGCCACAGCCTGACGAGGCCACGGAGGGCTCGTCAGGCGTCAAAATAGAGACAGAACTCATACGGATGCGGACGCAGCCGCATCGGGTCGATTTCCCGCTGCCGCTTCCACTTCAGCCACGTCGCGATCACGTCGTCGGTGAACACGTCGCCACGAAGCAGGAAGCCGCAGTCGCGTTCGAGCGCGTCGCAGGCCTCATCGAGCGAGGCCGGAGCCTTGGGCACGTTTTTTAGTTCCTCGGGCGGCATGTCGTAGATGTCGCGGTCGAGCGGCTCGCCCGGGTGGATCTTGTTCTGGATGCCGTCGATCGCGGCCAGCAGGATCGCCGAGAAGGCGAGGTAGGGGTTGCAGGTCGGGTCGGGGCAGCGGAACTCCACCCGCTTCGTCTTCGGACTCGCGGAATACATCGGGATGCGGCAGCTCGCCGAGCGGTTCCGCTGCGAATAGGCGAGGTTCACCGGGGCTTCGTAGCCGGGCACCAGCCGCTTGTAGCTGTTGGTGGTGGGATTCGAGATCGCGAGGATCGCCGGGGCATGGCGGAGGATGCCGCCGATGGCATGGAGGGCCATCTCCGAGAGGCCGGCGTAGCCCGTGCCGGCGAACAGCGGATGGCCATCCTTCCACAGGGAAATGTGGGTGTGCATCCCGGAGCCGTTGTCGCCGTAGATCGGCTTGGGCATGAAGGTGGCCGTCTTGCCGTGCCGGCGGGCGACGTTTCGCACGATGTATTTGTAGAGGCACATCTGGTCGGCCATGCGGACGAGTTCCTGGAACCGCATGTCGATCTCGCACTGGCCCGCCGTCGCCACCTCGTGGTGCTGGGCCTCCACGTCGATCCCGCACTGGATCATCGTCTGCATCATCTCGTTGCGGACGTCCATCAGCTGGTCGGAGGGAGCGCAGGGAAAGTAGCCCTCCTTGTGCCGGAGCTTGTAGCCGAGGTTCGGCCCCTCGGGGCGGCCGCGGTTCCACTCGGCCTCGCACGAGTCGAGGTGGAAGTAGCCCTCGTGGGCGTTCTGGTCGAAGCGGACGTCGTCGAACACGAAGAACTCGGCCTCGGGGCCGATGAAGCAGGTGTCGGCGATGCCGGTGCTCTTCAGGTAGTTGACCGCTTTGCGGGCGATGTTGCGCGGGTCGCGGCTGTAGTCCTCGCGGGTGATCGGATCCTGCACCATGCAGATCATCACGAGCGTGGGGATCGACGCGAACGGGTCGACGAAGGCGGTGTTCGGCTCGGGCACGAGCAGCATGTCGCTCTCGTTGATCGCCTGCCAGCCGCGGATGCTCGAGCCGTCGAAGCCGAGGCCGTCGGAGAAGGTGTCTTCCTCGAGCTTGGCGACGGGGATCGTGAAGTGCTGCCAGGCCCCCAGGAAGTCGGTGAACCGGAGATCGACCGCCTTCACTTCCTTCTCGCGGCACATCGCGAGGACTTCGCGGGGTTTCATGCGGATACCTTGGGCCTGAATACGGCGCCTGGAAACGGGAAAGGGGCGGCAGGCCCGTCGTGGCCTGCCGCCCCAGTCTACCGTAGGCGTGCGTTGCGAATCGGCTCTTTAGCCTCGTGACTGACTATCGCTTCGGAAGAACTTCCTCAGACGTCAAACCGACTGCAACGGCAAGCATGGGAACCTCGTGGGAAAGGCAGATGGACTGAACTTGTGACCAGTTGATCAGCCGGCGTCGACGTTGCCCTTGGCCTTGTTGTTGCGGCGGCAGATCACACCGATGACGAGCGATGCGGCACCGAGCAGGGCGTAGGTCGAGGGCTCCGGCACCACCGGGATGACGGCACCGACCATGTTGCCCACCACACCATCGATCGTGTACTGGAACACGCTCTTGTAGTTGCCATAGCCGAGGACGTTGGCATTGGCGTTGCCCGACACACCGAACACCTTCCAGTTGTCCACGATCATCGACGAGACGCTGCCCGAGTTGACCAGCGTGGTCGGGAAGGCCCAGGGCTGGGTGAACCAGCCCTGTGAGACGGCTTCGCCGAGGGGGTTGGTGGCGTAGGGCGAGGCGCTGCCGGCACCGTAGCCGTCAGCGTAGGACGTGGCGAGGGACGGCGAGCGGACGAGGCTCACCGTGCCGGCGATGCGGGCCGGGGCACAGGTGATCAGCGTCCACGTGCCGGCCGGAAGCTCCCTCTGCCCGAGCGCACCGGGACCAGTCCCCGACACGGTGGCCGACGTCGGCGAGGTGCCCGTGGCGTACACGAGCGGACCAGCCGTCGAACCGGTCGTGTTCACGGTGCCGGTCGTGTAGGTGAAGTTGAACAGCGAGATGTTCCAACCCTTGGGGTCGATCTGGAGTTGCCCGGTCTGGGTGTTCCAGTAGGCCACGGCGCCCGCAGCACCGTTTTGCGTGCCGCTGGAGCGGATCGGGAGAGCCGTGCCGGTGGCGACGGCCGACCACGGGATGCCGCTGGGAGAGGTGCCCGACGTGGGCGGCTGAACGAAAACAGCCGCGGAAGCCTGGAGTGCCAGTGCGAGCACGGCGATGAGAGCGAGACCGATACGACGCGTAGCCATGGATGCCTTTCCTTTTTTTGATTTCCCCCGGCGAGGTCACGCTCGCCGACAGGGGGAAGAAAAAGCAAACGGCGTGCCAGGACTCACCAAGTTGGTGATTCTGGGAGTGGCCCCGCTGAAAAAAAGGTTTTTTTACGTTCATTTCGCAGAAAGTCGGGGTTTGCGATCCCCTCGACAGATGGATGGCCTCGAGGATCCGTGGTTCCCCAGTTTCCCAGAGTTGGCGAAATGATTTCGCAGAGTTGGTGAAACGATTCGTAGGGCTGGTGAAATTCTTTCGCCAGAGCTGCGAAACGAGTTCCTCACATTCCAGCCAAAAGAGGGATTCCAGCCAAAAGCGGGAGTGGTCGCTGATCGACGGCCTGCCGGCAACCGCCGATGTCGCCCGGTCGCGTCGTCCGCCCGGTGCCGACGTCAGTAGTCGGCCGACTGGGACTGCGAGCCGCCGATCGCCAGGGGCTTGGGCCGGTGCCGGACCGCCCGGCGGGCGTTCTCGTCGCGGAGCCGCTCGACCGCGGCCTCCAGGCTCATGGCCCCCAGATCGCCATCCACCCGGTCGCGGAGGCTGACGGTGCCGGCCGCCTCGTCCCGCGGGCCGCACACGACCATCATCGGGATCAGCTCCAGCTGGGCGGTCCGGATCTTGGCCCCCAGCTTTTCCGCCGCCAGATCGAGGCCGACCCGCAGCCCGGCGGCCTCGAGGCGGGCCTTGACCTGCTGGGCGTAGCCCTCGCTCTTTTCGCTCACCGGAATCACGCGGACCTGCTCCGGGGCGAGCCACAGCGGGAACGCCCCGGCGAAGTGCTCGATCAGCACCCCCACGAACCGCTCCAGGCTGCCGAGCGGCGCCCGGTGGATCATCACCGGCTGGTGCTTGGCGTTGTCGGCCCCGATGTATTCGAGGTCGAACCGCTCCTTGCTCGGCAGGTTGTAGTCGAGTTGCACGGTGCCGAGCTGCCACTCGCGGCCGAGTGAGTCGTTGACCACGAAGTCGATCTTCGGGCCATAGAAGGCCGCTTCGCCCGGCTCGGGCTCGCAGCCGGGGAGGTTCATCCGGCGGGCCACCCGTTCGATGGCCGCCTCGGCCTCGTCCCACCGTTCGGGCGGGCCGACATACTTGTCGCTCGTCGGGTCGCGGAACCCGAGCCGGACCCGGAAGTTGTCGAAGGCCAGGCTCTCGAGGACTTTCAGCGTGAAGTTGATGCAGCCCTCCACCTCCTGCTCCACCTGCTCGTGGGTGCAGAAGATGTGGGCATCGTCCTGGGTGAAGCCCCGCACCCGGGTCATGCCGCCCAGTTCGCCCGACTGCTCGTAGCGGTACACCGTGCCGAACTCGGCCAGCCGTAGGGGGAGGTCCTTGTAGCTGTGGGGCCGCGCCTTGTAGATCATCGTGTGGTGCGGGCAGTTCATCGGCTTGAGCAGGTATTGCTCGTCGTCGCTCATCACGATCGGCTTGAACTGGCTGTCGGCGTAGTAGGGGTAGTGCCCCGAGATCTTGTAGAGATCGACCTTGCCGATGTGGGGCGTGTAGACCGGCTGGTAGCCCCGGGCCGCGAGCTCCTCGCGAACGAAGGCCTCGAGCGTGCCCCGCAGGACGGCCCCCTTCGGCATCCAGAGCACGAGCCCCGATCCGACGAGCGGGCTGGTGGTGAACAGATCGAGCTGCTTGCCCAGCACCCGGTGATCGCGTCGGCGTGCTTCTTCCAGCGCCGCCAGATGGGCGTCGAGGTCGGCCTGGGAAAACCACGCGGTGCCGTAGAGCCGCTGGAGCTGGGCGTTGTTGGCGTCGCCCTTCCAATACGCCCCGGCGATGTTGGTGAGCTTGAAGGCCCCGATGCAGCCGGGACTCGGCACGTGGGGGCCGCGGCAGAGATCGACGAACTCTCCTTGCCGGTAGAAAGAGAGCGCGGGATGGGCGGCGAGGCCGGTTTCGATGTGCTCGGCCTTGAGGGGCTGATTGAGGCCGCGGATGATCTCCGCCGCCTTTTCCCGCGGCACCTCGACCCGCTCGAAGGCCTCGTCGGCCTCGATGATCCGCTTCATCTCGGCCTCGATGGCCGGCAGATCCTCGTCGGTGATCGGGCGGGAGGCCCGCATGTCGTAGTAGAAGCCCTCGCCCACCGTGGGGCCGAAGGCGAGTTCCACCCCCTCGAAGAGCCGCATCACGGCCCGGGCCATGATGTGGGCCGCCGAATGCCGCATGACGGGGAGCGCCCGGGCATCGCCGGCGTAGAGGGGCTCGAGATCGACCGTGCCTTCCGCCGGCAACGGGGCATCGAGCCCGACGGTCGCGCCGTCGAGCACCGCCGCAATCGGACGGCCGCGGCCCTTGGGGCCGGTTGTGCCGGTCGATCCAGCGCCGAGGACGTCGGCGACGCGGGCGGAAGACTCACACGGGCGGACGGTGCCGTCGGGAAAGCGAACGTTGAGCATGGTGCAGAAGGCCGCTGCAAGAAGGTTTTTCGGGCAAAACGGGAGCGTATCCGCCCCGTCGAGCGGGCGACAAGCGGAGAAGGTGGTTTCCCGCCGCTCGCCCCTCGTCGCTTGACTCGCCCCAGTTTGGGCGCGAGACTTCTATCGGCACGCTGTCGAGTTCATCTCGTGCCGTCGCGGGCGATTAGCTCAGTTGGTTAGAGCACTAGCTCGACAAGCTAGGGGTCATAGGTTCGAGTCCTATATCGCCCACTCCCTCCCACACGAAGCCTCGGAAACCCAGCGTTTCCGGGGCTTTTTTCTGCTGCAGCGGCCCACAGGTTGAAAACCTGTGCCACGTCAGGAGGCGTGCCGCTGCGTGAAGGTCCGCGATGGCTTGGCGAAGCCCTGGTCTACGAACCACCGCCAGGCCGACTCGACCGAATCCTCGAGCGGGCGGATCGAATAGCCCAGCTCCGAGATGGCCCGGTCGCTGGAATAGTGCTGGCAGAGCAGCGACATGCTGGTCGCGGCCGAGTTGACCGGGCCCTCGCGGCGCAGGCAGCTGGCGAGCAGGTCGCCCATCCGACCCGCGAACCGCACCACGCGGAGCGGCGCTTCGCCCCGCGGCGGCCGGCAGCCGGCCACTTCGGCGAATGTCGTCCAGGCGTCGAAGAACCGCAGGTGATGGCCGCCCAGAATGTAGCGGCGGCCCGGGGATCCCTTCGTCATTGCGGCCACGATCCCTGCCGCGATATCGCGGGCGTCACCGAAGTGTTGGGAGCCCGGGGGGGCGAGCAGCGCCCGGCCCGACGCCACCTCCAGGAGCATCCGACCGCTCGACGGCTTCCAGTCCCACGGCCCGAGCATGAAGACGGGATTGAGAATCACCGCGTCGAGGCCGCGGCCCACCGCGTCGAGGACGACCTGCTCGGCCTCCCGCTTGGTGACCACGTAGGGGCATTCGACCGTGTTGCCGAACGGCGTGTTCTCATCCGCCGGGGTGGCATCGCCGGTCAAGCCCAGGGCGTTGACGCTCGACACGTGAACGAGCCGTGCCCCCTCCCGCCGTGCCGCCTCCGCCACGAGCCGGGTGCCTTCGACGTTCACCCGCCGCATCTCGGCGAGCCGCCGCCAGCCGACGTGCACCACCGCCGCCGAGTGGATCACCACGCGGGCCCCGGCGACCGCCCGCCTCACGGATTCCGGATCGGTCACGTCGCCCGTGACCCGTTCCACATCGACGCCGGCGAACTCTCGCTCGCCCGACTGCCCGCGGACGAGCGTGCGCACCCGGCAGCCCTGGTCGGCGAGCATCCGGATCACGGTGTTGCCCACGAGGCCGGTGCCGCCCGTCACCAGGCAGTCAACGGCCGAGCCGTACCCGCTGCGTGTCAGTTCCATGAGGAAGATCTCCTGCGTGGATGGTGGCTGCCAGGTGTCCGGTCGCTCCGCGATCCCCCGGCCGGCCGGCGGCCGGGGGCGAACCGTAGCCGTCCGACCGCCGTATAGTTGGCAGATCGGTCCGCTGACAGGGAGGTGCGCGCATGAACCGAGAAGATCTCGTCTCGCTGTGCGAAGTATTTGCCGGCCGTCGGGGCTTGGTGCACGGCCGCGTCCGGGTGGAGTTCGACCCGAACGTCGTCGATCCGGTGCCGGAGATTCTTCGGAGCTTTCGCCGGGCCGAAATCTCCGAGAGCGAGAAGAACGCCTTGCTCGCCCTCGTCTGCGATCCCGACGAGGAGGACGTGCTCGAGGAACAGGCCTGCGTGCTCGACCCGTTCGCCGATCAGCAGGCGCCCCCGGGGGATGACGACTGACGGCCCGCGGCGGCAACGGTCGGCGGGCATGGCGTTGAGCGTCAGGGTTGGCCGCGCATCGACATGCTCTTGGCCGTCAGCACGGCCCCGAGCGACATCAGGGCGAGCCCGAGCCAGCGCGGCGGCTCGACGACTTTGCGGAGCGGGGCCGACTGCCAGAGCGCCGGCTGCGGTCCGGCCCCCATCCGGGCCGCGACGAAGGTGCTCGACTTCTCGCTGAGCGTGAACGACTGCACCATCCGAAACTGGACGCCGGCGAAGAACAGGAGCAGGCCGGCGAGCAGGAGGTGCTGACGCGTGGGAGTCATGCATCTGTACATCGAATCGGACGGCCTCGCCCGTGGAGCGGAGCCTCCGAGAACACGATTGAAGCGGCTGTGCCGGCCGGGAAGGCCGTGGCTGGCGGGAGGTCGCCGGCCGGCGCCGAGGCGGTTCTGGTAAACGGGGCAAGCCGCGATCGACTCTGCGGAAATTTACTGTGGAAGCGGTCGTGCCGAGGACGATGAACCTGTCGATCGTGATGGTTATTCCGCATCCGATCGACCCGCAACCGAGAGAGGCCGACCGTGACCGCTCGCCTGAAGTTCCCGCTGATCCTGCTCGTATCCCTCGCCACAGGGAGCAGCCTGCCTGCCCCGTCACGCACAGCGGCTGCGGCCGGGATCGATCCCGGCGCCATGCCGGCGGTGTTGTCAGACGCCGGCGATGCGGCGCCCGACGCCATGGTGATCGACGACCGGATCATGCTCGACTCCGACGCCGGTGGCTCGGTCTCCGGCGAGGTCGAATCGATCCTCGCCGACGGGGCGATGGTGGGGGACTCCGGCGCCCCGATCGTCGAGTCGGTGGTCGAGTCGGTCGGTGAGCCGCGAGTGCTCGACGTCTCGGCGCAGGCCTTCAACGGCATGCTGATGGACGACTTCAACGTCGACGAGATGCCCTACGAGGCGAGCTCCGGCCGCTGGTTCTGGAACGGCGGCTGGTACGTCGGCGGCGAGTCGCTGTGGATGGATCGCAGCCGTGAGATCCGCACCCCGCTCGCCACCGATACCCAGTTGCTGCCGTACTCGAAGGGCTACCGGTTCGCGCAGTACACCACCAATGCCCAGCCCTTCGACACCGCGCCAGGCGCCCGCGTGACGATCGGGAAGTCACTCGGCCGCGACTACCTCGACCGCGACCGCGCGGTGGAGTTCGTCTACTACGGCGGCATGGCGTTCAACAGCAACTACGGGTTCAACGCCATGGGCAAGGATGGATTCATCACCCCGCTCGGGTACGACCTTGCTGGGTTCAACGGTGCCAACACCCTCACCACCCATTTCAACTCCGACTTCAACAGCTGGGAATGGAACTACAAGCTCCGCCGCCGGCTCGGCCGCGACCAGCTGGTGATGTCGCCCGGCGGCAACTGGACCCGGCACGCCGAACGTGGCTGGCTCCCCTCGCTGATCACGGGCATCCGCCTGGCGAACATCAATGAGGATTTCCGGCTCCGGACCGGCCTCCGTCCCGGCTCGACGAACGCCAAGGGTCAGCCGCTCCAGCCGCTCGCCGGCGACTACGTGATCAACACCTCCAACTGGCTCCTGGGCCTCAACATCGGCGGCGAGCTCATCAGCCAGAACGAGTTCTACTACTGGGGTCTCCGCGGCCGGGCCGCCCCCTGCCTCACGTTCGCCAACATGAATCAGCAGGGTGCTGGGTACAACAGCAACACGGACTATCCCACCCGGCCAGGCTTGAACTCGACGGGGACGGCCATCGTCCCGGTGCCCTATGCCAACACCCCCTTCTCGTTCACCAACCAGGACAGCCAGACGGCGGCCGGCTTCCTCGGCGACCTCACGCTGATGGCCGGCTGGCAGATCAAACCCAACTTCGCGCTCCAGGTCGGCTACGACTTCCTCTGGGTGGGCGGCATGGCCTCGGCGATCAAGCAGTTCAACCTCGATCAGCGATCGTCCGGCAAGATCAACACCGGCGGCTCGACCTTCTACAACGGCTTGTCGTTCGGCTTCAACGGCTCGTGGTGATGCGGTCGGACGGGGCCGCGGCCGCGGCGACCGAAGCCGGTCAGGCCGCAGCGACCACGACCGCCACTGCCTGACCGGTCGTGCAGAGGTTCACCGCGATCGCGGTGGCCGGCCGGCCGGCGAGCGGCTCGCCCTGAACCACGTTGACGGGGCAGGCGGGATCGGGCGTGCGGTAGTTGCGGGTGGCGGGCACCACGCCGGCGGCCAGGCCGAGCACGCTGGCCATCAGTTCCACCACGCCTCCGCCGGCTCCGAGATGGCCGAAGGCGGCCTTCGGGGCGGTGACTGGCACGGCCCCGAGTTCGGCGGCGATCGCGGTCGCCTCGGCGCGGTCCATCTCGACGGTCGAGAGCCCGTGGGCGTTGACGTGCCCGATGTCGGCGACGGCCAACCCCGCCGCGTTGCGGGCCGCCCGCAGCGCCTGCCGCAGGGAGTCGCCCCGGAAGCCGTGCCAGCGGGCGCGGGGCTCGCAGCGGGAGGCCGTGGCGAGCACGCGGCCGAGGATCGTCGCCCCGCGCCGCTCCGCATGGCTGCGGGATTCCAGCACGACCGTGCCGGCGCCCTCGCTGTTGACGAGCCCGTCGCGGTGGAGGTCGAACGGCCGCGAGGCCGCCTCGAAGTCGTCGCCGCGGTGCGAGAGCTGGGCGGCTCCGCGGGCCACCATCGCCGTCGGGTGCAGCCGGCAGCCGGTGCCGCCGGCGAGCATCACGTCGGCCCAGCCGCGGCGGATCACGCTCGCCGCCTCCGCGATCGCAAGCAGGCCCGACACGTCGCCGAGCACGATCGAGTTGTTGGGGCCGCGGGCGTCGTGGGCGATCGCCACGTGCGAGGCGGTCATGTTGGGCAGGTGCTTGAGCAGCCAGAGCGGATGCACCTCCTGCTGGATCGCCTCGGCCCACGCCGAGTAGTCGAACCGGCCGTCGACGGCGGAGCGGCGATACGTGCTCTCCAGATCCTCGATGTCGGCGTAGATCATGTCGCTGCCGAACACGATGCCGAACCGCTCCGGCGCGACCGTGCCGGGGGTGAGCCCTGCGTCGGCGATCGCCAGGTCGGTGGCGGCGAAGCCGAGCTGGATGTCGCGGCTCATCACCTTGAGGCTCTTGCGGGGCCGGACCGCGAGCTTGGGATCGAAGTCGACGATCTGGCCGCCGAACCGGACCGCCAGGCCCGAGGCATCGAAGCTCGTGAGCGGCCGGATGCCGCTGGTGCCGGCGACGATCGCCTCCCAAAACGCCGCGCGGCCGATGCCGATCGGGCTGACGACCCCGAGGCCCGTGATCACGATCTCGTCCGGCGAACTCATGCAGATGACGCTAAACCAGCGATGGCGTGGCGGGGAAGGGCGGCGCGTGAATCCGGGCGATCAACGCCACCCGGGGCCGGCGTGGGGCGGATGGAGTTCCCGCCACTGTCGCGGCGGCTGCGGCTGCGGATCGGCCCAGAGGCCGCGGCGGCCGCGGCGGGCGGCCGACTCGGCGGCGATCAGGTCGTCGTTCTCGGCGAACCCCGTGAAGGCCCAGGCCCAGCCCTCGGCCACCATCTCGCGGTTGAGATCGCGGTCGGCGAGGCGGAGCGTGCCGAGCAGCCGGCCGTGCTGGTCGCGGGCGTCGCCTTCCACCCGGACGATGCCGCCGGCGAGCTTGGCGGCGAGCGCCGCCCGCGACTCGCGGCCCATCGGCTGGTCGAGCTCCGGGGCGTCGATGCCCACCAGCCGCACCCGCACCCGCTGCCCCGCGGTGTCGAGCAGCGTGACCGTGTCGCCGTCGTTGATCATCTCGACCCGCCAGGCCGGCCGGCCCTGGGCGTCGGTGGCGGGGCAGTAGGGAGCCGTCGCGGCCACGACCGCCGAGAGCACCGCGGCCGCGAGCGTGTACCAGACGCGGAGCCGGCGGGGCATGCCTCGCGGGGGTGGCGGCACCACGAACCGCCGGGCCGGCGACCCCATGTCATTCCCTTGCCGCCGTGGGCTCGGCGGCCTTCACGACGGTGATCTGCCCCGGCTCATCGACCACGATCTGGGGCCGCCCGTCCCGCTTCTCGACCACGCCGCGGACGCGGATCGTGGCCTTGGCAAAGTGTTCGGCGGGGCTCTCGATGCCGTCGGCCTTCAGCCGCTCGAGGCCCCCCTTGAAGATCACGACGGTGAAGTTCTGCTCGTCGCGATGGTCGCGGCAGGAGTTGAGGAAGCAGACCTCCTTGCCGGGCAGCTTGCGGGCGGCCTCGACGGTGAACTCGACGGTGCACTCCTCGCCCGCATGGGCGAGCGCGTCGGTCGGGGCGAGCGCCGCGGTGGGGGGTTCGGCGACGGCCGTCTCAGCGGCGGCGGGCCGGGAGATGACGAGCAGGCAGGCGACGAGAATCGATGCCGCGAGGCGACGCATGGCGAGGAGCTCCTTCGGGGGAACCCCTATCGTACCCCGGCGGCCGATGCCCGCAGCGGCGAAATCCGGCGGCGGGACGAGGAGCCCGGTTTCCGCCTACGCCGCCGTGACCCCGTGGCTCTCGCCGAAGTAATACTTCTTGGCGTCCGGGTGGTTGAGCACCTCGTCGGCCGTGCCGTGGCAGAGCACCTTGCCGGCGCGGATCACGTAGCTGCGGTCGGTGATCGCCAGCGTCTCGCGCTCGCGGTGGTCGGTGATCAGGATCGAGATCCCGTCGTCGCGGAGGCCGCGGATGATCTTCTGGATCGAGTGGATCGTCACCGGGTCGATGCCGGTGAACGGCTCGTCGAGGAGGATGATCCGAGGCTCGGTGATCAGGCAGCGGGCGATCTCCAGCCGGCGCTTCTCACCCCCCGAGATGTAGTGGGACTTCGAGCGGCGGATCTTCACGATGTCGAACTGCTCGAGGAGTTCCTCGCACCGCTTGCGGCGGACCTTCGGGGCCATCCCGATCAGCTCCATGATCGCCAGCAGGTTCTGCTCGACGGTGAGCTTGCGGAACACGCTCTGCTCCTGGGCGAGGTAGCCCATGCCGCCGTCGCGGGCCCGCTTGTACATCGGCCAGTCGGTGATCTCCTCGTCGTCGAGGAGCACGCGGCCGGAGTCGGGGATCACGACCCCGCAGGTCATCCGGAAGCTGGTGGTCTTGCCGGCGCCGTTGGGGCCGAGCAGGCCGACGATCTCGCCGGCTTCGACGTGAAAGTCGACGCCGTCGACGACGCGACGGCGGCCGTAGTTCTTGACGAGGCCTTCGACACTCAGAAGCGACATCCGTGCCACTCCGTCGGGGCGGGTCCCGCGCGGGCGACCCGCCGGGCCGCTCAGCGCACGAACCGCATCCTCCCGAAGTTGGGCCACGAGGGCAATCGCAAATCCCAGCCGCCGAACCGCAGGGGAACGCTCCAGGAGGCCGGGACCGCATGGGGCCAGAAGACCACGAGGGCCTTGCCGATCAAGAGCCGGCGGTCCACGTGGTGGCCGTCGAGCCAGAGGCGGCTGTCCTTGCTGGCGGCGGAGTTGTCGCCGAGCATCAGGTACTGCCCCTCCGCGAGCGGAAACTCGAGCGCGTCGTCTTCGATCACGCGGCCGTTGCCCTCGACGTCCACCGCGGCGATGTAGAACAGGTCGCGGAGCACCCGCAGGCCCGAGACCCGCACGTCGGCGGCCGTGGCGGTGATGCCCGCGGGGGCGAGGTCGCTGGGGTCCGCGGAGCCGGGCGTGGCGTGCTTCGTCTCGAGCCGCGGTGGCTCGGTGGGGAGCGGTCGCGACCAGGCGGTCGGCGCGTCGAAGGTGATCCGCCGGCCGTTCACGAACAGCGAGAGTTCGTCGTCCACGTTGGCGAACTGGATTCGCCAGGAGCCCCGACCGCGGACGGGCGTGGTCGCGGTGGCCGGAGTCGAGCCGCCGGGCACCGCGAGGCTCGCGCGGCCGTCGGTGAGATCGATCTCGAGGCGATGGCGTGCGCCGGCCTCGACGAGGTCGAGCGCGACCCGCCCCGAGCCAGAGCGGCTCTCAAGCAGGCACTCGACCGCCAAGTCGCCCACGGCATGCAGCCGCGTGGGCTGGGTGTTGTAGGGCTGGAAGTCGTCCACCGGCTTCGGGGCCGGGGCCGACGGACGGCCGCCCGCGCGGATCGCCCGCCAGTCGTCGAAGGCGGGCACGAGGTGGCGGTAGCGGAGCGTGGCGGAGCCGCCGCCGCTGCATGCGGCGGAGAACGAGCGGCCGGCGTCGTCGGTCGTCCACTGGCAGCCGTTCGCCGGCGGCGCCGCCCAGTCGGCCCAGGCCGTCGGCCAGCCGGCTTTCACCAGCTCGGGCGACACGTGATCCGAGTCGCTCACGCACTGGAGCATCGCCAGCATCCGCTCGGGCGGCTTGCGGGCGATGGTCGCCGGGGCCTCGTCGCGGGCGGTCCAGATGTCGCCGCCGGTGATCACCACCGTCTCGCCGGGCAGGCCCACGAGCCGCTTGATGTAGTTGGTCTTGGCGTCTTCGGGATACTTGAACACGACCACGTCCCAGCGTTCCGGGGCGGAGAAGTCGTAGGCGAACTTGTCCACGAGGATGCGGTCGCCGTTGAACGAGGGATACTGCGGATCGGGCTGACCGGGGCGGATCGCCAGCGGCGTGTCGGCCCCGCAGTTGAAGCAGCGGGCGGCGGGCACGATCCGGTCGGGACGGACGCGGCCGGCCAGCTCGTCCCACTCCTGGCTCGCCCCGACCTGAAACACCGCGCCGCACGACGGGCAGGCGAGATCCTTGTGGCGGCCCATCAAGGTCGGCGCCATCGAGCCGGTGGGGATCACGAACGCCTCGGCCTCGAAGGCGCGGAACAGCAGGGCGAGCGTGAACGCCACCACGATCGACTCGATCGTCTCGCGGCCGCCGGCGAGCGGACTGCGGACGACGTCGCCGCGGCGCGAGCCCTCGGCACGCCGGGAGTCGATCGCGCGGTCGCGGGAGCTGGTGATGACCATGGGGCACTCCGGGGAGGGAACTCTCGCGGAGTCTACCCGTGCCGGCGCGCCGGGCTCAACGCGCGGCCGCGGCGAGCAGCTCGTTCACCGTCGCGTCCACGTCGGCGTAGGTGAACGGCCGGCGGAGCACCGTGGCGGCATGATCGTCGTCGTAGCGCACCGCAAGCGAGCCGTCGGGCCGCCAGACGAACACCGCCGGCACGCTCGCGAGGTCGAGCTTCGCATACATCGCGTCGGCCTCCTCCGTCGCGATCAGGTTGACCACGCGGTCGGCCCCGACCTGCCGGAGAAACTGCCGGACCGGCGGCACCACGTCGGCGAGGCCGCCGCTGCCGTCGTAGTCGAGGGCCAGCGACAGGCAGGCGACGCGGTCGGGGTGGGCGGCCGCGAGGCGGACGAGCCCCGGAAACTCTTTGACGCACGGCGGGCAGGACGTGCTCCAGCAGTCGAGCACGACGACCTTCCCCCGCTGCCGCGCCACCTCCTGCATCAGGCCCGTATGGTCCACCGGGGTGAGCACGGGGCCGTCGTCGTCGGCGCGGGCCCAGGCGATCCCCGCCGCCGCCAGGCCCCCGAGCATTCCCAGGGCGGCGCGCCTGCCGCACAATCGCCCGGCGTTCCTCTCGGGCCGGGAGCCTGCCGCCATGCCACGATTCGAGCACATCCGTCACAAGCCTCCGCTGGTCCTCGCCGCGCCGCGGCAGCTGATCGTGGCCTGTGCCGTGATGCGCAGCCACGTCAACCTCTCGCACATCGTACGAACCTGCGGCTGCTTCGGCATTCCCCGGGTGATCGCCTGCGGCGCGGCCGGCATCCACGGGCGGATCGCCCGCGATGGCGCCGAGTCGGTCGAGGTGGCAGTGCATCGCAGCCTGCCGCCGGTGCTCGACCGGCTCAAGGCCGAGGGATACGAGATCGTCGGACTGGAGCAGGCCACGCGGTCGGAGAGCCTGTTCACCTTTTCCTTCGCGGCGAAGACGGTGCTCGTGATCGGCAACGAGCGGGCGGGACTCGAGCAGGAGGAACTCGACCGCCTCGACCGCGTCGCCGAGATCCCCATGGCCGGCCTGCCGCACAGCCTCAACGCCGCAACCTCGGCCTCGATCGCGGTCTACGAATACTGCCGGCAGTGGCCGGCAGGCGGAGGGGCGGCATGACCTTCGTGGTCGGCACCGACGAGGCGGGCTACGGGCCGAACCTCGGGCCGCTCGTCGTGGCGGCCACCGCCTGGGAGGCGGCCGCGGAGACGGCCGACGTGGAAGCCGCTTTCACCGCCGCCACCGCGGACCTCGACGGCCTGTGGGGCGACTCGAAACGGATCTTCCGCGGCGGTGGCGGATTCGCGGCCCTGGAGCGGGGCGCGCTGGCGGGCGTGGCGAGCAGCGGCGGCGTGCCCGAGCGCTGGGCCGATCTGCTCACGGCGGTCGCCGCCGCGCATGGACCGCCGGCGGAGTGGGCGGAGGCCGCGCGCGCGATGCAGCTGCCTCGCGAGAACGACCGCGCCGCCTGCACGGCGGCCGCGACCCGTGCCGCCGCCGCGCTTGCCCACGCCGGCCTGGGGCTCGTCGCGGTGCGGTGCCGGCTCATCCAGCCGCGGGAGTTCAACGCGCTGCTCGATGCCGGCCTCAACAAGAGCGACGTCCTCTCGCGGGCCACGCTCGACCTCGCCGCTCCGCTCGTGGCCGCGGCGGAGGGAGCGTCGGTCGTGTGGTGCGACCGGCACGGGGGCCGGCGCCGCTACGCGCCGCTCGTGTCGCGGGCGTTCGCCGCGCCGCTGGTGCAGGTGGTCGACGAGACGCCGGAATGGTCGGCCTACCGGCTGCCGGAGATCGACTGCCGGATCGAGTTTTCGGTGCGCGGCGAGTCGCGGCTGCCGGTGGCCTTGGCGAGCATGACGGCGAAGTATGTCCGCGAACTCTCCATGGCAGCCTTCAACGCCTGGTGGAGCGGTCGCTGCCCCGGGCTCGCGCCCACGGCCGGCTACCCGGTCGATGCGGTGCGCTGGCGGCGCGATGCCGAGGCCGCCGTGCAGGCGGCGGGTCTCGGCTGGGACGACCTCTGGCGACGAGCCTGAGTCGGCCTTCAGGAAGCCCAATCGCGTCAGCGATGGGGATCTCGTGCGCCGCGCCGCTCGGGGCTGCCCGTGCCCGTCGCCGGACGTGCGCCGCGGCCCTCCAGGCCGCGGCTCTCTGCATGTCCGCGGCGCTTCGCCATCCTGGCTTCGCTTGCTCCCATAGCCCGGCTCCCGGGCACGGGCAGCCCCGAGCCCGTCTGTTGGTCGTCACGGTGTTTGGCGTCCGGTGTCCGAAAGTGGCCGCAGGTTTTCAACCTGCGGATGCCTTCTGCCTGAACGGCGTGTCCGCCCGCTTGTTTGCCGGGCGGCCGGTGGCCACAATCGCGGCATCATGGCTGCCCTCACGACTCGCCTCTACATCGTTCGCCACGCGATCGCCGAAGATGTGTCACCCGACGGCGACGATCGCTCGCGGCGGCTCACGCGGAAGGGGAGCCGGCGGTTCGCGCGGCTCGTGAAACGGCTCGCGCGGGCCGGCATGGACGTGGACGCGATCGCCACGAGCCCGCTGGTGCGGACCCGCGAGACGGCTGAGATCCTCGCCGCCGGACTGCCCGGGCGACCGCCCGTGGTGGTGGTCGATGCGCTCGCCCCCGGATCAGACTGGCACCGGATCGTCGAGTGGACCGTGGCGCAAGACGCGGCGACCGTCGCCTGGGTCGGGCATGCCCCGTGCGTGGGCCGGCTCGTGGCGGCGTCGATCGGCGACGGTTCGGCCGCCGTCCGCATGGAGAAGGGGGCCGTCGCGTCGATCGCCTTCGCCGACGGCCTCGGACACCCCGGCGAGCTCGAGTGGCTGGCGGTGCCCGATCTGCTTCGCCGCCGCTGACGGGCCTCTGGCAGCCGGGCGTGGCCGCGGTCGGAGGCCTGCTTACAATGCCCGGGGACGGACTGTGTCTCGCTTGGCTCGACCGGCGGGTGGTGCGGTCCGGTCGCGTGTTCGATGGGTTTTCCCGATTCGTGCTGGAGAAGGTGACGTAGCCATGGCAGTTTTCCCGTGTGCGCGGTGGTCCTGGGCCTCGACGACGTTCATCCTTGGTGGCCTGGCGGTGCTCGCCGGCTGTGCTCCGACGGGCGGCCCGGTCGCCCGCGAGGACGTCGTCGAAATTGAGACCATCGAGATGGCCCCCGCCGCCGGCGGGAAGCCGGTCGCGTCGTCGGCCAGCGACACCGCCCAGGCGATCGACGCCTCGCGGCAGGACGTCGATGCCCGCGCCGCGGCGGCTGATTCAGCGATCGCCGCAGCGGCCGCGCCCGTGGCCTCAGCGGCCGTCGCGACACCTGTGGCTCCGACCACCACGCCGGCGCCCACGGCGCCAGCCGCCACGCCCGCCCCCGCGGCCGCGCCGGCTGCCGCCGAACTGACAGAGACGGTGCAGCTGGGCGAGCCGGCTCTCACGTCGGGCGTGCCTGGCAGCGGCCCGCTCACCCTCGCGGAGATCGATGCCTGGCTCGCCGATCCGAAGAACTCCCGGATCCTCACGCCGGTGCTGCCGCTCGGCCTCTCGCAGGGCTCCGGCCAGATCACGGGCCTCGACGCCAACCCGCTCACCCGCGCCAAGATCGAACTCGGACGTCAGCTCTACTTCGACACGCGGCTGTCCGCCGACTCAACCGTGTCGTGTGCCAGCTGTCATGATCCGTCGATGGGCTACTCCGCCCACACGAAGACCGGCATCGGCATCCGCGGTCAGGCCGGTGGCCGCAACTCGCCCGTGTCGTTCAACCGCATCCTTTCGGGCAAACAGTTCTGGGACGGCCGTGTCGATTCACTCGAGGCCCAGGCGGTCGGCCCGATCCAGAATCCCATCGAGATGGGGTTCACGCACGAGGGGGTCGTCAAGCGGCTGTCAGAGAACCCGGTCTACAAGAAGCAGTTCGACGCGATCTTCGGCGAGCTCACGATCGACCGCGTCGGCCAGGCGATCGCCGCCTTCGAGCGGGCGCTCGTGACGGAGCCGTCGCCCTACGATTATCACGAGCAACTGCTGCCGTTCACGAAGATGGACGCGGAGGATATCGCCGACGACGAGGAACTGGCCGCGAAGTACCGGGTGGCGAAGGCGGCGGCCGAGGCCCATCCGCTGAGCGAATCGGCGAAGTTGGGCCGCGACCTGTTCTTCGGCAAGGCCAACTGCACCGCCTGCCACGTGGGTGCCAACCTCGCCGACGAGAAATACCACAACCTCGGCGTGGGCATGGATAAGGCGGATGCCGACCTGGGCCGCTACGTCGTCACGAAGGAGGAAGCCGACAAGGGCGCCTTCAAGACGCCGACGGTCCGCAACGCGGCCCTCACTGCTCCCTACATGCACGACGGCTCGGTGGCCACGCTCGAGGAGGTGGTGGAGTGGTACGACAAGGGCGGCCATCCGAATGCCTTCTTGAGCGACAAGATCAAGCCGCTCAATCTCACGGCGGATGAGAAGGGGGCGCTCGTGGAGTTCATGAAGGCCTGCACGAGTCCGACGCCCCCGGTCGAAACGGCGCGGCTGCCGGAATGATGGCCGACGACCGGGTGCTGCTGCCCCTCGCCGCCGCGACGCGGCCGCTCTATGCAGGCGTCGATCTCGGCGGCACGAACATCAAGGCGGCGCTCGTGGACGACGCCGGCCGAGTGGTGGCGTTTCACACGGAGCCCACGCACGCGGACCGCGGCCCCGAGGACGCCGCCGCCCGCATGGGCCGCGCGGTGCACACGCTGGCGTCGCTCGCCGGGATCGCCGCGGCCGACATCGCCCGCGTGGGCCTCGGTTCGCCCGGGCCGCTCGACATCCCCAAGGGCACGATCGTGCGGGCGGGCAACCTGCCGGGGTGGGAC
>Ga0208376_1000158_pt1 | contig 20553 bp, 25 predicted proteins | sample CryBogmetaGMA25M_FD_184548 | JGI IMG/M metagenome (GOLD analysis project Ga0208376, IMG submission 184548) | Freshwater microbial communities from Crystal Bog, Wisconsin, USA - MA2.5M (SPAdes) | ecosystem: Environmental > Aquatic > Freshwater > Lake | place: Crystal Bog, Wisconsin, USA...
CCCCCTCTCCCCGCGTGGGAGAGGGGGCGGGGGGGTGAGGGCGTCCACTTCCGCAATTTCTGGGGTCGCACCAAACGCGCCCAGCTTCAGGATGCGCTGGACGATCCGACAACGCATCCCTACCAGCCCCTCAATCCGCCGGTGGAGATTGGTCTGCCCTTCCAGCCGCGTGCGATAGGCGTACATTACCTCACCTGGCCGTTGCTGCCCGACCTCCTGCCAACCTCGTTTCCTGGCATCCAGACCGGGCGCGATGAGGTATTGGTAGATATTGACCGTGAGCGGTTGATCGAGCGGATGCAGCACTATTTTGATCCGCACATCAGCCACGCGGAGATGGCTCGGATTGCGCCCAGATTCATGGAGAGCGGCGCACGATTCAATCCAACCGTAACCCGCGATACGCTGCTCAAGCGTGGCTTTCTGCCGCAGAATGTTGTCCGCTACTGCTACCGTCCCTTCGATGTGCGCTGGCTCTATTGGGAGCCGGAGACCAAGCTGCTTGATGAAAAGCGATCTGACTATTTCCCGCACGTGTTTGAGGGAAATAGTTGGCTCGCTGCGGTTCAGCAGAATCGCAAGGATTTCGATCCGCCGCTTGTGATGACCCTCCATGCCACAAGGCACATCATTGAGCGCGGCGCGAATCTCTTCCCCCTCTCCCTCCGCACCAGTTCCCAAATGAAGCTGAACCACGCCCCCGACCTATGCGATCTCGGCGACGGGCGGCGGCTGAATCTGAGCGACGCGGCGGTCGCCTACCTCAGCCGCATCGGCAGCATGGCCGACGCGGAGGCGTTGTTCTACCACAGTATCGCCATCCTGCACGCCCCGGCCTACCGGGTCGAGAATGCCGGGGCGCTGCGCCAGGATTGGCCACGAATTCCGCTGCCTGTCCGCCGCGATCTGCTATTGGCATCGGCAGAATTAGGCCAACAGATCGCCGCCCTGCTCAATAGCGAGCTACCCGTTGCTGGCGTCACCAGCGGCGCACTCCGTGAGGAACTGAAAACCATCGGTATCCTCAGCGTCATCGGCGGCGGGCCGATCAACCTCGCCGCCGGCGACCTGGATGTGACAGCGGGATGGGGATTCGGCGGGCGCGGCGGGATTACCATGCCGGGGAAGGGTAAAGTGACAGAGCGGGCGATCACGGCCAACGAAGAGAACCCGGCCCTGGGGCTAGGCGCGGGCGCGACGACCTACGACATCAGGCTAAACGAACGGGTCTACTGGCGCAACATCCCGCCGTGCGTCTGGGAGTACACCATCGGCGGGTATCAGGTGATCAAAAAGTGGCTCAGCTACCGCGAGCGCGTCCTTCTGGGGCGAGGACTCAGCCCGGACGAAGCCCGCGCCGTCACCCAGATCGCCCGCCGCATCGCCGCCATCCTGCTGCGGGAGGCGGAACTGGATCAGAATTACCGGGACGTGGCGGGGGAGACGTATGTGGAGGATCATCGTTTTGACGCAAAGACGCAAAGACGCAAAGAAATATAAAAACCTTTGCGCCTCTGCGCCTTTGCGTCACAATGAAGATCTTATTGTGACGCGAAGACGCGAAGTAAAGGGGATAACCACCGCGAAGCGAATCACATTATATAATTGCAGACGTAGGGAGGGTACGATTGTGATACTCAGACCCCGATCAGCGAGGGAACATGTCTCAATCCATCATCGGTGATCGCTTTGAGATGGGCGACTTGATTGGCCAGGGCGGTATGGGTTCGGTCTATCGGGGAATTGATCGCCAGACGGGAAAGACCATCGCGATCAAGGCGCTGCGCAACGACATCGGCGATATTACCACAACCGTCATCGAGCGCTTCGAGCGTGAGGCCGAGGCGCTGCGCAGGCTGAACCACCCGAACATTGTGCAGATTGTGGCCACGGTTGATGAGGGCGGTCGCCACTACCTGATCCTTGAGTATGTCGAGGGTGGCTCGCTCGCCCAGTTGCTCCAACACCAGCCGCAGATGCCGATCAAACAGGTGGTGCAGATTGCGCTTGATATTGCTGATGCCCTGACCCGCGCCCACCGGCTGAAGATTATCCACCGCGATATTAAGCCGCATAATGTGTTGATTGCCGATGATGGCACGCCGCGACTAACTGACTTTGGGGTGGCGCACCTCGATGACCGCACCCGCCTGACCCAGAGCGGGTCAATGGTCGGTACCTACGCATATCTCAGCCCCGAGGGCTGCCACGGCGAGGATCTGGACGAGCGGGCCGATATCTGGTCGTTTGGTGTGATGCTCTTTGAGATGCTTGCCGGACAACGGCCTTTTGGTGGTGCGAACCCCGGCGCAACGATTACTGCCGTACTCTCGAAACCAACCCCCGACCTATCCCTTCTGCGGCCTGATGTGCCACCGCGCATGGTCGCACTGATCAACAGCATGTTGCAGAAGGATCGCGACACACGTATATCCAGTGTGCGAATGGTCGGTGCCGAGCTAGAGGCGATCTTGCGCGGCGACAGCGCGACGCCTAGCAATCAGCCGGGCGTGACCCGCGTGCTGGTGCCGCGCGAGGACTCACGATTCAGTACCCCGATCACACCAGTGGGGAGCGCCCAAAATACGCCGACATCGGGATCAGAGACACGGGTTCTTCAGACTGCGCTGACCGATGCCGGTGTGGTGTCCCCAATAGCGGAACCGACAGCGCCGACGCGAGCCAAGCCCACAGCGTTAACCATTCTTGTTCTTGTCGCGGTGATCGTGATCGGCAGCAGCGTGCTACTGCTTGGGCACAATGGGAATGGCAGTCATGTGGCAGCGCCTACTGTATCAGCAGTCTCCCTCGATCTTGCCGCTGCGGTTACAGCATCCCCGATGGCAGCCACAGCAACCGCCGCGCCCACGGTCGCGCCCACCCCGAGTCCATTGCGGGTCAAGCCGGTGGCGGAGGGCGAGTATATGGCGCTGGTTGCACGCATTGAGCCGCTAAGCGACGGAACCGACCCGACCCGCTTTGTGATTGACAACCTGACCCAGGCACTTGAGGAGGAGGTACCCTTCACCCACATCAAAGTGCGCGAGTACCCCCAGGTGATCAAATCGGCGGCGGCGGCCCAGGCGGCGGCTGCCGACAATAACGCGCCAATTGTCATCTGGGGCAACTACGATCCTAGCGGCGTCGAGCTCAATGTGGCAATCGGCGTCACCAATGCCTTCACGCATATCGGCATTGAGCGGGCCATCTTGGAGCGCACGGCAAATGTACGGGTACACCTGACGGATGCACGCAAGGAATCGGCGGCGGTACCGGTGCTGGTGGCGCTCAATGTGCTGCGCAACGCGGATGGCAACGCCTACGAGCTATTGCGCACGGTGGCTTCGCTTGAGGAGCTGAAGGCCACACGAGCCGAGGTACCCGGCAACAGTGTGTCCGCTAGGGTCAATCGCTTTTTCCTGGCCTACTTTAACGACACACCGCAGGCGATCAAAGAGATTGACGCTGCGATCAGCCTTGATCCCAATCCACTGCTTTACACCTACCGGAGCGCAGTGCGCATGCGCGCAGGGCGGGTTGACGAAGCGCTGAGCGATATGGAGACCGCACGGCGCACCGGACCGGCGGGCTGGACCAGCCCGCTAACGTTTCTTGGCGGTACGAAGGCTATCGTTGGTCGGGCGAACGCAGAGACCATGGCCCAATCAATGGAAATGTACAATCAGGTTGTCGCGCAGCAGCCCAACGACTGGTTTGCGCTCAGCTCGCGCGGATTCTTATACTACATGCTTGGCGATCTAGCGGCGGCACGCGCCGATCAGGAGCGGGCGATCTTGCGTGACCCCGACATAAACATGCCCTACATCTCAAGCGCACTGATCGCACTACACGAGGCGCGGTTGGCCGATGCGGCCACGCTGATCAAGGAAGCCAGTACGCGCTTCCCCAACCCCACCTTTGGCATGCGCGTATTCAGCGCCTTCTATGGCGATAAAGTCCCCAACTTCTTTGGCCCACTACAAGCCGCCTTTGGCAGCCTGATGGTCGGACAGTACGCCGAAACGGTAGCGTATACCGACATTGCGCTTACCGTAGACAACCGGCTGAGCGACGCCCACTTTCTGCGCGGCTTCGCCCAGTGCAACCTGGGACAGCCCGCCGAGGCTGAGGCGTCCTACAGCCATGCGCTTGAGCTAGCGCCCAACTTTAGTCTGCTGCACCTGCTACGCGCCGAGGTTCGCGCTAGCCAGAAGAATCTCCAGGGAGCGCAGGAGGATGTCGCCGCCGCCGCGAGTGGCTCGCAAGCCGCCGCCCTAGCTGACTCTATCGTGGCGACCAAGGCCGGCAAACTGAGCTGTAAGTCGCTGTTTGCGCCGCACTAGCGCACGTTTTGTGCAACCAGAAGCCTTTGCGTCACAACAAGATCTCGGTTGACGCAAAGACGCGAAGACGCGAAGAAACACACAAACGCTTTGCGCCTTCGCGCCTTTGCGCCTTTGCGTTAAAACAAGATTATGGTTTTGACGCAAAGACGCGAAGACGCGAAGAAACACACAAACGCTTTGCGGCTTGGCACCTTTGCGCCTTTGCGTTAAAACAAGATCTCGGTTGACGCGAAGACGCGAAGAGTGAGAAGGATTGCGGAATTGCGGAACTAGGAGGTACGGAGTCGCTCTAGATCTTGGAGTACCGATGCCGCGAGGCTGAGTGTCATCTTGACCGTAAAAGAGAGTTCGCCAGGAAAACGGCGCTCATAATCGGCACTCACGCGATTCTTCAGGAGCCGCTCAAGATTCGCCCCAACGGCTTTTCGCTTCCGGTCAGGACTATTCTTGAAGTGATTGATCAAGCCCTGGTGTGATGTATCTGTGCGCTGTGGTATATACCCATCACGGCTGCGTGCGACAATCTGCGCCGTCCCGTAGACAGCATAATACGCTCGGCTATCAGCCGAGCGCAATCGCGCCTCTCCACTGGTAGCCACATCCTCGCCGCCAAGCGCCTGCGCAAGCGTCAGATACTCAGACCAATCGAAGCTCATGCTGCGGTGATCGTCATAAAAAGATCACCAAAGGCGCGATCCATTGCGTCAAGCCACCACTCCTGATCAAAGGCCGTCAGTCGAGCCAGCGCAGCATCGGGATTGTCGTTTGGAACAAGGATATACACACCGATCTGTGGTGGCTGATAACCCTCAGGGTCTTCGACGAGGCGTAAGATAATCGGCATCCCTGAGAAGTAGAGCGGAATCATACTCCATGCCTCTAAAAGCAAGGAGATGAGGTGTGGATGGCACTCAAGATAGCTTCGTATCGCCTCGCGGCCCTGGAGTATATACATGCGCTCGATCAGATCGATCTGTTCGCGTGATGCGCGGGTCACGGATGCGGTACTGCTTTCCCATACCACGAGATGCCCTGGTTCGCTCTGTGCTGAGTTTGCGAGGTGGGCAAGTTGCGTGCGGATCTGGCGTACCACATGTGCATAACCGCTGATGCCATCACCTGACGTGTGGTGATTTGGCCAGGGACTCATCATAGAAGCCATCAGCGTATCACTCCAAACTGTGCGCGGAGCACATCCGTAATACTCGCCTCAAAGACCTGTTCGACCTGAGCATGTGCGGCTTCGATCCACTCCAAAACCGTATCCATCGAGACGGCACCGGGGGTGATCAGGAAGTAATCAATATCGAGACTGACAACACGTTCACCATCAATTTCAGGTGCCGCTGTCTGAAGCTTCAGTGTCAGCGCATCACGCCCATCAGCAAAGGCAAATTGCAGACCGACAATGAACGTCCCGTGATCAGATGGCAACTGTGGCCCGAGCTTAGGGTAAACTTCAAAATAATCTTCTAGCATGACACGGGGTTGCGGAAATACGATACGGTTAATGTAGCGCAGCCCAATACGATGAATACCTGTTGGCTGGATAACGCGGCGATGTGCATCGAGCGCCATTGCAATCAGTGGCCGAAAGGCTGTCCAGGAGGGGTAAGGGTCGAGATGATTGACCACCAGCAGTTGTGCCGACCTGAATCAAAGCGTGCTTATCGTCACGCAGAAATTGCACGCGATCAACAATCTGGATCTCTTGACCCATACCTTGATCAGACGGGGAGACATTGAGGGCGATGGTGCGGCCTGGACGCCGAAGGGGAAACTGCTCACGAACCTGCTCATAGATCAAGCCCGGCGACACAAGATCCCAGGGCGTATCCGGCGCAAACTGAATCTCACAGAGCGTCTCGATAAGCGGTGGATGCTGGTATGTTTTCCCCATTGATACGCCTCATCTATCGCTGTCATCAATTGCCTCAATCATACCATGGGACGCTGCCGCCTGTTGAGGGGGTTCTGCTGATAGTGGCGCCTTCTCCTCGCCAGCGACGTCGCCTGTAGGCTATGATGGGTGGCTTGTTCTCAGATTATGAGAGAGAAGTTATCCTGACTTCTTAGGAATGTGTCTATCTCGCTATTGATAGCCTGATAATCTCTGTAAATCTCCTCCTCCACCACCTGTGATCGTATAGCCTCTTTGCCATAGAGCAGAAGGGCTAACTCCGGCATAACATAATAAATAAACGCCAGTGCTTGTGCCCAACTGAGCGCCAATGGGTTTTGAGTTACAGAGACCTTGCCGACGTTAGGCCGGGGTGTTCCTCAGCCTGGTTGAGCACCAGGTGGAATTGCTCAGGCGCAGCGGGGCACGTGTGGGCGTGGTCTGGCTGAAGGCTCCCAGGGGAATAGAGCGGTTTGAGGAGTGCTAAGCGTGGAAAAGCGCAATGAGTACGGCGACAACCTCAGCCCGTTTGGTGGCGCTGATATGCCCAGCGCGGTAGAGGATGAGCGCACCATCAGCCGTGAAGAGCCGGTTGGGGCGGATGAAGCTAGGATAGCGAAGCCCACCCTCGGCAAAGTCAGCATCGAGCAGCGGAATAGCGAAAGGGTCTCGCGTGGCTTGGCTGGTAATCTGGCATAGGATAACATCATCACCGCTGAGGTTGGCCGAGACATGGACGGCGCTTGGTGGCGCTGAGGTCGGAGAAGGGGAAGGGTGCAACCACGACATCGCCCGCTACAAATGCGCCCACGCCGCATCCTCCTCGGGGGTATCCCAATCACGGCGCAGCACCGCTTCACTTGCCAGCGCAAGGGTACGGCTATCCGGCTCGGGCTGTAGCAGTGCGGCCATATCGCGCTCAATCAGGTAGGAGACAAAGTCATAGACCATCGCCAGCTTCTCGGGGGGCAACTGTCGCAATCGCTCATCAATCTCGTGAAGGAGGGAAGCTGTCATCAGCGTGTCCCCTTTCCGAAAAAGGTTTGACGGGCCGTTTCAGCCCGTCAAAATGCGCTAAACTCAGTTTGGCGACCCCGATTGGGGGCCGTTTTGTATTTCTCCTCACCTCGCCGCTTACGCTCGTGTGAGGAGTTTGTAGGTGACTCCATCAATCGTTACGGTGACATAGCCGTTGGACACGCGATCTGTCGCGTCTGTCGTGTAGCCCCCCAATGACCATTTTTTGCCTGCGCTCGTTGCGATTGTTCCGCTCGCCTTAATCTCTCCCGCCACTGCGCCGGTCGCGCTTCCAACATTCATGCCGCCAGTGAACGTGTTGGAGGAAGCGTTCTTCAGCGGCACATTTGATGACAGCCGATTATCAGCAAGCGTGCCGGTGACAGCGCTGGCAAGATCGAGTAGTCCATACGCGACGGTCCCCCCGCCGGTGGCGCGGAGTACCTGGCCCGTCGTGAGGCCACTCACGCCGGGGTAGCCGGTCGTGCTATCCGCGTGGCCCGCATTGTCTGCATATCCGGCAGAGATACGTGTCCATCCTCCCCACGTGCCATCCTCTTTAAATCGTACACTCACGTAAGGACTCCCTCCATAGGGAGTCCGAGGCCAATACAGTTGCGTAAAATACGTCGGATACTCGACGCCCAACCCCATTGTGAAGCCGTAATATTGAGTTGCTCCGGGGATTTGAGGCGAGTCTATCCCGGTGCTATGGATGTAGTGAGCTCCTGTGGAGTTCACTGCGTTGAAATTGGTGTTAAAGAGGTGCATATGACCGTCATTATTAAAAACAACAGCTATATCTCCTTCTATATGATTACGAAGGTTCGTCAGGAGCGCACTCACCTCATCCAGCGTAGCAGCTCCTGCTATCTGGTCTCGAATTGCCGTCAAGCTGGCGATCACCTCATCCAGCTTGGCGACATAGACGTTACCCGCTGGCTCGGTCGCGGGTTCCCCTCCCAGCACGGTTATCGCTTCGTTTAATTTGTCAACGTAGATGTTGCTCATGGCATGAGTGTGATGGTGACATCAGGAGGAATGCTCCCTCCTGGCCCTGGACCATAAGTTAGGCCGTAGGCAATCATTGGCACGGTTGGATTTCTGTATTCAGTCAAAGTTGTCATCCCCTCTGCATAAAAACAATCGTACTGCGCAACTATTGCCTGCAGAGAAGAAACCTCCCTCCATTGACCCGGGAATGACACGTCTGGACTGGCGGGTATTCTATATTCTTGAAGATACAATGTGTTCTGAAAGGATGGAGCATCACGCAATCTCCATCGCACGCATACTCGAGGGGTGTCAGTAGGAGTATCTACTATGGCGAATACAGTTATGTTTTCTGTGTATCCACCGACATAGTGATTTACAATACTCATGTTCTGACTCCACGTGATCCCCCCGTTATAGATGGTAGGTCTGAACAGTCCGTTAGCCATCTGAGTCCATGAACCCGCGACAAGCGGGTCTCCATCCCCCCCCCCGCATCCACCCAGAACGTTGGGGTCTTCGATAGGGCAGATGTAGACCTTCAGGCTATTGCCCCTATCTACGTTAAACTCTGCGCCGGTAAGCAAACCAGACTCAGGAATAGAGAGTGTTACCCACTGATTCGTAGAATATCGTTCGCCTCTACCGGGAATCACCCCAAACGAGTCCGCTTTGCTGGCGACATAGATATGGTAGTTTGTCCAGTTTGCGCAGTGTACGGTTGTATATCCTGCTGCAATGTAGTCGAAATCTACGGTAAAGTCGCCGCCTAGCGTTTCCGGCCATGTGGCAATGGTGACAGGAGTAATGCTTATCGCGGTCGTGTCCTGGTAAAAGGTTCCCGTGCTTACCAGAGGTGATGAGCAGACGCCAGGAGGCAATGTGTTGAGCGGATTGCCCGTATTCCCCGCAATCGTGCCGGTATTCCCCGCGATTTCGCCCGTGTTGGTGGCAATCGTCCCCGTGTTGGTGGCAATAACGCCCGTATCGGCGGCAATTGCGCCGGTGTTGGCTTCAATCGCGGACACCCCATCGTTGACCAATTTGAGCAAATCTTTCATGGTCGGCGTGACAAATGCGGTATCGAACTGCGCAAGGAGTCGCACAATCAGGTCTTTTGTGGCACCGAGCGTAGATGTATTGCTCGCCACACCTGATGTGTTGCTTGCGACGCTGGATATTCCCGAGTCCAGAGCCTCAATGGCTGTCTTAAGTTGCAGGAGACTCGCACCTGGCGCGGTTCCGGCGAGGTTCCACAGGGATTGGTTGATGCTACGGATGGTTGTTTCCGTCCCGCCCGTCCCTCGTAATGCGGTAATCTCATCCAGTATTTGAAGGAGAGTCGCACCTGGCGCGGTTCCGGCGAGGTTCCACAGGGATTGGTTGAGGCTACGGATGGTTGTTTCCGGGCCGCCGGTGCCTCTCAGCGCGGTAATCTCAGCCATGAGCGCCTGGTGCTGGTCGGTCATGAGCTGCTGGAGCGCCGCGAATTTCTGGGATAGGTTGGTGGGGTCGCTCATACCAGTTTGTCCCTGATCTCAGTGAGCCGTGTGAGCAGATCGGAGAGCTTCGCGATGTTGCTGTCAATCACGTTGCGGTCAGCGGTTGCTACCGCCGTGCCACGCAGCGCCATCAACAGGTTATCATCCGGTGCCGGTTCGCTGTTGCCATCAATTCCCGCCGTCAGCCGTCTGAGCAGATCGCGCACGGTATGGGAGTCGGGAAGTGCAGGCGCACCGAGGATACTTTCGTCCGCACTCGCGGTCACTCCAGCTACCTCATTTTCGGCCAGTTGCCACAATCGGCTGACGTGTGCACGGAGCGCGTTGGGTGTGTTGGCGCTGGCCGAGGGCACGCTGGTCAGGGCGGGGGTGATCACGCCGGCAACATCCGTGTACTGGGTGCCGTTTAACGCGGAGTCCAAGAGCCGGTAGACTCTGCGCTGCTCGTCTATCAGTTGCTGCATGCATCCGGCCATGAGCATTTCCTCTATTTCAGCGAACGCTTGATAGGCGTTGAACCAATCGTCTCGGGTCTGCCAAATACTTTGGTGCTGCATGTCGCCAAAGAACTGGCGAAAGTGGGGAATAAGCGGGATAGGCACGCAGAGCAGTGCCGACGGGGTGTTAGCGAGGTCGGGACAGACGTATTTAATAGCGTCTCTCGGCACGCTCATACCCCCAATAAGCAGTCAGTAGTCCCACCAGATCGGAACCCAGCCAAGTTAAGGCACCTGCCGCCCCCGGCCCCCAGGGGGCACATGGGGCCGTGCCCCCAATGCCTGTGACGGTTGCGGCTAGCAGGGCCGCAATATCTACATCAGCGATGTTTAGCCCCACGCCGGCGTAGGGGTCGGGCGGCTGGAGTTGCTTTATTGCCACAAGGCCGGGTAGCACCAGGTCGTAGCGGCCCCCGTCTGCGGTGGCGAATTGGAAGACGCTGCAGCGGTTGACATCGCTGTTTGTCGCCGGGGCCGGGTCGGTATCATCCAGGTAGCGGAGTGAAATCTTTACCTTCCACAACGCGCAGCTAGAGATGGGAATGAACAACTCCGCATAGGCTGCAGCAAAGGCCCCTGCAATGGGCAAGAGTGACGACGCTACATTGATGATATGTAGTGTCGTCACCCCTTTGTAATCACGAAAATACAGGGTGATGCGAACCGTTTCGTCAGGTTGCCACCCCACGTTAGCCCTTGTACTCGCGGCTCTTCAGCGAGGCGGTATTCTTCTTGTAGGCTTCCTTCACGGACCGGAAATCATCGCCCCGGCTGTTGCTGGGCTGGGTACCCGCGATGCCCGTGATGAGGGCCGAGACGAGCGCGGCCACGGCCACATTGGCGAGATCGATGTAGGTACCGGGGGGGCTGATGGTGTTCAACAGAACGGACTCTATGATGCCCGGCCAGCTCAGGCTCTTGAGGTGGTTGCCCACGGTGCGGATGACTAGGACGCCCTTGTCTTCTACATCCGAGCCTGCGACCGCCACTGGGTAGGTATCGTCGTAATATTCTTGATTGATGCTGTAGCCAATGAGTGCGCAGTCCGTGACCGGGTTGACCAGCGCGGCGTAGGCCGTGGCGTAGGTTCCGACTGCGGCAAGGGTGGTACCTGTGGGGAACGGTACCGTCGTGCGTGAGATTGCCAGATCGTCATCCTGGTAGGAGAGCGAGAGCTGGATCGGCCCGGCGACAATGGCCATGATGTTCTCCTTAAAACTCAAATTTAACTCGATAGGTCGAGTTTGAAGGGACTGTTAAACCAGCTTGGCGCGCAGAGCCTCGGCGTTCCGCTGCCGCTTGGGGTCATCTGGTCGAAGCACCGACTCCCAGGGAAAGAGTGTCTCGCCATTCACCCGCCATTCGAGGGGGCGCTGCTGGATAACGAGCAGCTCGACGGTGTGCGAACCCGCCTTGCCGACCGCCACGTCGCCGCTATCATCAATCGAGACGCCCAGTTCGCCCGGAGCGGCGGCAAAGGCGTTAGTGAACAGCGCTTCGTACTGAAATTTGTTGAGGGACATACAACCTCCTGCTACTGATTGCTATGGCTGCGCCGCCAGCTGGACGGCGGGGAACCCGTTACTTGGATCTTCGATCTCGAAAATTACTCATTGATGGTGCTACATCGGGATGCTTGGCAAAGATATAGCTCAACTTATCTTCCCTATCCCGTAGCTGTGTTTCTAGGTTGATGCGCTGGTTACGCTCCGATTCGAGCAGGTTCAGTACCTCTGAGAGACGACCGTTACTCGCATCACGGGCCTGTGTGGTGATGGTAGTGTTTCGCTTCAGCTCATCGGAGAGCTTATCTACGAGCACCTTGACCAACGTCCCCAGGCCACCGATGACAATGACGCCGAGTGCGATGAGCGCTTGAATGATTTGCTGGTCCACCTTGCCGCCCCCACAACGCAACAACACCACTTGCCCCGCAGTGGGGGCGGCAAGTGGTGTTGAGACAGTATATCAGATGCGCGAACGAAAGTGAAGCGTTAGGGGCGAGGCGGGGGCGGTAGACGGCGCTTAATCTCGGCTAGGTGGGACGAGATGGTGCCTAACTGGACGATGATGATGATGGGGGAGAGAATGAGGACGATACCTAGGACCAGCGTGAGAATTCCCATAGACTGCTGCAACATGAACATACCTACCTCCGCGCCTATGACTTCGACACCACGCCAGTGTAGCACGTGTGCGTTACGCGCCAAAACTATTTGTAGGTGTGTTTTTTGAACCGATACACCCGATATGCAGGATTTAGCGCATTAGGACGTGCTCCGCGCTGCGCGTGCCTGACCCGATATGACCCGATATGACCCGATATGACCCGATATGACCCGATATGACCCGATATGATTTTGGGTCGTCCTGATGCTTAGTGTTATTTTTTCTATTAGGGTAAACCGATATGAACCGATATGGTTTTGATGCGTCCTGATGCGCTAAACCTGAGACATATCGGGTCAAGCCCAAAAAATCTGGGTGTTCTATATATATACGCGCACGTATCACGATGGGATGGCCCCCTCGTTCCCCATGATGAAGCCCCTAGCAGATGCTAGGGGCTGTCGTCTCCGCGCTGAATGCTACGGCCTACCCCACAGGTTCGCTGATGGGTAAGTGCGTCTCTGGGATGCGGATGCACTGTAAGTAGCCCTTGCCAGGGCCAAGATAGAGCGTATCTGACACCAGCGGCTTTTTGCTGTCCTTGCCCTGCGGCTGAATGAGGCCAGCTTGCAGCCATGCGGTTCCGAACATACTGACGGCGCTTTCGCCGATAACGGCTTTCCATTGCGGGCTGGTGGTCATCACCCGCCAGTACCCATCCCCAATCCGACGCCCAGCCACCATTTTGCGCTCATACATCAGCCATTCCCAGGTCGGTGCGCTGCGGTGTATCCCATCTTCGCTGCGTTCGCTGTTGTTGGTGCGTTCGCACTGCGAGAGCAGCATCAGCACCTTCTCAAAGCCGCTTTGGGCCGGGTCGCTTGAGGCTTGACCCTGGAGGTAGATGGCCGCGCACTGGCGCAACAGTTGGCCCCAGTCCAGACGGATGCCCAACGGCTCTAGAGCACAGCGCAGCGTTTGTACCGCCGTGGCTAACAGGGGCTTCCACGCCTGCAAGCCGCCCAAGGCCGGGTCAACCTGCAAGAGCGCGGCGTCCCGCTGAAAGGCGTCCCAGTTGGCCCACACCCTCTCACAGGTGCGATATCCGAAGCTGCCCGCGCCGCTCTTCCAGGCGCTTGTCAGGACTTCGGCGCGCATCCCGCCTTCTTCGCTCTTCGCAGGCACGGCCAACGGCAAGTAGTCGTGACAGTTGATGGTCATGAGGCGACGTTGTGACCCCTCAAACTCTAACTGGGGGATGGCTTCGCCGGTCATAATCATGGCCCCGCCTAGCCGGGTGCCACCGCCTGCTTTCTGGTTCAGCCCGCCGAAGGTACGAAGTTGACCGTTCGCAAAGTCATAGATAAGCCCAGCGAATTTGTCTGGTTCCCGCTTCATCAGCAGGTGAATGTCTTCCAAGTGCAGGGGCACGCCGTTCACTTGGGCGAGGGTTTGCAGAATGCCGGTGGTGGTGGTCTTTGGGCTGGCACATTGGATGCGGAGCGGGGCGAGGTTGGGGTCACCATAGGCTCCCGTGGCGAAATGTACCACGGTGGTTTTACCGCTGCCTGATGCGTTGGCTAAGAGCAGAACGGGTTGGCGGTCATGGCGGATGCGGTTGAGGATTGGCCCCGCTAGCACCAGGGCAAAGGTAGCCCAGAAGGTGATCATGCCGTCCCATTGGGCTACCTCGCGCAACACCTCTGGGTACGCATCGTGGTCAGTCCCCACGGCAACCTCCGGGCCGTTGTAGCGCACCTCGCGGTCAATGCCAATCGAACCAGCGGGTAGCACCAGCCCGTCACCCACATTGCCCAGCCGGTCAATCTGATAGAACGTAGGCATGTCTGCTTCGTTCGTGTAGAGGAACTCGGTCAAGTAGCGGCTTACGTCGCGGGAATTGCCCCCAGACACATACGCGCCCTTCATCCCAATGGCTTCGGCAACCCGTGCCCCGGTGGTGAGGGCGATACGTGGCACGGTGCATTCGCACAGCGCTCGGTTTCGCTCCCAGATCACCGTGACACTCTCTTCTTTCGTGTGGGGATTAGAGCCGGTCTCAGTGATAGCTAAAGTGCCTGAGTAGAGATGTTTCGCATTCGACTCGTCGCTCTTCATGATGTGGCCGCTGTAGGTGATGTACCCTGGGGGCAAATACAGCGGCTGCCCCGTCACCGGGTGCTTCAGCAGCTCGATTCGTTCGGGTTTGCGCCCCCTGGCCTCGCGGATCGGCGCGGCCGCTTCCACCGGCGCGGCCTGCGGCACTGCCGCCGCAACCACGGTGAGCAGTTCGTCAATGGTGTGCCCAGACGCGATCCAGTCGCTTACGTCTCCCTTTGGCCCAAGCTCGGGGAGCACCACCAGGCGCACATTGGCCGCAACTTGGTACAGGCTGCTCGCCACCGCCATGGCGTGCTTTGCCCCCGGCTGGTCATTGTCAGGCAGGATGACCACTTGGGCACCACGTAGCGCTTCGCTGTACTCAGGTCGCCACTTGCCCGCGCCCGCAACGTTCGTGGTTGCGACCAAGCCGTACATCGTGAGCAGGTCGGCGTCTTTCTCCCCTTCGACAATGTAGACGGCCACCCCCTTGGCCACCGCTGTCAGCACCTCGGGCAGCCGGTACAGCACGCGGGTCACCCCGTCCATGGTGTAGGCCCAGTCGGCACCATTGGGTACGCGCTGGGTGAAGTCCTTGGGCTTGCCGTTCTTTCCCGGCTCGAATCGGCACGCCTGATAGAGCAGCTCGCCTTTTTCGTTGACGTAGTCGTAGGTCGCCACCAGCGTGCGTTCGGCCTTGTCACGCTTCGGGGTTTCAATGCCCAGGTGTGCAGCCAGTTCGTAGAGGCTGCCCTTGTCGCCGGAAACAAAGTCTACGTAGGCACCATGCTCCGGGCCATTGATGACGACGCTGAGGGCGTGGCTGTTGGAACCGGGCCGGAACGGGCTATTGCTCATGTAGCGCCCGCCGGGTTTGGCTTTCAGGTCGTAGTGATGCAGTGCGGAGAGTACTTGGACAGCGGTCGATTCTCGCATAGGTATCCCCAAATAAAAGCCCCCGGCTCCACCATCTGGTGGTGCCAGGGGCGATGAAACGCTCACTTGTTGCGCCGCCACTCGCGCCCGTGCGGGCACGTGGCAAAATGGGTTATGCCGTAGATTTTCCCGTCAAACTCGCGCACCTTGGCTACGTTCACGGGAATTGCCTTGCCATTGCCCGTGGTGAGCCAGGTGATAGCGGCCCCGCAACTGGCGCATACACGCACATCGTAGTTGTCTGGTATCTCGTATTCCCCAGGATGCGGGATGTCGAAGAGCTGCTGTTGCTCGGTCATCGCACTACCTTTCGCTTGAACAGCACAAAGAGAATAGCCAGCATCGCGTTGTCACAGCGGTCCAGCAGCGCGATAAGGCACCGCGTTTCAGGGTTATTGCGCATGAGGTACTCCCCGCTGGCCTCGGTGAAGACCGAGGCCAGCGCCCCCTGGTAGCGCGTCACCGCCTCACCACAGGCCAGCTCCGCCGCCTGAGCGGCCTCACGCCCCCAGAGCTCTTCAATCGCTGCTAGGCGGGTTGCCGTCTCATGGCCAAAGGCCGTCTGCCACCGTTCGCAAACGTAACGCGGTGCTCCTAGCTTTTCCAGCCGTGCGCGTAGTTCGTCGGTGACGGTGGTTATCTCGGTTGTCACGATTTCCTCCAGTTGGTGGCATGCGGGCAGGTGGCGAAGTGAGTCATGGCGTAGCGCCTGCCGTTCATACGCCGGATAGGAGTGGTATTCAGCGGGATAGCCTTACCAGCGGACGTTCTGGTCCAGTAGATAGAAGCGCCACAACTGGCGCAGCGCCGTGGTTCTGCGTCAAGAGGTACCTCAAACTCTCCGTCGAGGGGCAGTTCCGCAAAGCCAAGGGCGGTTTGAGTTGTCATGCGACACCGCCCATCTGGATGTAGCCATTCACGCGGTTGACGGGTGCGATGGCCAGCCGGTACAGGGCGGGGTAGTTGGTCTCAAGGAATGCCTGACAATCCATGCAGACCGATTCGTGCAGACCTTTGGGCCGCGTTGAGCTGCACAGTTCGCATGGCACGGGATGAGCAAACGAACGGTAAGACAGAAACGGTTGCTTCCACGCACGCCGCCGCGCCTGGCGGTAGATTGCCGGGTCAACGAACGGCATGTAGCCGAATGGGATAGACAGACCCATCCGATAGTTCCTACGGGCGAGCTGCGAGAATGGCCGGGGTGCGAAGGGGGGCATGGCGTGTTCTTTCTATTTGCGTCTGTCAGCCTAGCGGGGTATGATGGGGATGTCCCTATACCCTATGCCAGTGCTGTTGAGGCCACCGATTCAACCTCGGTGGCCTCGGCGATTCTGTCGTTATTCCTACCTGCTACACTAGTCGGTAGCACTGACATGGCATAGAGGGAGGGATTGGTATGATCTACGTGGTACAACTCTTGGCCTTGGGGCTTGGAGCGGTGATCGGGTCGCAGTTGCCGGACATTGACCAATGGTTGTGGTTTCTGGCGGGTTCGCACCGCTCGATCCTCACGCACAGCGCGCTGATACCGTGGGGACTCTACTCCTTGGCTCAAGGCCGCATGCCGTGGTGGCATTGGTTTGGCGGCGGGCTGGCGGCTGCTCTCGCAGCGCACTTTGCTCGCGATATGTTTCCGGCGGGCTGGTACGGGTTCGCGCTGATCTCGGTGCCGTTCGTGGGGCGTCTGAGCGGTACACTCTCGCTGCTCTGGCTGCTGTTCACGGTGGTTGCATGCTGGTATCTGGCGCTGCTGCTCATCCGCCAGCGCAGCGAGGTACTGATGCTGTGGGTTGCGGCTCTGATTGGCTTCGGTACAGACTACTCGCGGAATGGCGGCGAGAACCTGATGCCGATGCTGGCCCTGGCCGCTGGCTACGTGGTGGCGATCTGCCTGCCCAACCCGGTTGTGAATGGTCGGGTACTCTTCCACCGCTGGTACGACAACCTCATGCGTTCGCTCGGTCGCTAACGGCCCTGGCCCTTTGCACACAGGCCCGTGCCAGCAAATGCTGGCACGGGCTTGCGTATGTCTACGGTTCATATGGCGTGTCCTTTCTGCGTAGATAATATTTACAAAACTCAATATCAGTATATTTATAAAACTCAAAGTGTCAAGACGCAAAAAGGGGCTCCGCTTAGCGGAGCCCCTGGATAGAGAGCGGTGGTACTACACCTTTAGGGACTTTCTTAACCGCGCAATATTCTCACCGTCAGACCGTGTGGCCTTGGAATTGTTCAGTAGCAGCGCAATATCATGTGGATCGCCACCCACAGCTATCAAAAACTTGAACAGTATAGATCCTCTGCAATCAGCCTTTCCGCCTTCTATACGCCATATCTGTGACGGGTCGATTGATATAGTGTTAGATATTTGAGCAATAGTTAAACCTGCAGCTTCTCTTAGAAACCGCAAGTAAGCACCCACCGCCTCTCCCCCATCATGGGGAGCTGAGACTTTCTCGTTAGACATAACCTATTATCGCTAACTATCAAGACTTTCCATCTTGACACTATTTACTTTTGGCAATATAGTTATTGAGAATAGTCAAGGAGGTCTTATGCAACTGGCAAACTTTGAACGGGTGTTAGCTGACAAGAAATCCGAAGTCGGCTATCACCAAGTCTGGCGATGGCTCAAGGCAAATCGTATGCCAAAGCTAATCACATGGCTGGCAGAACAGCCCGAATTGGCAGAGGCGCTGGCAGAGGATGCGCGGGCGATGGGGAATGAGAGGGCTACTGTAGCACAAGAAGTTACGAAAAGGTAAAAGGGGCCGCGCCCCTGTCTCACCAGGTCGCGGCCATGGCCCTGAGAAATGGCTTCAGGGCGCGCTCAGTGTAGCGCGTCAGAAAGGGAAACGTCAATGGCTGCACGCGCAAAGGGCTATCGCCCCTCTCCAGACGCCGCCCCCAGCGGCGATACGGCACGAGTCACCGTATCGGGCATCATCGCCGTCTCGGTTGATACCATCCTCAACGCTGGCGGCATGTGGGCCGTGGTGATGAACCTCAACAACACCGACAGCTACACCATGTTCGCCAAAAGTCTCGACTTTAGCCATAGCCTGAGCGACCCCGCAGCGGGCACGGGGGAGATGCGGATGCTGCCGGCGTTGGGCATCGCCTTGGCCCTCGGCTACGTGCTGAGCATCGCACCACACAAGCTCTGGCACCGCTCAGGGTTCGGTGATGCGCAGCAGACCCGGCGGCGGATCGCGTCGGTGGTAGCGGCCATCGGCGGATGGTACACAACCTGGCTGTTTGTCCAGGTCGTGGCCGGTGGCGGGGTCGTGCAACTGGTCGTGTCGCTGCTCCTAGAGTGGCTGCTCTTCGAGTTCAAGCGGGAAGTGCTGAGGTAGCTATGGACGCACTGTTGGGCCTGATCACCTTCGGCGCAGTAGCCTACTTCCTGGTCTGGAAGGACTTCCTAGAGCCGCTGCTAGGACTCGATAAACGGGCGCAGCGTGTAAAGACTTTACCCCCGCTCCCCGCCTACAAGCGGCGTTCACGGCGTTCAGAAGGTTCAGAACCCGTGAACGCGGGTTCAGGGCATTCTGACGCGGTTGAACCCATCGTTCAGGTTCAGCCCAGCGTTCAAAGTTCAGCGCAGATCGCGGCGGTGGCCACCGCACCTGGCGGAACGGATAGCGCCGACGGTGACTTTACACTCAGTCCGCGTGAACTCACTCAACTGAGTGAAGCCTTGAACCTCTACCGGGAAGGTGCCACGATTGAGCAGGCGGTCTGTCGGGCGTTCAATGTGACCAAGGGCGGGTCAGAGGGCTGGAAACGGGCGAAGCGGCTGTTTGACGCCGCCACGGTGCCACCAGGTGCCGCGCCTACAGGTATCTACACCGCTCAGTCACCCGTGAAGCGCCGACGGCGCGTTACGCGCTGATCGACTCGCTAACAACCTGGTTAACGTCTTGAGCCGCTCAGAAGTCTGAGCGGCTCTTGTATGAAGAGAAAAAATATATATATTTTTCTTCTTCTCTAGAGAGCATGCATGAAGACGTGCGTTGCATACATTCGCGTATCTGATCAGCAACAGGCACGCGGCGACTCACTGGCAGACCAAGAAGCGGCATGCCGTGCATTTGCGCAGCGTTCAGGCTTCAAGGTTCTGCGCGTCTACCGCGATGAGGGCCGCAGCGCCTTCAAGGATGACATCAAGCACCGCCCCCAGTTCGCGGCCATGCTTGCGGCCGCACGAACCTTTCAGGCGGTTATCGTCTACAAGTTAGACCGCTTCGCACGGAAAGCGAGAATCTTCCATACCTGCCGCTGGCAGTTGGAGCAGGCCGGGGCGCAGTTGCTCAGCGCGAGCGAACCCAACGAGCCGACGGCGGCCGGGCGGTTGAGTTCGGGGATGCTGGCAGAGTTCGCAGAGTTCTATTCGGCTCAACTCAGCGAGAGGATTAAGGGGGCCGCGCTTAGCAAGGCGAAGCGGGGACTGTGGGTTGGTTCAGCGCCATTTGGATATGAACTGCACAATCGCCAGCTCGTGCCCGGCCCGCTGCGGCTATGGGTGGTTTGCATCTTCGTGGCCTACGACCTGGGGGCTTCGACCGTGGACATATCGGTAGCCCTGAACGCCGCCGGGGTGCCCCTGTCGAGCGGCAAGCCCTGGACAAAGGACTCGGTGATGATGGTGCTACACAACCATGCCTACATCGGGCGTGCCGGTGGCCGGGCGCTAGAGGTCTATGAGGCAGGCCACGAGCATCTGGTGAGCCACGAGCTATGGGAGCGAGTGCAGGCGACCATAGGGACGCGCAGGAAGCGGCCACGCGGTCCACGGCGCGGCCCACCACCGCCAGCACTGGCGTTTGTCCCCAGGTGCGCGACGTGTGGCGGCATGATGCACCGTTACATGTCTGCCGGGGGCGTCTACCTGCGATGCCGGGGCGCGCTAAACCACACCTGCGAGGCGCGGGCCGGGGTGTCGCTCAGCCTGGTTGAGCATCAGGTGGAATTGCTCAGGCGTAGCGGGTCAAAAGTGGAATGCGTTTGGCTGAAGGCACCTAGGGGAATCGAGCGGTTTGAGGAGTGCTAAGCGTGGAAAAGCGCAATGAGTACGGCGACAACCTCAGCCCGTTTGGTGACGCTGATATGCCCAGCGCGGTAGAGGGGGAAGGGTGCAACCACGA